>Ga0233431_1003413_pt1 | contig 19105 bp, 12 predicted proteins | sample SI_118_April2016_FD_179867 | JGI IMG/M metagenome (GOLD analysis project Ga0233431, IMG submission 179867) | Seawater microbial communities from Saanich Inlet, British Columbia, Canada - SI_118_April2016_200_MG | ecosystem: Environmental > Aquatic > Marine > Inlet | place: Canada: British... | reverse complement strand
TTATGACTTTGATTTTGAGACGAGTTATGAGGCTATTTTGATAGTTTTGAAACGGGTTTTTGAGGTAAATTCGGATAGTTTCAAAAACGATGGGTAATGATTAACAACCTCGCTAATACCCTTTGGAAGGATTAAAATTATGAAGTTTATTGTGAGCACAATTCAAGAATATGAATATATAGTTGCAAGGTATACCTACCATGATGATAGAGCATTGATTAATAAGCTGTATGGGAAGGCTTGCAAACTTGCAAATAAAGTCAATCCACACAGTAGTGGCGGTTTATACCGTGACAAAAATACTATTATTAACAAACTATTAGGGGGACTATTGACAGAATACTCTGTTTCAGAGTTAATGAAAAAGGGTGCTAAAAAATATGAATTGGAATATGAGGAAATTAATACATCTTTTATACAAGATGAGGAACTAGTAAAGTTGGGTTTTAATCAGATAGATTTGGAATTAAAGATAAATGGAAAACATGTGAGCATCGAAATAAGATCCTCATTTAGCTACAAGACATCGGTTGGAAGGTTATTTGGATATCCCTTAATAAATGGAAAAGGGGCTTTTTCCATAATTGGATGGTATACCAGCTCCAGTAAACCGAAGGAAATTAAGAAGGATTATTACATCTTTGGTATCCATCAATACTACCCATCGAAAATTCGAGAGATGTTGAATAGCACAGTAGAAGTAATTATTGCCAGTGCAGTCTCAAAGAATACATTAGAAACTGAGGGCTATGATAGCACTTTGAAGCAAAATGGTGCTAAATTTAGGGTTATTAATCCTATAAAGAATTCAACCCCACCACTGGATGGAATAAAAGAAATATTAGGTTTAAGATAAATATAGGCTGGTAATATAAACAGAATCGTAACCTAAGGATTTCAACAGAATGGGAGATACAAAACTCAAACAAAAAATCATAATGGTGAGGTGCTCACCAAAGATGAAAAATCAATATTAGAAAACATCTTTTTTTGAATACGAAAACCCCCATAAATACTAAATATGAGTCTAAAGAGACAAATTGAAAAACAATACTAATCCCTCTTAGGAAATATGGGTATTATTCAAATTATTCCAGGTGATACACTAGTAGAAAGAAAGTTATTGAATATGACAATCAAAACAGAATTGTTGGTGTATCAAGAAAATGAATAGATCAAAAATCGATGCTATTGCGGATTACGTTAAATCCCAATCACGGAACAAGGTCGTTTTTCACCGTCAAGACATTCCTGATTTAATCCCTGTAAATATAGGACTACGGATTTCTGAGACCATCTACAATATTAGAGAATCTGGGAAAATCTCAATGAGGGTTACAGTTGAATTAGCCAACATTCTGAATGCTACTATTTCCCGACATAATGTATACGGAAGATATATATCAATTGAAAATCTCGGTATCCTGTTTGAACCGAAATTGAAACTCAATTTTAGCATGCTGCTCGAGAGCTACTCGCAAAACAATGTTCTTTTTGTTCGGTGGGATGGGGAAATGTATGAAGACAATCTATACTTCTTAACTAAAAAAAACGGAATTAAAATAAATATTAGGAACATAGGACATATCGCAATATGAAGTATAAGGAACTATTGAACTTCGAGCCCATTACTGAAGTCATCAAATTTAGCCGTACAAGTGAGGCGGACTATCAGAAATTGCTTGTAAAAACCTTTGTGTTTTCGGACACATTCAAAAGAATCCTCATACCTTTGATGGTTCGCAACCTTGATTTCAACTATGCAGGTGAATCATTTGGTTTGCAGGTAGTCGGTAATTACGGTACAGGTAAATCACACTTGATGTCAATGGTCTCACTGCTTGCTGAAGATGTAACATTGATTGACTTGGTAAATGACGAAAAATCGAAAAAGGACTTAAAAGTCATTGCGGGGAAGTTCAAGGTATTGCGGTTTGAGTTGGGAAATACTGAAAGCCTCTGGGAGGTGATTACGTTCCAAATGGAAAGTTATTTAAAGGGGTTGGGAATAAACATCTCTTTTGATGGACACGGACCAAAACCCTATTTCGATAAGCTGCTAATAATGATGGCCAGATTCGAAGAGAAATTTCCGGACAAAGGTTTTCTTATCGTAATTGATGAAATGCTGGCCTACCTGAAAGGGCGAAGTGCAGCAGACAAACTGAATCAGGATTTATCTGTGTTGCAGGCATTGGGTCAAGCTTGTGATAAATCGAAATTCAAATTCATTTTTGGCGTTCAGGAAATGATTTACCATTCACCCGAATTCCAATTTGCTGCCGATATGCTACAGAAGGTGAACGACCGTTATAAGGACATCATAATCACCAAAGAAGATGTGGCTTATATCGTAAAAAATCGTTTACTGAGTAAAGACGAACACCAAAAACAAAAAATCAAGTCGCATCTTGATCCTTTTTTGAGTCTATTCACTGATATGCATGGACGGACACAAGACTATGTTGATCTGTTTCCTGTTCACCCTACTTACTTTGAGAATTTTGAGAAAATTAGAATCGGGAAAAGCCAGCGTGAAATCCTAAAGACATTATCCAATCAATTCTCGGAAATATTAGAGCAAGAAGTGCTTAAGGATAATCCAGGGCTACTTACATACGACCGCTATTGGGAGGATGTGCAAAAAAGTCAGGATTTGATGGCAATTCCAGATGTACGAAAAGTGAAAGAAATAACCGATACCATTCATGATAAAATTGATTCTTATTTCACAGGTGTGAGAGCTAAAAAAAAACCTGTCGCTAAACGCATTGTAAATGCATGCGCAATTAGAATTATGCAGCACGAACTTCAAAAACAAAACGGCACCAATACCGAGCACCTGGTTGATGATTTGTGTTTGACAGATAATTTAGCCACCGATAGAGACTTTTTGATTGATATCATTGATTCAGCAGCACAGCAAATCATCACGGCTACGTCCGGTCAGTATTTTGATAAAAATTCAGAAAATTCCGAATACCATTTAAGAATTGAGGGTGGGATCAACTTCGACCAAAAAATTAAAGACTATGCGGCTATCATGGCGGATTCGCAAAAGGATGAATACTTCTTCAAGTTTCTCGAAATTAACCTGCCTCTTGATTATAACACTTATCGCACTGGATTCCGAATTTGGGAACACAGCATTGATTGGAAATCACACAAAACCTATCGCGAAGGCTATATTTTTTTTGGAAACCCCAACGAAAAATCCACCACTCATCCGCGTCAACATTTCTACATGTATTTCATGCCTATCTTTGATAGCCGTAAGAAAAACCGCAATCACGAAGAGGATGAAATATATTTTGTTTTTGATAACTTGTCTAACGAATTCAAAGAATTCGTAACGCTGTATGGTGCTGCTCTGGCATTAGAAGTACGTGCTGATAGTTCACAAAAGTACATTTACCGTCAGAAGATTGACGAACTAAATAAAAAAGCAAGAGCATTTTTTGACCAAGAGTATATTCAAATCACTAGGGTTGACTATCAGGGCAAAGAACTTCCTTTAAGTGGATACCCATTACCAGGTGCTGGCGCTACAAAAGAACAAATCTTCTCGACTGTGGCATCTCTTGTATTTGAAGATTGGTTTGAAAATGAACGTCCTGATTACCCCAAATTTACACAACTGAATTCACCAGTATCCAAGGATAATTTTGACCGATTGGTGAAGCAGGCACTTGTAAAAGTAGCCAATCCTGAACAAGCAAACCGAGATGGTGAAGGTATCTTAACCGGTTTGGGTTGTTGGGTACCTGGCACGTTGGACTATAGCCATTCACCCTATGCAAAAAATTTATTGAAAATGCTGGATACAAAAGGAGAAGGCAAGGTGCTCAACAGAGATGAAATTATAGAGTATAATGATAAGAGCGATAGCCTTTGGCTCACGAAAGATTTTCAGATCGAGGCGGAATTGGAATTTGTGGTAATTGCCACGCTTGCTGCTTTGGGAGAAATTGAAATCACCTTGCAATCTGGCAAGGCTATCAATTCCACCAATCTTCAACAGCTAAAGGATATTCAAAAACAGGATTTTTTTTCATTTACACACATCAAGCCGCCTAAAGGATTGAATCTGGCTGCACTCAAAACCATGTTTATTGGAATGCTCGGGCGCGATTTAAGTACTCAATTAAAAGATCCTTCCACCTATACTCATTTGGCTACAACCGCTAATGATTTCGCAAAACGAACAGTTACCTTGCTTAGCATAATTCAGGGAGGATACATTTTTAAAGGAATTGAAATTGTCAGTGCCGACCAGGCAAGCAAATACCGCCAATATTTTACAGCTTTCTCCGGATTTTGTGATAAGTTGGCTAACTATACTACTGAAGCGAAGCTTAAAAATTTCTCTTTTTCGTTAGAGGATCTAAATCGCATATTGCCTGTTAAAGAAAAAGTAAGAAGATTGGAAAACCAGCTTGCTGAATTGAACCTGCTTAACGAAGACATCTCCTATCTACAGCAATGCAGACAATATATTACAAATAATCCCTTTAAGGAAGAAGTATCTGAAGCAATTAATCAGTTAGCTTATGTATTGAGTGAAAATGATACAATTCAATTGGAAACTTACAAAAAGCAACTCAAACAACTCAAAGAACACTATGCCAATTGGTATCTGGATTTGTACCTAAAACACCGCATCAGTGACAAAGACCATACTAAAAAAATCGCCTTGCTCGACTCAGATACGAAAGCGATTTGTGATATTTTAAAAGATGCTGACTTCCTTTCTTCCGGGCAGTATATGCAGTGGCTCAACAAAATCAACAAACTGCAGCTGGCAGATACTAAAGTAAACATAAACCTGATTCTCACTGCTCCTTATCAGGACTTCAACCCGGCTGATTTTGAAAGTGCCGATGTGATTAGTATAAAACAACTGAAAAACGATTTGGAACATCTGCTTGTTCAATGGACTGATACACTCATTGACACCTTGGATGATCCTATGGTGAAAAAGAAAATGAACCTGTTGGATGAGAGTACACAGAAATTGTTAGCTGATTTTAAATCAGAAATGGTGGAACTGGCCAAAGACAATGCCCGGCGCATACGCAACGCGATTATTGATTTGCATAAAGGATTGGAAAAAGTAGAACTGAATCTGGAAGGCATGAAATTGACTTTTAACAAGCCGTTAACGCCCGATAGTGCCATTGAAGCATTTAGGACTTATATAGACCAAATAGTTATGGGCAAAGAGCGGGATAAAATCAGAATTATTTTGAAATAGTTGATATGAACGAACGAGCATAAACACTTATCCGCCCCGATTAACCTTGCATCCTGATGGTTGGGAAAGCACTATCTGTTAAGATCCAGAAGCCAATACCTATTGCACTGGGTGGTTTTCTTATCTGGGGCGAGATGTATGAAAAAACCATTGCAAAAAGTTGAGACTAAGAAGTATACATGTTGTATATGTGGTAAAATATCTGACAATAAGTGCCACTTTGCTGTTTTAGCAATAATGCATTTGGAAAAGAGACCACCACGCCGAAGTAAACTCTCCCTCTTGGTATGCAAACAAGAAGGTTGAAAAATGGGAAATGCTGCCCAATACGATAAGTCTTTGGCCATATGAGGAAATGTATTTTCAGGGTGCCAAAAATACAGATGGTACTTTCAACTATAATAACAGAATTGCTAATGTAAAGGCATTTATGAATGAAGTGAAAGAGAATGCTTCACTCATTTTTTACTATAGCAATTAAAGTAACCCTTCTTCTAGTGAAGATGATAGATAATATGTGATTGTTGGCTTTGGTAGGGTGAAAAAGATACACGAATACAGAGAATCCGAATTGGAGTCTCCTGAAGAACGATTTTTTTTACTGGAGCTTTTGTATGGCAATTTCCAATCATTTCAAATTACCCTGAAGAGGCTTTCATATTCCATATCACAAGTACATGAGCCAGTCTGAAACCTTAGACATGCTTATCTTCTATACTGATAATTCCAGGAATTTTAAATACGCTATACAACACATTTCTGATGATGATGCGTTATAGATTGTTGAAAGAGCCCTAGAAGTTATAGATGTGTTGCAAATTGAGCTGCATGGCACTTCGGAGGATTGGGATGCTCGCAAGAAATGGTTGTATAGCATTGTAGTAGAACTTTGGAATAAAAGAGGCTGATTAGATTTACAGGATTACAAAGCGCATTGGGAAAAGAAAAAAATGTGGCACAACAAGCACTTTGCAAATAAGCTGTTAATTACATATGAAACAAGTAGCCTGAGTATTTATATAAATAAGATTATAAAAGAGTTGAGCTAACATGAGCACTAACGATAAATTTACTGTTTTAGGAAAAACCTTTTCCTCAATAGAAGAGCGAAGATTGTATTTTAAAGAAGAACTGCGAAAACAACTTCCCAAACTTAAACTTATGGAAGGCTTCCCTATTGGCGAAGACGAAGACATCCTGAACCTGAGTGACCCTCCTTACTACACTGCTTGCCCCAACCCCTGGCTCAATGACTTTATTGCAGAATGGGAAGAAGATAAAAAGAAACTGGAAAAACAGGGGAAACGAAATCCCGATTTTGAGGTGACGGAGCCCTATGCTAGGGATATTAAGGAAGGCAAGAATATCTCTTTTTACAGATTACATACTTATCACACTAAAGTGCCGCATCCTATAATAATGAGATATCTGCTGCATTACACACAACCTGGTGATGTCATTTTTGATGGATTTGGTGGTACAGGAATGACAGGTATTGCTGCGAAGCAATGTGGGAATTCTGATTCATTACTTAAACTAAGATTAGAAAATGAATATTTTTCAAATCATGGTAAAAAACCAAAATGGGGTGAACGAAATGCTATTGTTTCAGATCTAGCACCTGCTGCCACTTTTATTAGTGGAAACTTGAATTCAGACTATGACACATTAAAGGTAAAAAAGAGAATAAATGAGAAGCTGCATATAGTCAATGAAAAATTCAGTTGGATGTTTAGAACCCTTCACACTGATGGCGGAAATGGAGTTATTAATTTTGTTGTGTGGAGCGAAGTTGTAGAATGTCCAAATTGCAACTTTGAATTTGTCGTCTGGGATGTTAGCGCTGACACTAAAATTGGACGAATGAAACCTAAATTCAACTGCCCGAATTGCTCTAAAAATTTGAGAAAAAAGGACTGTACAACTCTTCTCATCTCTGAATATGATAAAGGATTGAATGGTATAGTAAAATCCAAAAAATATAAACCTGCTTTTATTAATTATTCAGTTGGTAAAAAACGTTTCTATAAAAAACCAGATAATAATGACTTTGAAGCAATTGATAGAATTAATCAATTAGATTTCAACAATTGGATACCTACATATCGGTTGCCAGAAGGAGATGAAAGTAGACGGAATGACAAATTTGGTGTTACGAACATTCATCAATTTTATACCAAAAGAAATCTCATTTACATTTCTGAGCTATGGTGCAAATTAGATATAAATGAAAAATTTATTGCTACAAGTGTACTTTCTAGAAATTTGACTAAATTAAATAGGTACATTTTAAAACCTAGAACACCTAAAGGAGAAATTAATGGACCCTTAAGCGGTACTTTGTATATTTCAAGTGAATTTGTAGAACAAAACCCATTTGATTTATTGGTTTCTAAGATCCCCAAAATAAGTTGGAAAAATAAAGGTGTTTTAACTTCTACGAATCCTGCACAGTGTACATCAATTAGTCCAAATTCTATTGATTACATCTTCACGGACCCGCCTTTTGGAGCGAACATTATGTATTCCGAATTGAACTTTATATGGGAATCATGGCTTAAGGTCTTTACGGAAAATGCACTAGAAGCAATTGAAAATAGAACTCAAAGGAAATCAACCTTGGTTTACCAGGGTATAATGCTTAAGTGTTTCAAAGAATATTTCAGGATTCTTAAACCAGGAAAATGGATGACTGTTGAATTTTCAAATACAAGTGCAGCAGTTTGGAATGGAATAAGAGCTGCAATACAAACTGCCGGTTTTGTAATATGTGATATTACGGATATTAACAAAACTCATGGTGGTATTCGAGCTTATGCTTATCACGCTGCTGTTAAGCAAGATCTAGCAATAACCTGTTATAAATCGTCATCAGAATTCGATTTGAAATTCAAGCAAAATAAAAATTTTGAAATTGGGGTTTGGCAATTTACAGAAGAACATTTATGTCATTTACCAATCCATCTTTCCAAAGGGAATTCTACTAATGCAATAATTGAGCGCAGTCCCAAAATTCTTTTCGACCGATTAATTGCCTTTTATGTGCAACGTAGTTTACCTGTACCAATAGATGCAGGGAAGTTTCAGCAGGGTCTAAGGGAACATTTTATTGAGCGGGATAACATGTTCTTTACCAACAATCAAGTGCAGGAATACGATAAGAAAAAAACTAAAGCGCCCAATTTTGTGCAGATGAGCATTTTTGTCGCCAATGAGCAGGATAGTATTTATTGGTTACGCGATATTTTAGGTAAAGAACCCAAAGCCGAACAAGACTTGCACCCATTGTGGATGAAGGAAGTTGCCGGCAATATGCGCAAAGGCGATACCTTGCCAGAGATGCGTACAATATTAGAAGAAAACTTTCTAAAAAACGACAAAAGGCAATGGTATTTGCCAGACCTGGAAAATGAATTGGATCTGGAGAAACTCCGTACTAGACGCCTGCTCAAACAGTTTGAAACCTATAAAACAAGAGCCTATAAACCCAAAGGCAAAATCAAGGAAGCTCGTATGGAAGCCCTGCGTGCCGGCTTCAAGCATTGCTATCAGAATAAGGATTTCAAAACCATTGTACAATTAGGTGACCGCATCCCCAATAACTTGTTAATGGAGGATGAAGTGCTGTTGCAGTTTTATGATATAGCGAGTTCAAAGGTATAGGTATGAGGTACAATGACAAGGTATGTGAAATAGTAGGCGAAAAAGAAGTGTTCGGGCAACGCATTGCCTGGATTCGCTTATCTGAAGACGGAAGTTTCCATGAAGTACCCTATGATGACTTGGAAAAACCAACTATAAATTTTTCCATGCCCTATTTGAGATTTGTTTCTATTGCCGCAAAAATCAAGGACGAAGTTGCCCGTAAAAACATCCTTGCTCCATATGAGAGCAGTTTGATTCCCTTACCCCATCAGATCCTAGTATTGGAAAAAGTGATGAACTCAAATCAAAACCGCTTTATGTTGGCCGATGAAGTTGGTATGGGTAAAACCATAGAAACAGGGTTAATTCTTAAGGAACTTAAAATCAGAGGCGACATCAAACGGATTTTAACCATTGTTCCCAAATCAGCCATGCTGCAATGGCAAAGCGAATTAAAAGAGCATTTCAATGAGGTATTTCATCTCTATGACTCAGGAATGATTACTTCCATGGCTCGCACCTTTGCCAATATCAATGCCGATGAAGAATATAATTTCTGGACACAGCACAACCAAATTATCGTATCCACTGATGCACTGAAGCCATTAGAAAAAAGACAAGGCTGGTCAAAAGAGCGGGTAGATGAATACAACAAATACCGAATGCAGGCAGTACTGGTAGCAGATTTCGATCTAGTCATTATTGATGAAGCCCATAAAATGGGAGGAGCAACTTCCATTGTTTCTCGCTACATATTTGCTCAGGAAATATGCAATTCTGTTCCTAATGTGATGTTGCTTACAGCCACACCACACAGGGGTAAGGCTGACCATTTCAGAAGAATATTGCAGTTATTGGATCCGGATGCTTTTGCTGGAGAGGGCTTACCCGGCATTAAAGAATTAGAACCTTATGTAATACGAACAGAAAAGCGTTTTGCAGTAGATTATGAAGGCAAAAAACTATTCAATGAGAGACGGACGCATCGCTTTGATGTATTTTTGGATATCAACAAGCATCATAAACAAATGGCCTTGTATGATACAGTTACCGACTATGTACGAAAGGGTTTCAATACAGCCAAACACAGCAGCAATAATGCTACCGGCTTAATCATGATTTTATTTCAGCGCTTGGTGAGCAGTTCTACGGCAGCTATCCTTTCTGCAATACAAGGAAGGTTAGAACGATTGCGATTAGGGGAAGAATCAAGTATGGTTGACTTTGCGCAGGAGTCGGATCATGGTTTTGATGAAAATGGGGAAGTAATTGATTTTGACGGCATTATTCAAAATGATATATCCGGCTTATCGGATGAAGAGGGATTATTGACGCAACTGCTTGAACAAGCAAACGAATGCTTGGAAACGGAAATCGATGCCAAAGCGGATGCCCTTTTGGTTAAAATTCTGGAACTGAAACAAGTTCAGAATACTCAGAATTTGAAAATACTTGTATTTACAGAGTTCAGAACCACACAGAAAATGTTGGTGGACTATTTCAAAGGCAAAGGCTACACCGTCTCTTTTATACATGGTGGGCAGGATTTAGATGAGCGAAAAAGAGCATTAGCGTACTTCAAAAACGAAGCACAAATATTGATTGCTACAGACGCTGCTGGTGAGTCTTTGAACATGCAGTTTTGCCATATTGTGTTCAATTATGATTTGCCCTGGAATCCGATGATGATTGAACAACGTATTGGTCGTGTAGATAGAATCGGTCAAAAACATCAGGTAGAAGCATTCAATATGCTCACCAATAACAGTGTTGACTTACGTGTGTATGAAGTGATAGAGGAAAAACTGAATAAAATCATTAATCAATTGGGTATTGATAAAACTTCAGATGTGCTGGATTCAGCCATCGATATAAAGAAAATCAATAAACTGTACCTACAGAGTTTGTTAGACCCTGAAAAGTTTGAGTTTGCAGGTGAGCGTTGGTTAGATGATATAAAAGGTAAGCTGCGTGAGTACAAAAGTACAGAAGGCATATTGCCAAAAGTTAAAGAGTCTGAAATAAACTACAAAAAGGCTGCGGCAATCAAATACAGCCCACTTCCTTTTTGGTTGGAAACACTTGTTGAGCAATATACCATGGTAAATAGTGGTTCAATGACTAAAAATATACTTGGCTTTACTGAGGTAAATATTCGGGGCGAAAGCAGAAAAATCACATTTGATGCCGAAGTTTCTTTAGGGAATCCAGGTGTCGAACATATTACGCTGCAACACGACTGGATTCGAAAACTGTTGAATGGTCTAGGAGAATTTGACAAGTCAAACGACATTCCTGTAATACAGTCAAGTACTGGTGAAGAGACGCCCGGTTTTTGGAGTTTGTGGCAGATAACTGCACAGACCACTTTAGAAAGAAAGATTCAGTATCAGTGCTTTTTTATGGCAGATAATGGAAAGCAATACAGTGCATATGCCAACGATATCTGGAACCGATTGATTAATGCTTCCAGAAAATTTAGAATAGAAGGATCGCAGGGTAAAAATGATTTGGAGACTTTTCAAGAAGAACTAAATCAAGCCTTGTTTCTTTCATTTCAGAATTTGGAAGCAGATTTAGTTTCAAGAATGAAAGCCAAGAAAGAAAACAAGTCAAATTCATACAGTTTTCAGAAATCAAGAATTAAAAAAATCGGGATTGCCAATATTCGTCGATCTAAGTTGCATAGGCTTGAAAATGAATATAAAGCATGGCAAATAGAATTTGAAACCGGAAGTAAAGTCTTACCTGGTGTAAAACAACTTTTAATAATACGCATCAATGGCTAAAGGGCTTATTCTACAAATTGCAGAAAACCTAAAAAGCTATCCATCGGAGGTTTTTTTGATTGAAGATAACGATCGCTTTTTATATCGAAAAGATGTCGTTGAATCCCTTGAATTACTTGGAATCGAAGTCACAAATGGTTCGAATTTTGAGCAACGAATAAGATTTGAAATGAGAGAGCCAGACGGGTTACTAGTTTTGTTATACCAAAATAATTCTGGCTATCTTGAAGATATAAAGAAGCAAGCCGTGTCTGTTGAATTCAGGCTTGTCGATTATTTACAAGGTTATCACATTACTTCAGTAATAAATTTAAAATTGCCAATACTTAATAAGCTTTACTGTAATCAGCAGTTAGTGAATTTAAATAGGAAAAAAACTCTTCAGTTTGTTGAAAATGTTCTAAATGATTCAACGAATTCTTTAGTTCTCGATTTCGATTTGGAAGTATTTATTGTTGATTTAAATAAATTGATAAAAGCAAAAATAATCAATTGGTCTGTAGTATGTCGAATAATTGCTAAAGGTATTTTAATATGCATTGGTAGGCCACAATTTGGAAAATTATATAGCCAAATCAACAATATCAATGAAGTCTTTCAAGAGACACTGCAAATTGCTTACAATCAAACCAAAAACTCATGTGCTGTAAAAAAACCCCGAATTGTTTCGAAGATTCTGGATTATCTCAGCTTTAATTATCTGGAAAAGAAAATTGCCCTTATTGTAGTGGATGGGATGGCCATGTGGCAATATGAGCTATTAAAAAGCCGATTACCTGGCAATAACCATGAAGAAGTGATTTATTCATGGTTGCCATCCATTACACAGTTATCACGCCAAGCCATTTTTAGGGGAGGCACACCTCAATCAGATTACAGACAAGGTCCGGCAAGTGAAGAAAAACTTTGGAATATGTATTGGAAGGAAAAAGGATGTCACGAATTTGAAGTGGCGTACCAACATGAGAAAATAGACTTGTCAAACATTACAGCAATAGCCAAGTTAGCCATCGTTTTTAAAGACTTAGATAAAAAAATGCATGCCTCAACAGATTATGTTGATTTGCTTGGGCTTACTCAAAATTGGATTGAGCGAAGTAAAATTACCCAAGTAATAGGAGAATTGTTAATAAAAGGATTTACTGTTTTCTTGACGACAGATCACGGTAATGTCCAAGCAAAAGGTTGGAGAGGTCTTCAAGGTCGTGAAAAATTAGGAACAAATAAATCTGGGAGTAGAAGTGAAAGACATATCGAATATTCAGAAAGATGGTTGACGGATGAATTCATGGCTAGTAACCCAGAATTGGAGGATTCAGTTGTAAGGGAAAATCAAGCCATTTACTTTAAAACTGATTTAAGTTTTTCTAATAAAAAATCGTTGGTTACCCATGGCGGTGCCCACCTATTGGAAGTACTAATCCCATTTGTAGAAATTAAGAATGAATTATAAATCAATAGATATAAATCAACGGATTCCGTTGGATACTTTAAATGTAGCATTGGAGAGCTATTTGAACAACTCTTATTGTGAAGACTATATTTTGGAGCAGTTAAGGCTCGAGTTTAAAGGCGAAAACAGATTGAAGAAATCATTGCGTATAGTGAACAAAATTATTCTAAGAAACCCGCTTATTGAATTCATTGAAGAAAATAAAGAGCAAATAAAGCAAGCTATAAAAATGAAACACGATAGGAATGTGATTCTGATTGCTTTGCTCAACTGCTCTTTTTCATTCGCATACGATACACTTCAATTCCTTGGAAAATTCCATTCTGTTCAGGATCTAGTGAATAGAGAAACTATAAAAAAATCTCTTACAAATGTATATGGAGGTAATAGGGCTACTGAAAATGCTGTAGATAGTGTGATCCCAATGTTCATTGAAGCTGGGTTAATAAAACGACCTGCATTGGGTGTTTATCAGTTAAATCAATACCTACAAATAACGTCAAAAGTAGCAAAACAGCTTTTTATTGAATCATTTAAAATTAACAATGTGTTGGAGAACGTGCAAGAGTATCAATTAAGAGATCCATACTTCCTATTCATGAATAATTAAAATGAAAGCCCAAAACTAATGCCACACCGCTCGAATGAAAGAAAATAAAGAAAAGGTCAATTAAATTAAAGAGCCAATGCAAGTTCAAGCACATTGCAATCCTCGTTCCTGCGGTTGCAAAGAGCTTTCACGCCAGCGCACGGACGAAATAAAAAAATAAAAACGGGGCAACGCAAAACCTATACGCCTTACCCTTCGGGATATTGCGCATAGCAAAACCGCTATGTTGCAACTAATAAAAGACATATAAACAAATGAATGACAATATAAAAATAGAATTAAGTAATTTGGTTAAAGACTCAAAATTAGAAGAATTATCATTAAGTCTTCACACACCTAATTTCTTCAATATATTAAACGTAACAAAAACAGAAATTAGACACTCAAATTTTCTGGCTTGGTTAATGTCACCTAATGAAAGTCATAATTTAAATACGATATTTCTGAAATGGTTTTTAAAAGATATATTCTCATCTGAGAAAATTGATTGGGCAAATGAGTTTTCAATAGATTCTTTGAATTTACACAACATAAAAGTTTATCGAGAATGGCAAAACATTGATATTCTAATTTTGCATGAAGAGTTTGTTATTGTAATCGAAAATAAAGTTGACTCATCGGAACATTCAAGGCAGTTAAAAAGATATTTTGAAATAATAAATGACTCTTTTCCTGATTTAAAAAAGGCATTCGTATTTCTAACAATTGACGGACTAAATCCAAAGGATGAAAAAGATGCAAATCAATATATATCAATTGACTATGGGCTAATAAAATCGCTTATTAAAATTGTATTATCAGTTTATAAAAACTCACTATCCCAAAGAATTCAGTATTACATTGAAGATTATCTCCTAATTTTAAATCGGTATATTATGAAAGAACACGAATCTGTAGATTTAGCATTACAACTATATAAAAATCATAAAGAAGCGATTGACTTTATTGTCGAAAATATTCCTGATAAAATTGCAGAAGTACGTGAGATAATTGAAGAAACAATTCTTGAAGAAGGTTATGTACTTGAAACTTGCAATAAATATTATGCTCGATTCTTAACTGAAAATTTATCTCCAATAATTCCTAAAACTGGCATTTTAGGGTGGAAAGGAAGTGAAAGTTTTCTATTTGAAATGGCTTACTGGGAAAAAGGTTTTTCATTAAAATTTGTGATTTCACCTGGTAATGAGAGAAACAGACAAATTCTTGCAGACATTATGAAATCCCTTCCAAAAAACAAAAAAGCAACTGGAAAAAAATGGTGGACTCATTATAGTGACGCAAGAAAAGTGAATTTTATCAGTGATAAATATGAAGATAAAGGAGAAATAAAATCCATAATTCAAAAGTTATTGCGTGAAAATAAGGACTTAATCAATGAAGTAGAAAATAAAATAATTGAAGTTAAAGATACATTTGAACAATAAAGTCGACCGCTTAACAAAAGCAATATGTAATATGCTAATATTAAATTATTTAATAATAAGTGAAATTAGTAGCAAATTGAAAGTTAATCGTTCCAAAATCCCAAAATTCGCATAGCCGAACTGTTAATTACTATAGAAAATGCATAAAGATAATCTAATAATAAAAGTCAAGGACCGACTAATACAATACAGTCAATGTCTTGATTCTGTAGAATTAAATCTAATAAATAAAATTAGAATTAATTCAAAGGAATTCAGGACAAAAGAAGATGTAAAAAAAATTGTGGATCAAATTGACAATAAAATAGGTCCAATAATTTATAGGTTTTCGATTGAATCAAAAAAACAAAGAGAACAATTAATTAAGATTTACAAAGATTTCCATTTTGTTAATAAACAGAAAATAAGAGGAAAAGATAGACTAAATGTTTCAAGATTTAATGATATAAATAGCAAGACTCTTTACCTCGGAAGTAAAATGAAAACCCCTAAATCACGTTTTAGACAGCATCTAGGGGAAGGACATTTTAGAACATATAGTTTACAATTAAATAAATGGGATTCACCTCTAATAAATAAATGGAATTCACCCCTAAATTATGAATTACTTATCGAAATTTATGAAGTTATTACTGATATAGATGAAAAATACAAAAGAAGTTTTTTAGAACTCATTGAGCAAGAATTGTGGGAAGAACACCTGCCCATTTTTGGAAAAAAAAGTGGACTATAAAAAGTGAATAACACGATAAAGCAAATAGGGACTTAGTTTATAAATGAAAAATCAATGCTATCTAAAAACACAGTGAATTTGTTGAAATACTTTTTATTAAATGAATAAAATTGATTCTCCAGGGGGGCTAGATCTTTATTGTTACGATTAGGAAACAACCTTACACTTATTATCATTGATAAGGATAACTCATTCGTCAACAGTAGATCCCATGGATTTATAAGAATATTTAAGGAAAAAAGGTTAGATTAATATTGTGCCCGAAAATTCTCAAATACTAAGACTGGTCCACATATTACAATATCTATCGATAGGGCAAAAACTCTCAACATCTTCACTTCTCGACAAATTTGAAAATAAAATCTCCCGTAGAACATTGCAAAGAGATTTTATTACTCTCTCCGAAGCTGGCATCCCCATCCATTCAGAAAAACTACAAGGCAATGAAAATATCTGGCATCTTGATACACGTTTCAAAAACTTTATTCCTATCCCAATTGGCATAAACGAATATCTAGCAGCACATACTCTTAAAGAAAATCTAAAGATATTTCGAAATACAGTTTTAGAAGAGGATATTACGTCACTCTTTTCAAAAATCGAGCAAATAGTCCCGAGCAATGTCTTTCTTGACTCTAGGAAAGGATTAGCTGAATCATATTTTGAACAATATTCTGCAGGGCTTTTTGACTACAGTTCGTACAACGATATAATTGAAAGCATCATTAAATCAATCATCGAGAGAAAAATTTGTAAAGTCTCTTATTTCAAACCAGCATCGGATTCTATAAAATCCTATAATATTGAACCAGTTAAAATAGTCAACTATAATGGTGGTCTCTACACTATTGCTTTTATTCAGCGGCATCATAGTTATATAATGCTAGCAATACAAAGATTTCAATCGATCACAATTTTAAAAAAACCACAGGGGCAAAATCATACTTTCAATGAAAACGAATTCTGGCTGGGTAAATTTGGTTTATTTCCCGGTGAACAGAAAGAAGTAAAATTACAATTTTCAAAATCTATTAAACATCACCTTGAAGGTAGACAGTGGCATGCTAGCCAAAGTTTTAGTCATGAGGGCGATGGCAGTCTAATACTAACTATGAATGTGGGTTTAAGTCCTGAATTAATAACTTGGATCAGTGGTTGGCAGGAAGAGGTAAAGGTACTGAAACCGTTGAAATTGAGAAAGATGTTAATCACCCATTTAAAAAATACTCTAAAGCTATACTCATAACGTCATGATATGTCTTATTGGTTTCTTAATATAGAGAGAAATAAAGGAGACATAATTTGAACAAAGACAAACAAACACATCAGTTGTTATATGAATATGGGGAATATACCTACAATTCCGAGAAAATAATAAAATCGAATAAACTCAATAGACTGGTAGATACTATCATAACAAGTACAGATCTTGAAGGATTTAAAATTACAGAAGAAGAACTTCCAATTATTGCGAATTTATGGTATGATAAAATAGAAAATGCATGCCACTATTGGGTAGCGATTGATCTACTTAATCAAGTCTATTCACCAAAATCGATCTGTATAAATAAACTACCATTGATAATTAGTCTGTTAGAAAAGAAAGTTCTTTACACTGAAAAGAGAGTAATAAAGGAACTATTGGCCTTCAATAAATCAATACCAATCATATCATATTCACCATGCTCATTATTAGAGAATAATATATTGATTCACAGAGATTTTGTTAAAGCTTTATTAAACGAAATTGATTGCACACAACATCTTGATAACATCCCATATAAGAATAATAAAGAATTTCTAAACGATTGGATGATTTACTTAAAAAAACTAGATGAGTTATCATGGCATGATTATGAGGACAGACAGTTTAACATTGATATTGGAGAGCAGCCAGCTCGAGATTTGTTGGAGGTAATAAGTCACAAAAATCTAATTGACGGTAGAACGAGCCTTACAAAACAAAATTTCCCTTTAAATGAATTGGTGGACGAATACAATCTGGATGATAACGAAACTGTTATTCTAATTTATCTTGTAAGACAGGAGTTAGAGGGAAATGATGCAAGCTTAGATAGTATATTAAAAATGATAAGTAGTGATCAACATGAGCATTATTTAAACAGGAAATATTTAAACGCTGATGGCAGATTAATTAGCAACGGATTAGTCGATAAAACCGATAGTAGCTTCATGATGATCAGGGGCAATTCGTACAGATTGATGCCGGATGTTATGAGACGGATAATTACCAATAGCCCATTGAATGATTCTGAGCGCATGGATCTTTTTCTTCGTGGGAATAATTTATTTGATCTAAAAAATGTTAATCAATCCTTCGATAGTCTTATTCTATCGGAGGAATTAAAGAAAACAATAAAAGTAAGTTTAAAAACATTTAATTTTAAAACGACAAAAGTATTGGAGAATTGGCAGCTTTTTGGAGAAGATAATAAACAAAACCATCAACAAAATCTGCTCATACTATTTCATGGTGAACCTGGTACCGGTAAAACCTTTGCTGCCGGCGCTATTGCAAATTCTCTTGGTAAAAAAATACTCACTTCAAATGCTGCAATCATCCAATCAAAATGGGTTGGTGATAGCGAAAAGAATATTCGTCGATTATTCATTCAATATGAAAAGATTTCAAGGATGATGAATAATCCTCCAATACTATTGATTAATGAAGCCGATCAGTTATTTAGCACTAGATTTAGCTCGATAAAATCAAGTGTAGATGTCATGCACAATTCAATGCAGAATTTATTGCTAGAGGGTCTCGAATCATTTAATGGTTTATTGATCGCAACTACAAACCATATATCATCATTTGATAAAGCCTACAGCCGTCGGTTTCATCTAAAACTTGAATTACCGCTGCCTGTCATTCAAGAACGAAGAAAACTCTGGGATTTGCATTTGCCAAAGTCTATACCTGGGGCGGATGACATTGATGTACGTGAGTTAGCCTCATTATATAATTTGACTGGTGGGCAGATAAGTATCATTGTCAAAAATGCTGTGACTCAAGCAGCTGTAAGAATTGGGAAAAAACGAAAGCTCGAAATGTCAGACTTGTATAAATTCTGTGAAATAGAACAAAACACCATGTTTGATCGCACTATTTCTGATATAGGATTTGCAGTTAGTTAATAAGAAAAGGATATAATAAAAATGACTGATAACAACAT
>Ga0233431_1003409_pt1 | contig 19156 bp, 16 predicted proteins | sample SI_118_April2016_FD_179867 | JGI IMG/M metagenome (GOLD analysis project Ga0233431, IMG submission 179867) | Seawater microbial communities from Saanich Inlet, British Columbia, Canada - SI_118_April2016_200_MG | ecosystem: Environmental > Aquatic > Marine > Inlet | place: Canada: British... | reverse complement strand
AAAAATAAGCATTTGGTAATATAAAAAATAGCAGAAGGTGAATTTTATACCTTCTGCTACAAGCGTGTTTTTTAAGTTTTTCTAAATTAACACAGTGAGTTAAAAATTCATTGTTTTATTATCCATTTAGCTTATCATGACAAAATTCATTATCCGCCGATTTTTAGGCATTTTCCCAACTCTTTTTATTATCGTATCCATCAGTTTTTTCTTAATTCGGGCGGCACCTGGTGGACCCTTCGATACAGAAAAAGCCATCCCTGCTGAAGTATTGGTTAATATTGAAGCAAAATTTCATATGGATGAACCTTTAGTCGTTCAGTATGGAAGATATATGTATGATATTTTACGCGGTGATTTGGGCCCATCTTTTCGATATCCGGATCATGACGTAAATTATTTTATCGCCAATAGTTTTCCTATCTCAATACAATTAGGAACTATTTCTATTGTGCTTGCGTTAATTTTAGGAATTTCAACCGGTATTATTTCTGCCTTGAGGCAAAACACCTGGATTGATTATTCTACGATGGGGATTGCTATTATCGGAATATCGATTCCAACCTTTGTGGTTGGTCCGATCCTGATGTATTTCTTAGCCATGAAACTTCATTGGTTGCCAACATCAGGTTGGATCACAGGGCGTCATGGATATGTCACCCTGATCATGCCTGTAATAACGCTTAGTTTACCATTTTATGCCTATTTTGCCCGTATTTCCAGAGCCAGTATCATTGAGGTATTGAGAAGTGATTATATCAGGACCGCCAGAGCCAAAGGTTTGTCTGGACCGGTAATTATTATAAAACATGTTTTAAAAGGGGCGATGCTACCAGTAGTTAGTTTCTTAGGGCCTGCATTGGCAGGGATATTAACCGGTTCTGTGGTTATTGAAAAAATCTTTCGAATTCCGGGACTAGGAAAGTTTTTTGTACAATCCGCCTTTAATCGGGATTATACCATTATTATGGGTACCGTAATTGTTTACGCAGTGATGCTCGTCGTCTTAAACTTTATCGTTGATATTGTTTATTCATTTCTTGATCCCCGTATCGCATATAAGTAAAGGAAGTAATTAATGACCGCAGCAATAGAAAACCAGAATAAGAATGAATTTGACCAGGCCGTCAAAGGATCAAGCCTGAATAAAGATGCCTGGCGAAGATTGAAAAAGAACAAGATGGCAATTATAGGCCTCTATATTGTTATTATTTATGCCTTCATCGCTGTCGCAGCTCCGATTCTGCCAATTTACTCTTATAAAAAAATTATTTTAGATCATCAGCATTTACCACCAACATTTACCAAAACAGCCGGTGAACTGATGTATGAAAAAGTTAAGACCCGAATGTTAATAATCGCTAAAAAAAGAGGAAGAACTGAACTAAATGAAAGAGAGCAGAAAAAACTGGAAGGTCTCCGGCACAAAATAAAGACCGAGGTTAAGACTATTGACGGTGAAATTGTTAAGCTCCATGAAAGAATTTACTACCTGGGGACTGATTACCACGGTAGAGATATGCTGGCCAGGATCATTTATGGCGGTCAGATATCCATTGCCATCGGTCTGATTGGTGCAATCGTGGCCTTAATTATTGGGATTACGGTGGGAGCCATAGCAGGTTATGTCGGTGGAGCAGTTGATAATTTTATCATGCGTTTTGTTGATATCATGTACAGTTTGCCATATTTACTTTTGGTTATCATTTTTATGGCTATGTTTGGTCAGAATATTTTAAATTTGTTTTTTGCGATTGCTTTAGTCAGCTGGTTAACAGTTGCGAGGATTGTACGTGGGCAAATCATTTCTCTAAAAAATTCGGAATTTGTAGAAGCAGCCAGATCCATTGGTGCCAGTAACCGCCGCATTATTTTTAAGCATATGGTTCCCAATACCATTGGAATAATTATCATTTTTGGATCTTTGGAAATTCCAGCGTTTATTATGTATGAAGCATTTCTTTCTTTCCTGGGTTTGGGTATCTCAGCACCATATGCCTCCTGGGGATCACTGGTGGGAGATGCTGTAGAAGGAATGGCCGACTTCTCCTGGCGTTTATTTTTCCCGGCGATAATAATGACCATCTTTTTATTTTCAATGAATTTTTTAGGCGATGGATTAAGGGATGCTTTTGATCCACAGAGCAAGAATAAACTGTAGGGGAGATCAGTAAAATTGACTAACAATAAAATACTGGAAGTAAAAAACTTAAGTACTCATTTTAAAACTGATGAAGGTATAGTTAAAGCTGTCCAGAATGTATCGTTTGACTTAGCCAAGGGTGAAACACTTGGTGTCGTTGGTGAATCAGGTAGTGGAAAATCTGTTACTAATCTATCTGTGATGAGGTTGATACCATCTCCTCCCGGTAAAATCATGAATGGTGAAGTGATTTTTGATGGAGAAGATCTACTCAAGGTATCTGATAAAAGAATGCAGCAAATCAGGGGTGACGAGATTTCTATGATTTTTCAAGATCCGATGACATCCCTGAACCCGTTTTTAAGAATATCAACACAAATGATGGAACCATTCATACTCCATCAAAAGCTAAAGAAAAAAGAAGCTTTAGAGCAATCAATCGAAATGCTGAAATTGGTGGGAATCCCAATGCCTGAGAAAAGGGTTCATGATTATCCACATCAATTTTCCGGCGGTATGCGGCAAAGGGTGATGATTGCAATGGCTCTTAGCTGTAAACCACAAATTTTAATAGCAGATGAGCCGACAACGGCTTTGGATGTTACTATTCAGGCACAGATTCTGGAATTAGTAAAAGCGTTATCTGCAAAACTGAATACAGCCACAATTTTAATTACACATGATCTGGGTGTCGTAGCAGGCGTTTGTGAAAACGTGGTCGTCATGTATGCCGGTCAGATTGTAGAGAAGGCCACAAATACAGATCTTTTCAAAGACCCGAAACATCCTTATACCAAGGGGTTATTGAACTCTATTCCCCGACTGGATACTAAGACTGAAGATCGATTGTTTTCAATCAAAGGGCAACCACCCAATTTAATCAACGTTCCGGACTGTTGTCCATTTTTTCCCCGTTGTGATTTTGCGATGGAAATCTGTAAACAAAAAAATCCGGCGACCACGCAACTGGGAAATAGAAGAGAAGTCAACTGTTGGTTGTACGAGGAGAACAAGGAGGTGAACCTTGGCTGATAAAATACTCGAAGTAAAAGAACTAAAATTACACTTCCCTGTTTATGATGGGATCATTTTCAAATCTCAGGTAGGTGCGGTTCGGGCAGTTGATGGTGTCAATTTTGATTTATATAAAGGTGAAACCCTGGGTTTGGTTGGAGAATCTGGTTGTGGCAAGTCGACCACAGCTCGGTCCATCAATCAATTGCACCGACCAACTTCCGGTGAAATTATTTTTCAGGGAAAAGATATTGCGAAATATAGTCATAAGGAAATGTTACCGGTTCGAAAAAATATCCAAATGGTTTTTCAGGATCCTTACGCGTCTTTAAATCCACGGATGACGGTGGGAAATATCATTTCAGAGCCAATGGATATTTACGCCAAATTAGGCATTTATAATAAATCTAAAAATGATATTGAAAAACGGGTTGAATATTTGATGGAACGTGTCGGGTTATCACATTTTTATAAAAACCGATTTCCCCACGAGTTTTCAGGTGGGCAAAGGCAAAGAATCGGGATTGCACGGGCTTTAGCCCTGGACCCGGATATTATCCTGGCGGATGAACCGGTCAGTGCACTGGATGTTTCTATTCAAGCCCAGATTTTGAATTTAATGAAAGATCTTCAGGATGAGTTAAACTTAACCTATCTGTTTATTGCCCATGACCTTTCAGTCATCGAATACATCAGCCATCGGATTGCGGTAATGTACTTAGGTCGTATCGTGGAGATTGCAGATGCCCATGATCTATATCATAATCCCAAACACCCCTATACACAGGCTCTGCTATCAGCAGCTCCCATTCCGGATCCGGAAATCGAAAAAAACCGGGAACGCATTATTCTTACCGGTGATGTCCCTTCTCCAGATCAGGAACGATTCGGTTGTTATTTTTGTGAAAGATGTTCACATAAAATGGACAAATGCGAGAAGAATATTCCTGAGCTTAAAACTATTAACAATACCAACCATCAGGTTGCTTGTTTTTTATTTGAATAATTAACAGTTTACATTTTTATCCGGAACCTCTCATTTGATGGAGGTTACATGGATAAAAATGTAAAAAGATAGTATCGTATTCAGATTTCCCTTTTCCGCTTCTCCGGTTAAAGTTCCATCATCACTGCTGTTGCAGCCTGAAAAAAGAGAAGAAATGGTGTTTTCTTATGAAACACACTCCCTATGGACCGGAATCATTGTGAAAAACGGTAGTTAAAGATATTCAAATATCCGGTGGATACTTAATTACAAGAAAGAAAACTTAGTAAGTTTCCAGTCACCAAATTCCTGCATCTATAGGTAGTCCTTCCGCCAGCAAAAATAACCTGGAATTAAACAAGGCCCTAAAAAGAGCCTTGTTTTTGTGCGCTATGGTTGATTGGAGTCTTTCTCAAATACTTGAACAATTCCTGCGTTTGAAGCCGTTGTATCTTCATACTGTGCACCTATGGCGATTATGTCTCCACTGATCGAAACTGAGGATCCGAAACCATCATTTGCTTCACCATCACTAGGCTGGATACTGTCTATTTGCGTGACTTCGTCCGTATTTGAGTCTCTTTTAAACACATAGGCACCTCCTGCACCGCTGTTTTTCCCATAAGCCCCCACTACAATAATATCTCCACTCATAGCAATTTGGCCTCCAAACCGATAATACGCTCCAATATCATCCGCTTGGATTTTTGCTATTTGTGTGACGATATCTGTATTGGGGTCTCTTTTAAACACATAAGCACTGCCAGCATAACTTCCAGCTGAGTCTTCTTCATTAGCGCCTGCTACAATAATATCTCCACTGACAGCAACAGAACCCCCAAAATAATCCCAGCTATCAGTATCATTCCCCTGAATTTTTGCTATTTCTGTGACAATGTCTGTACTGGGGTCTCTTTTATACACATAAGCACTTCCGGCAGTAAGCCCACCGGTATCTTCACCTGTAGCACCCACTACAATAATGTCTCCATTGATAGCAACCGCAAGTCCAAAATGATCGTCCGTCTGAGCATCACTTGCTTGGATTTTGGCTATTTGGCTGATAGCATCGGTGCTGGGGTCTCTTTTAAACAGATAAACACTTCCGGCGTCTGAAGCTGTTGTATCTTCATACGGTGCACCTACTGCGATAATATCTCCATTAATAGCGACCAAATATCCAAAACGGTCACCTGCTTCAATATCATTGGCCTGAATTTTTGCGAGTTGTGTCACATCATCTGTTGCATCTGAGTTTCGTTTAAACAGATAAACACTTCCGGCCGAGTCTCCACTCGTATCTTCCATTTGTGTACCGACTACAATGATATCTCCATCCATAGCAACCGAATTTCCAAAATAATCATATAGCTCAGCATCGTTTGCCTGGAATTTTGCGAGTTGGGAAAGTGTCCCATTGGCTTGTTTTTTAAACAGGTAAGCACTTCCGGCACCTGATGCAGTTGTATCTTCAGATCTAGCGCTTGCAAGCACATAATCCCCGCTGACTGCGACTGAATTTCCAAAATAATCGACCTCTTCAATATCGGCTGATTGAATTTGTCCAAAAGAGGGATAATATTTATCATTAACGACGATATTCACAGCGGTAGTCGTTGCGTTACTGTTTATATCTGTTGCAATAACAGTTATATTGTAGTCATTACTTGAATCACCATCTACCGGCGATTCAAAATCAGCTGTTGCTGCAAACGAGAGGATATTGTCTGTAAATGAGAAACTGTCCGAATCCGTACCCCCCAGCGTATAGCTAATAGTTCCACCACTCGAACTGGCAGCTTCAAAACTGTAGACAGCAGTATTGGATATGGGCTCATCATAACTTATGGTAGAGGCAGGCGCATTATATATATAGGTTTTTTCAATGGATTCCATATCAAATATATACGCGCTTCCAGCATTTACTACTGAAGCGCCCATTGCAATAGTATCCTGCCCATCAGCCCCCACTATAATAATTTCGTTACTTATGGCAACTGCAGTTCCAAAACGATCACCCGCTTCAATGTCATTGGCCTGAATCTTTGCTAGTTGTACCACATCATCCGTCGTGTCCGAGTTTCGTTTAAACAGATAGACACTTCCTGCAGAATCTCCACTGGTGTCTTCCGCTTGTGCACCCACCACAATAATATCTCTGCTGATCGCGACAGATAGTCCAAAGCCATCACTAGCTTCGGGGTCGCTGGCCTGAATCTTTGCTAGTTGTACCACATCATCCGTCGTGTCTGAGTTTCGTTTAAACAGATAGACACTTCCTGCGTTACTTCCACTGGTATCTTCTAAATAAGCACCTACGACAACATAGTCTCCACTAATCGCAACGGAATATCCAAAATAATCCCCTGCTTCAACATCGTTCGGTTGAATTTTTGCGAGTTGAGTCACATCATCCGTCGCGTCTGAGTTTCGTTTAAACAAATAGGCACTTCCGGCCATGGATCCATTAGTATCTTCTGCATACGCCCCCACTATAATATAATTTCCACTGACAGCAACTGAAGATCCAAAATAGTCGGTGGCCTCGCCATCACTCGGTTGAATTTTTGCGAGTTGGGTCACATCATCCGTCGTGTCTGAGTTTCGTTTAAATAGATACGCACTTCCTGAACTGTTTGCTTGTTCAGCCCCCACGACAACATAATCCCCAACCATAGCGACTGAGTTTCCAAAATACGTACCACTTGCAGCATCGTCTGCCTGAAATTTTGCTATTTGGGTAACATCATCTGTTGAGTCTGAATTTCGCCGAAACAGATAAACACTTCCGGCGTCAGACCCAGTTGTATCTTCTCGAGGCGCCCCCACCACAATATAGTCTCCATTGATAGTGACCGATTCTCCAAAATTATCATTCGCTGCTGCATCATTCGCCTGAATTTTTGCTATTTGCATCAGTGACCCATCCGACTGTTTTTTAAATACGTACGCACTTCCTGTGGTTTGTCCACCGGTGTCTTCATATTGAACTCCCACAACCATGTAGTTTCCACTGACAGCGGTAGCCTTTCCAAAAGCATCCTCTACCTGGGCATCATCCGCCCGGATTATAGCTGTCTGAAATAGATTTTCAAAATCACTGACACTAATTGTAACATCGACACTGGCACTATTACCTACAGTATTTGTTGCGACAGCGGTGAGATTGTATACCGGTATTACTTCATAATCTATGGCAGCTCCGGTCGCCACCGTTATCTCGCCTCCCGTTGAGACCTGAAAATCCCCACTACCGGTTCCACTGAGTGTGATCGCTGTTATCGCAGTATCTCCAGTACTTGAAATCGTGAGATTACCAACAGTATCACCATCGGCCGCATTTTCTGCTATGCTTCCTGTTGAATTTGCGAGTGTTGCAACTTCAGAAGAACTCGAACCAACACTGCTGCCAGTACCACTACTATCATCACCATCATCACTACAAGCAGAAAACGACATCATAAGAACAAATATAAATATCATCTGAAAAAACATTTTAAACATATATGTCTCCTGTTTTATTGTTTATTGATGTCAAAAATTAATCTAACTCATTCAATTATAGACCAATAATTGACAGTTGGTTAAAAGATTATTCTACTTCTCTCCATAAATTATTGATCCGATAAAAATCAGCAACATGCTTTTAACTATTTTGATCAAAACATGGCGATTGGTGAAAAAATTGTTATTAAAACGGTTTAGTATTCATTAATTAATAAGAACCTGCTTACACCGGAGAAAAAAACCCTTCATCGTACAAAGGTATTAGACCTGTTTTTTTTCCGTTGAACATAGGGAAGAAACAAGTAGTAGATCACGTGGTTAAAGTAGTTTACGGGGAATTTAGAGGAATGTAATTATATTTAAAATAATAAAGATTTCAAAACGCACATTAATTTTTGAAAAATATTTAAATGATAAAAAAAGAGGCGCTCAAATCAAAGCGATCAGTGGCAATCCAATAGTTGATACCATCTACTTTGTAAGCAATCAATCGAAGGGGTTTTTTAGTCTTATTATCGTTTTGTTCAGAACCTAAATATCCACAAGCATCATAAAACACTATGCTAGAGGGGGAGATCTCATTTTTATAAACAATTTCTTTTACCATTGAGTTATCGCTATCCAGATAAATTTTATGTGTAATCTGATTGTCTAAATTAAATCCCACATGTGCTTTCGCTTTTTTGTTATTTGAGCGATAATCAGCCCAGTTCATAGATAAAACAGAGTCAATTAATAAACCATCAGTTATTTTTCTACCCATAAAGGACAACCACAAAATTGGGCTAGTATTTCTGCCTTTCTTTTAAAGGATTCCATCTCTCTTCCTTGTACAATTTCTACTGCCTGATATTCATCATTATTTAAAATCAATGATAATTTGTGATACTCTTTAGGTGGATATTTATATTTTTTTCGGGGAGCAGATTCAGGGGCTGATTTCAATTGACTTCCTTTCGCAAAACGAACGATCGATAACCCTTTCAAATTAGACAATGGAAATTTCTTTTTTTTGAATAAAAACAGTAGTCCCAGACGTTGTTCTATAATATCTTGTGATTTATCAAAGGTCCAGGATTCATGATAACTTCCCAGTAGGGCACATATCCCTATAAAAATATAAGGACCTACATTTGAATTTTCCTGATTGGACTCCTGAAAAATAAAATATAAAATAAACAAACCCAACCCATAAAAAAAGATCCTGAATAAATGGCTAAAACGGAGTGTTAATAGCAGTTCAGATGGTTTATGGATCACAAATTTTAGATTAAACATTTAAGATCTTCAAAAAGGTTTTTATTAATACTGATCATAACGCATTTTTTTATAAAAATACTGATTCAACTAAAACAGCCTAATTAGTCGGACATTATTTAATTTATGGGCTTTCTGTCTAGTTGTTTGATATTTATTAAAGACAGCAGAGTCCCCCTGTAACTGAATAGTCGCTATCTTTAAAAATAAAAGTGGTTGCTAATATACTACCATGTCTTTTGGATATAGTTGTTTATTTTTTCTAACAATAAATTTAGATATTTATACTATCTGGTCAGGCTTGTTGATTGCCATAACGCCCAAATCTAAAAAAATCCCTACCTGAAATTGTTGTTTTAGATTAAGGTCAATTTGTAAGCGCACTAAAAATGATCCTGAAACAGCATATTTATAGCAATGAACATTCTTATTGTCCGCAAAATCAGGGTATACGTAACACAAAAAGTACATGTCCCCCAATTTTGCTATCCCTCTCAATTCTGAATTGTATCAATAACAATGAAGTTTGCTATATTAATCCATCATATACATTATTATAAATCCATTAATATAAACCTGACTTTTTAAAATGGAAAAACAAAATATGAGCGACAATAATTCACCCTGGGAATCTTTTGATAAATCAACCTTATTGGAAATAATAGATGATTTTGCCAAAAATTGGTTGGCCCACGATGGCTTATGGTTTCAAGCCATGGAAAGCAAATATGGTTTGGAAGCAGCCATTGAGGCAGATATTGAAGCCTGGCGGAGATTTTCCCCCATTGAAGCCAAAAGAATTATGAAACGTCATCATATCCCTGATAACGGAGGGATTCCGGCCTTAGTAAAAGCTTTAGGGTTAAGAATGTATGCCCGTTTAAATAAACAACAGATTCTCGAGGAGACGGATCAAAGGGTCATCTTCCAAATGAATGATTGCCGGGTTCAATCAGCCAGAACACGAAAAGGAATGCCCTTATTCCCTTGTAAACCAGTTGGTATTGTTGAATATGAGAGCTTTGCCAAAGCCATTGACCCCAAAATAAAAACAAAAACAATCAGATGCCCCCCAGATGAATTCAATGGAGAATGTTATTGTGCCTGGGAATTTACGATATAAAATTATCTTCTTCCTTTTCACCACTGCCTGATGTGGTAACACAAAGACGGGCGATTTCACTGATTGCCAACAATATGATTAATTGATCATCCTGCTGAATAATTCCGGAGACAATCTCACGTTTTGTACCGGAAATATTAGCAGGGGGGGTTGATATTTCACTATTATCAACTTCTATCACATCACTAATTTTATCCACAATGATGGCTAAAGTATCTTTACTGATGTGGTGTCCCTCAATCAGGTTCAATTTTCTGAGTTGTTCTAAATCGCTTTCTTTTTTAAGGATAATTAAGCGGTTTTTCTGGGAAATATCTTCTGATTTCTGATCCAAAAACACACCGGGATCCATTACCGTTACTATCTGTCCCCTGAGATTGATTAAACCCAGAATATATTCCGGAGCCTGAGGTACCATAGTAATTTCAGGTATTTTACCAATTTCTTTGATCAATAATATATCAATCCCAAATGTTTCTTCTCCAATTTTAAAAGTAGCCACCTGGGGCATAAAAACTCCTTGATTTCAATTAGTGAATTTTAAAATTATATTTTTTTACATTGTAAATTTTTGAATGGCACTCAATATTTTGGGTTTATCCAGTTTAACCATCCAATCTGTGAAACCAGCATCAAAACCAGACTGAACTGTTTTGGCATCATTCAATGATGTCACAGCTACCACTGGTAAATTATCCCAATCTTTATTTGATCTTATTTTTTTGATCAAGCCAAATCCATCTAAAACGGGCATTTCAATATCTGACAATACAATATCATAATCATTTTTCTGGAGACATTCAAAACCGACTTGCCCATTTTCAGCCAAAGTTACCTGGAAACCGACAGATTTAAGATATTCTTTAATCATTATTTGAAACAAGGGAGTATCTTCCACTAACAAAATGTTAATATTCCGTACCCGGTCCATATTAAAATCAATTCTATATAAACTTTCCGGTTCCCCCATTTCAATTATAGCAAAAAGATCCAATAACAACGTAATTTTTCTGTCAATCAAAATTGAGCCTAATATTCCCTTCTTTTGAATGGTCCCTTCAGACAGTACAGATTCAATAATCTGAGTATCCACCACCTGATAAATTAATATCGCCACGGGATTTTGGGTTTCTTTTGGAAAAATAACTGAAACAATATCCGGAGTTTCATCCGGTACTCCAATCGGTAAATAATCATGTAAACGTAATAAACGGACTTGTGAATTCCGATATTCTATATACTCTTTATTCCCTATTTTTTGAATCTGACTGGAGTTGATCTTATCAACTCTTCCAATCAGAGAAATCGTAATGGCAAATTGTTCTTCGGAACCATTATTAAAAATCAAAATAGATTGCTTTTCACTGTCATCATTTTTTTTAGTCTTTTGCAAAAACGATTCATTCGTACTTTGGAGTACTGAAGTTAAATCATTACTTTCCATTAATCCAATGATATCAATAATCATTGCTACCGAGCCATCACCAAGAATTGTTGCGCCGGAAAATGATTTTAGGTCTTTTAAATACTCAGGCATTGGTTTTACAACGATCTCTTCATTTCCAATTATGGAATCGATGACAATCCCAATTTTAGAATTGCTTCCGGAAACAATTAAAATTCGAACAACACTCTTTTCTAAAAATTCATCACTCTCACCGACCTCATCATTTAATTGTGCGACCTGCTTTTTTTGAGCTTTGATTTGAGCCACCAAACTACGGATTTTCTGTTTTTTACTTCCCATACCTAAAGCTTCTGATAATGAAATCAGCGGCAATAGTTCTCCCCTCAGCCGTAATACTTCTCTTTCCTGAATAAAACCCAACGTTTCCAGACATTCATCAGGTTGCAACATAACCAATTCATCCAGGTTCACTTGCGGGATGGCAAATTTTTCACCTTCTGCTTCAATAATTAAACTGGAAACAATTGCCATGGTTAAAGGGAGCGTCATTTTTATTGTCGTACCGGCACCAAATATTGAGCTTAAATTAACAGTACCACCAATTTTATCAATATTAGATCTAACAACATCCATTCCCACACCACGTCCGGAAACAGAAGATACTTTTTGAGCCGTAGAAAATCCAGGTAAGAAAATTAGATTTATTCTTTCCTGGTCATTCATTTTTGATAAAGCTTCTTGTGTGATGAGGCCTTTTTCAAAAGCGATATCGGATATTCGTTGAGGGTCTATTCCACCACCGTCATCTTCTACTTGAATAATGACTTGTCCACTAGCATGAAAGGCTTTTAACAGAAGCTTTCCCTGGGATGATTTCCCTTTTTGCTCCCGCTCTTCAGGCATCTCTATACCGTGATCGGCAGTATTCCTAACAATATGCGTTAGCGGATCTGAAAGGGCTTCTAAAACGGTTTTATCCAGTTCAACTTCATTACCTTCCGTTTGCAATTGAATGTCTTTACCTAATTTTGTACCCAGTTCCCTGATCAGCCTTGGGAATTTCCCAAAAACAGTAGATACCGGCTGCATTCGTGTATTTAGGATATCTTCCTGGAGGTCTGTCGTGATCACATTCAAATCCATCAACATTGTCATGAACTTAGGGAGTCGCTTCGCTTTTGACATGCAAGTCTGTAATAATTGATTGCGAACTAAAACAAGTTCACCTGCCAAATCAACCAGTTTATTGAGTTTTCCAACACCAACCCTTATACTCTCATCTACTCTAATTTGTTGAACACTGTCTGTTTTAGAGGGTTTTATCAGCGATTTTTTCCCAACCGGGACTGGTGGTTGAAATGGAGCACTAGGTATTTCAAGCGTCTCTGATGCTTGCGCTTCAGTTTCAATATCAATCCCCTGCCCCATGATATTTTCTTGAATCCGATCCAATTCTGATTCATCAAAGCGTTTGATCTGATCAACATTTAACTTAAGTACATCACTGGCTACAGAAGGATCGATGATCGATCCGAATAAAAAAACAATTTTCAAATCATCTTCCGGGGGTACTTCCTGAGAACCAATACTAGTTTCAGCCAAGTAAGACCCGATAAATTGGCCTAATTCTTCCAACTCCATAATAAAATCGTAAGGCGTCTTATTTCTTTCCAGAATATCCCGGTTTAAATTCACATCAATGGAATAGATATCCATCCCGGCTTTAGTCGCTCTTTTTAATTCATCCGTGGATATATTCATACCCGTCTGAATAATTTCCTGATGCCCAGAAGAAAAATCATCAACTGATACAGCTGTTTCCAGAAAAACTTCCTGGTCAAATTCAGGATACAACTCAGCAATAGACTGCAATATCGATGATCCCACAACTGACTCAGCATTTTCAAGATCATCCGTTAACATATGAAAATGATCAATAATTGAAACGATGGATTCCTGGATACTTGCATTTGAAGAAACCGGATTTTCCGACCATTTTATGATAGCGGTTTTAAACTCTGAAATCAGTCCAATCGTATTGGGAGCGTCCAATGAAGTAAATAAGGTCCTAATATTCTCAATAATGCCGATAATAATATCAAAATCATTTGGTAGGGGTTCGGATTTCGCAAATAATATGTCAATATCCTGCTCCAATTGGTGAAGCTCAGTACGCAAAGAATCACTAATCTTATCCGTTAAATTTTCCAGAACCGGTTCCGGGGCTACAACGGATTCAATGACACCCTCCGGCTTTAATTGTGACGGATCGATAAATGATTCAAACAAACCTACCATTTCTTTGACATCAATGGATTCTATTTTTGTCACATCATTGATCATTAATCGAAGCGTATCCACACCATGTAGTAGCGCATCAATATGTTTTTTACCTAATGTTAGTTCAGAATCTCTGACTTTGGAAATTAAGTTTTCCATAGAGTGCCCTAAATGACTCATATTATTAAAACTAAACACACCAGATCCACCTTTAATACTATGTATCGCGCGAAACAAGCTATTGATTGTTTCAACATGCAGTGGATCTGATTCTAATTTTAATAAATTATCTTCTATTGTAGCCAGATGGTCTTGAGACTCATTTAGAAAATGTTTAAGTAAATCTTCTTCCAACATATCAAGTAATTATGATTATTGATAATTTAATTCCAAAACGTCAATATGGATAGCTTAGTTGATCCGATTATCAGGTTGCAGAGCATATTAATGTTGCAAGCTCTTTTGCAATTTAGACTATACTTTGGTGGATAGTTGATCAATATAAATCAAGATCTATGATTTTTAGCAAATTGAACGTTCTTTGACCATTCACGGGCAACATCATTGATAAATTCCTAAAATTGAAGGCTGGTTACTCTGATGCTGAGGAGAGTCTCATAATACTCAGGAGGAGATCCTTCATTGATTGAATATTCTATTTAACGATGCTGCCGGGAAAGAATTTCATCAACAGCTACTTTTACAAAATCATATTTGTAATAATCCAAATCAACAACATCATCATTGAACAGAACAATATCCAGATCTATGGTTCTGGGGCCATTTTTATTTGATGTTCTAATTCGACCTAACTGATTCTCGACAGATTTTAAATACTTCTTCAATTCCTGAAATTCTAGCGAAGTTCGGATAAAAAAAGCACCGTTTAAAAAGGCAGGCTGATTTAAAAAACCACGTGGCGAGGTTCTATTAAATCTTGACTCATCCAATAGTAATTGATCCAGGGTTAGAATTTTTTTTGCGGCTGATACATGCTTTTCGGGTTCGATATTGGAACCGACACTAATGATGACTTTGTTCACGGGTTCGCTCCAAAAGAATGGAAACAGATTCAGAAAAACGAAGCGCATGGGGTTTGCCCACTTCGACACTGGCATATGTCACTTTTTCGTTTTCAAATATGATATTCATTACAAATCCAGCCAGTTTTTCAATTAAAAAAAAGTCTACGCTTTCGACTTCCTGTATGATCTTTTTAGTTAATGTTTTATAATCAACACTATCATGAATGTTATCTGAAATACAGGCTTTTTCATCAGCGACATCAATGCATAAATTCAATAATACATCCTGTTTTTTTGTTCTTTCCCAATCGTTCAGACCAATAATCGTGCGCAACAATAAATTTTTTATGGTGATTTTCATATTAAATGTGTTCCTCCATCAATATAAATGCATTGGCCAGTAATAAATGTGTTTTTAATCAAAAAGTCAACAGCCTGTATAATGTTTTCTTTAGAACCAATTTTTTTCAACACAGTCTCTTTATCCCGCTCCTTGAGATAAGATTCATCCTTTCCTGGTGGTGGTAATATCGCACCTGGTGCAATTGCATTAATCCGCATCTGTGGTCCAAACTCAACGGCTGCCATTTCAGTAAACGCCATCAATATTTTTTTGGATAACAAATATGTCGAAAAATTATGCTGTTGATGCGTTATCTTAGCATCGACCATATTGATAATATTACCGGATTTCAATTGTTTAAAAAGTTCCCGGCTTAAAATAAAGGGCGCTTTAAAATTAATATTCAAATACCGATTCAGTTGAAGGAAATCAATTTCTTTAAAATCCCCTGGCTCAAAAATAGAAGCATTGTTCACCAGTATTTCCAACTGTGGGAAACACTTAATGACGGCAGGAATCAATTTTTCCATTTCAAACTCATTATTTAAATCGGCCTGAAATGGGACAGCCGCTACCCCTGATTTCTCAATCTCTTTGATCAGTGCCGCTGGATCACTCTTTTGGTGGTGAATCGCAATATGATATCCTTTTCCAGCTAAAAAAAGTCCGATTGCTTTCCCAAGGCGGTTTACACCTCCGGTTATTAAAGCTGCTCTCATTTTAGTAAATATTTATAAGCCTGTCGAGTAATAGCACGTTCTTAACACTTAACCAAAAAATGAGAAAAATGCACCATTAGGTATTATTATCAATATATTGTATTTAGTGAAAGTTTAGTGGTTTTTTGCCATTTAAACAAGATAAATATTATCTTGTTTAATTGCTAAATTTTCAAAAATGACATTTAAAAAGTATCTCAGACGATAGCACTTTTCATTCGCATTGACCCTTTAATCAACACAAAGAACTTGCAGCTGTCATTTCGACAAAAGATCTCTCCTTATTCTTCGTCGAGATGACACTTTGATTTTAAAGGCATAAAATCCAAGTTCCATAACAGGAAAAATAAAGGCAATACAGATGGTAATGGCATAAGAACTATTTTTTAATCTACCAAATACTATGTGCTCTAAAATCCATCTATTTAGTGCTTGAACGAAAAATACTGAAATTCAACTAGTTGCTAATTAGCCGGAAATTCAGGGGACACGTAACAACCTGGTATCAAGCTATAGCCGTTTATCTGAAAATGTACATGTCCCCGAATTTCCTACTTTCCGTTCAGACACTATTTACAAATGACCAGTACTAGGTTTACCATCAAATAAAATTTCTCAATATAAACAACTATTTTCAGCTGATACTAATTTAAAATGCAAACGACAAAACTCTCCCGGCGACATTTTTTAAAATTGACGGCCGGTCTCACAATAACAACTGGTATCGGTTCAACAATCAATAGTTGTTCAACACCCTACGATTGGCAAAACAGCTTATTAAATAATGATCATTCCGGCCATTTAACCGTTAATGAAATCATAGGCATGGCAAAAATTAATGGCAAAAAGATTTACCGGGGCAATAAATTAGCTAACAATGCTGATATTTCACTGTTACAGGGAATGTTGCGGTTATCTTTACCCGACAAATCCATTATAGAACTAAATCACAAAGCAACCATTAAAGTGGATTTAGATTCTAAAACCGGGGGGATGATTCATCATAAAAAGGGGGCGCTACTCTCAGTTATTCAAAAAAAGACACATCGACCATTAATTATTAAATCTGCTGATGTACAATTCGGTATCCGTGGCACTGTTTGTTTTACACAAATTTTATCTGACGAAGATAAATTGAATAGTAGAGTCCCCCAAAAAGCAAACTCCTATTTTTGCATTTGTAATGGAGCTATGGATTATCTTGATCAGCAGAGTCAACCATTTTCCAAAGACCGGGCAAATCATCACAGTGCCCATTTTTTAATCCCTGGAAAAAATCAACTGGAACTCCAAAAAACCAGATTTTTGCTAAATCACAGTGATGAACAGATCTATGAGCTAATCCAAAAAATGGAAGGGAAAAAACACGATACCCGTTGGCTATTTCCAAAAGTGAGTTATTATGACTAAGAAAAGCACTCCTTTTTACCAAAATTAACGTTACTATTTGTCAAACGCAAGAGTCATTTCGCTCGGTATTGCTTTTTGAAAATGTTGGTCATTGGAAATAAATATATCCACCTCATTTAAAAGGCCTGAAGCAATGATTAAAGCATCACTGGTTCGAAGCTTTGACCAATCGACTCTATCATCAGATCCTACTTTGCTCAATACATCAAATGTTATTTCCTGGCTCAGAGCATTAGGAAAATTAAAAAGATAATCTCTAACCTGCATCGCATTGGGTTTATAACCGTGTCTTAGAGGTCCCTGCATGACTTCAGCGATGGAAACAATGGAAAAGACAGCTTGAATTTCACCTTGCTCGATCAATTCAAACAGTATTCGGGAAAGATCTTCATATGGCTGAACAGAATCGGTTAAATAGATGATAATATTGGTATCAATGAGTACTTTTTTATCGGCTATTGCTTTTTTTAGATAGGATCGAGAAATTGGCTTCATGGTTCAGCCCGTTCATTATTAATAATGCGAGTGATCTCTTTTGGGGTTCCACCGAAGCTTTTCTTGGTAAGGCCTGCAAGCTTATCAGTGAACGATGCTACTGGTTGCATGATAATTTTATCATCTTCTCGAGTCAGCAGGATTTTAGTGCCCGCCTCAATATTCATTTCCTTTCTAAGTTTTGCCGGTAATACAATATTTCCTCTGTTTGAAACGATAACGCCTGTTGATTTCATAATTACTCCTTTTTTAATTATTGCTGTTATAAAATATTATTTCAGCTATTTCTCTAAACGTCAACAATCATAACCACAAGCTATCATATCCATCTTCACAAATGCGTGTGCCTCCTCATAATCATTTCATAACATAATTTCAGACGCTTAGATTTTAAGCTGATGGCATGTTGAAAGAACTTTGTCCTTCACCATCCTCTTATTTTTTAATATAATGAACTATTATTTTTGATTATTATCAATTTATTGACAAATTAACCCTACTAAAATAAAGTGCTATTAAAATAAGTAGGGTTAAAATATGATTAATGATTTATTAGAGGTCATTCATCTATCAAATCCGTGGTTACAAAATCCTAACGAATTGATATTTGAAGATAGTAGTTTTATTTACCGGCAAAATATAGATATATTATTGCTGCCAGATTGGGATACCATCTGGACCGTTTTGATTGGCCCCAGACAAGCCGGCAAAACAACTTTGGGTAAGTATTTGTGCCAGACGTTAATTAATCAGGGGCGATTTCGCTCTTTGATCTATTTAAATTGTGATTATTTTGAAGTTAGAAACTGGCTAAACCAAGGGCCTCAATTTCTTAATCAGGTCCTGGATCAATTTGAGTTAGTTAAGCCCATCTTATTTATCGATGAATCACAGCGGTTGGAAAATCCCGGACTACTGCTTAAGGCGATTGTCGATCTAAATAGGTCGATAAAGCTTATCACTTCAGGCTCATCCCAACTGGAGATAAAAGCGAAAATTCAAGAACATTTAACAGGAAGGCAACTTGAAGCCCTAATACTTCCTTTTAGTCAACTTGAATTGAAAAAAAGTAAGATAGAGCTTGCTCAGCAATTAATTTTTGGTTCTTACCCTCAAATCGTCAAAGTTGAGCAAAAAGAGATTATTCTGTCCCAGTTGTTCTCCAATTATATTTCAAAAGACATCATTGAATTATTAAAACTTGGAAAACCGGATATGATGAGAAATTTGATCGGTTTAATGGCTCATTCGGTTGGACAGCTAGTGAATTATCAACAATTGGCTGTTGACTGCAAGTCAACAATTCCGACGATTCAGAACTACTTATCGATTCTGGAACAAACATACGTTTTGAAGGCCTTAAAGCCCTTTGTCGGGAATAAACGCACTGAAATAACAGCAAATCCGATTTATTATTTTTTGGATAACGGATTTCGCAATCAGGCAT
>Ga0233431_1003407_pt1 | contig 19164 bp, 15 predicted proteins | sample SI_118_April2016_FD_179867 | JGI IMG/M metagenome (GOLD analysis project Ga0233431, IMG submission 179867) | Seawater microbial communities from Saanich Inlet, British Columbia, Canada - SI_118_April2016_200_MG | ecosystem: Environmental > Aquatic > Marine > Inlet | place: Canada: British... | reverse complement strand
GGTGGTGTTCCCCCGATGGACATGAAAACAATGGTTTGCTCCTATGCCGCGCCGGAAGAACATCAAAACTGTGCAGCCCTGATTAAAATGGCCACTGATTATTACAACCTGCCGGTATTTACGACTGCGGGATGTTCGGATGCCATCATGTTCGATCAACAGGCAGGCATGGAAGCTGGATTCAACCTGTTAAGTTCAAGTCTGGCGGGTGGAAATTTAATTCATGATTTAGGATATATCGCATCGGGAATGACATCCAGTCCGGAGATGTTGGTTTTATGCAATGAAGCGGTGGGAATGATTAAACACTATTTAAAAGGGATTGAAATTACACCCGAAACATTGGCTCTAGATGTTATAAAGAAAGTGGGACCCGGCGGTAATTTCTTTGCTGAAAAACACACGTTCACCAACTTTAAAAAGCATTTGTTTTTCCCTGAGTTGTTGAACCGTAGCGGACATGATAAATGGCAGGAGGCTGGCGGAACCTCCTTTGAGCAACAAGCAAATCAAAAAGTACAGGATATTCTGAAAAACCACGTAGTACCTGAATTACCGAAAGAGGTAATAGCGAATATTAAAGAAATTGTTGCCCGAAGGGATTCAGAAGCGAACTCACAGATCAGTGCGGATTTGGATTAATTTATTAATATTTTAAAGAAGGTAATCATGATGCAGTTTTCCAAAAGCGTTGAAAATATGCAGCCGTCTGACATTCGAGAAATAGGCAAGCTAACAGCTGACCCGGAAATCATCTCTTTTGCCGGCGGTATGCCCGATCCCGGTTTTTTCCCTATAGAAGCGTTAAGAAAAGCGTCAGACCTTGTGCTTCAAGAGGATGGCAAAACGGCGCTGCAATATAATGCCACAGCGGGGTATCTCCCCTTGCGTGAAAAAATTTCCAAACGTATGACAAACATGGGGATACAGGTGTCAGCCGAGTCCATTTTACTTACTAGCGGTTCACAGCAGGGAATCGACTTTTGCGGTAAAGTGTTTCTCAATGAAGGCGATGCGATCATTTGCGAAAGTCCCAGTTATTCAGGTGCGCTAAATGCCTTCAGTGCTTACCTACCTGAGTTTATAGAAATACCGACAGATGATCAGGGAATGGATATAGAGGCACTGAATATAGTTCTTGCATCAAAAAACAGAGTCAAATTTATTTATGTAATCCCTGACTTCCAAAATCCAACCGGCAGAAGCTGGTCTCTTGAGAGACGACAAAAGTTAATCGTACTGGCCAACAAGTTCAATATCCCTGTTATAGAGGATGATCCCTACTCATCATTTCGGTTTGAGGGTAATGCTCTGCCAACACTAAAGTCTCTTGATAGTGAGAATAACGTCATCTACCTGGGGACATTTTCTAAAATGCTTTGCCCTGGTCTTCGGGTAGGATGGATTGTCTGCAGAAAAGAGATTTTAAATAAAATTGAAATCGTAAAACAGGTCGCTGACATCCATTCCAACTCTCTGACCCAAAGGGAAGTTGCCAAGTATTTAGACCTATATAATTTAGATGACCAGATAAAAAGCATTACGGAGGCCTATAAAAAAAGAAGAGATATCATGCTAAATTCCATCAAGGAGTTTTTCCCCTCTGCATGTCACCATACAAAACCAGATGGGGGTATTTTTATATGGGTTGAACTGCCTGAATCATTGAATGCAAGAGAGATTCTACTGGAAGCTGTCAAGGAAAAGGTGGCATTTATACCTGGAGGCGGTTTTTTTCCAAACTCGAAAAAAGAAAATACAATCCGCTTAAGCTTCGCCACAATGCCGGATGCTAAAATCAAAGAAGGCGTTAAACGATTGGGGAAGGTGTTAAAAAGGTCATTAACAAAATAAGGCAAATTGTAATTCAAAGGGTACTTTACCCAATTTTTTGACTCGAAAAAATGATTAATGTTTTTCTACGCTGAAGCTTTACTTAAAGATTCAATGACTTATGAGGGAGGCACCATTTGGACGAGTTATTTTTCAAACACTATAATAATTGGAGTTCATATGACGAAAATAGGTGATTTAAAAGGATATGCTTATCCAACACCAACAGGTATTTCTTCGGTAATTGGCAATTTACCATGGCATTTTGGAACGGAACATTTAGGCCTTATTTATAAAACTGACCCTGACATTGTGGCTTCATACCTACCAGAACCTCTCGAACCAGGTGAATTTCCTGATCGGGTTTTTGTAGAATTTGGTAAATGGTTCTCGCTATGGGATCAGACTGATATGCCATATGTAAATCCAGAGCGAACCTGGTATCAGGAAACAGTCATTTGGGTCAATTCATCATATAAAGGAGAGCAAGGCAAAACTTGCATTCAAACATGGGTTGATAAAGATTTCAGTATGTTCAGGGGAATGGTTATGGGCTTTCATAAAAAATTTGGAAATACTTTTAAAAGTACTTACCACCGCATGAACCCCCAAATGCCTGAATTGGCTGTAGGTTCAAAAATGAAGGGCTGGCTATCAGCTCACGGAGAACGATTAATGGAAGGGACTTTGGATATTAAAGAAAAAATAAAATATACGGATCTGCCCAAACCTATTCTATTGCCTTTCTTTAACATTCGATATTTCCCCAGCATCGTCCCAGGGGCCTCCCCATCGGTACACGAACTAATCAGATTGGATGCCAAGGATTTTCGTAATGACGACTATGTTTGGGCCGGAGACGGATCACTCAAATTTTTTCCTTCTGAAATTGAGGAATTCACCAGACTAAAAGTCAAAGAAATTGAAAGGGCCTATTATTTTGAAAATGGCTGTACCATAACTGGCGGAGAAGTTTTGCACAGCTGGGTTTAAACACATACTTAAAATACTGATACATCGGTTTTGGTGGTAAACGGTCAAGTACTTTAAGGCCAGCAAGAGAACTCCTAAGTTCGTTAAGTTCCGTTAACCGAATGCAGATTGACAGGGGTTTTGTGGGCTTACGGCCACAAAACCTAACCAACTCCATTTTTTGATTCTCTTTTTAGCCCTTTTATCAACTTCTTTGCAGGTTAAACATTAGGGATGATTTTCCTCGTTCCCAAACTTTTTGATAAACAAATCTCAAATCTGAGAAAGCTTAGCGAATTCTTAATATGACCTCCTATGGATACCGGACTTGAAAAAAATTACATACTTATCTAAAAAACATTGGAAAGCATGATTTAAATTAATAGCTTTATGGATTTGTTTGTTTTTTGTTCCTATAACGTCAATGATATCGCATAATATTTTAATATCGGATCAAATATAACCGATTTAATTTTCAAGTTTGTTAACAGGAGAAATTTATGTTCGCTTATTTTGGAAAGATTTTAATCATTAATCTGACCGACCAAAGCGTCATGATAGAAAATAAGGAGTCCTCTTTTTATCGTAAGTATTTAGGAGGTTCTTTTATGGCAGCCAAGCTATTTGCTGATCGTGTGATATCAGATGAATCACTAACGCCATTTTCAAAACGGAACCCGATTGTCTTTGCTCCCGGCCCTATGGCAGGAGATAAAGTTAGCGGCATGACCCGGGTCAATATATTAACCCTATCTCCGGAAACTCCAGGTATATACACCTCACAAGCAGGGGGAGAGTTTGGACCTGATATTAAACGGGCGGGATTCGATGCGTTGGTGATCACAGGTAAATCCTCAAATCCGATCTATTTAACCATCGATAATGACAACATCGAGTTTCACGATGCCCATGAATATTGGGGAAAAAATCGTATTTCAGCCTATCATCAACTGTCTCAGAAACTGCAAAATCGATTCACCATAGCAACCATCGGACCGGCGGCAGAAAACCTGGTGTATCATGCAAATATCATGTTTGAACCAGATCATTTCGCAGGGCGTGGTGGATTAGGAGCCGTAATGGGGTCTAAAAAGCTTAAGGCCATCTGCATTCGGGGTGATCATCAAGTTCATTTTAAGAATAGGGACATATTAAATAAAATTAATAAAAGTGGTGCCGCTTTTTTTAAACATTCATTTGATGTCAATTCCCATACCTTCCTGGGAATTTTACGGAAATTCGGTACCTTTGGACTATTGGCTCCCAATCAATCCATCGGCAACATTCCGGTAAATAATTTTAAATTTGCCCATCTGGACGATAATACCCTAAACGATCAGATTGAGGATTCAAATCTCAAAGAACAGTTCGTTGGAGACTTAATTCCGTGTAAAAGCTGCTATATCGCTTGTAAAAAACGATCCAGAATTAATTCATCCCAAACCGCCTTACCGGAGTATGAAAGCATTGCGCTCTTAAGCACTAATCTTGGCATCAGAAATCTGGAAGATGGCATTAAAGCCTGCGATTTATGCAACGAATTTGGCATGGACACCATGTCCACCGGAAATATGATCTCCTATCTAATGGATTGTTATGAGAATAGCGCCATCGATCAGGATAAATACAATTTTTCCATTAAATTTGGAGATGTGGCAAGTGCCCTTAAACTTATAGAGGCAATTGCCCTACGAAAAGAAGGATTAGGAGAGTTACTAGCCAGCGGTATTGAAAATGCCTGCCAGGAATTAGGAGAGCACACCCGTCAATATCTGAGATTTTCAAAGGGAATCGGTATTCCGGCCCACTTGCCACGAAATAAACCCGGTATTGGTTTCGGATATTTGCATGGTCCCAATCCTGCGGATCACATGAAAATGGAACATGATTGGATTGCGTCCAACCCTGAAAGTTTAAAGGCCTTTGGAATTAATATCACTTCAGAACTTTATGATCTGGATATCAATAAGGTTGAAATTGCACGAGCGACACAAATTTACTACTCCGCCATCGATTGTTTAAGCGCCTGTATCTTTGTCTTTGGCCCCGGAAATATTCACTCCTTTGATTCAGTCGTTGAGCTAATCAATGCAGCAACTGGTTTTGATTATAGCCTGTCTGATTTTATGAAAATTGGTGAAAATGCGATTCAATTGCATAAAAAACTATTTGTTGATTTTGGCGGAACTGATGAATCCTTTATGTCCTTTATGTCAAAAGCAATTCCTTCTGGTCCTACCAAAGGTCTTAAAATCCAAAAAGAAGATTTTGAACGTGCCAGAAAGCATTATTATAAACTTTGGCATTGGGATGAGAACGGTAGACCTACCCCGGAAATATTAAAAACGTTGGAGCTGGATGATTAACGGTTGATGGGTCTGGGTCGCACGCCCATCTTTTTCAGCGTGGGCAAAAAAAACTGCCCACCCTACACATCTAAGCAAGTTCATTGCAAACACATCACAGATTTATCTGTGTAAAAACTCTGAAAGATAAATAGTGTCCGAACGAAAAGTAGGTAATTTGGGGACATGTACAATTTGTAGAAAACACTTTAATAATTAAATACCAAGTAGTTACGTGTACCCTAATCACCGGACTTATATCCAATAATTGAATTTTCGTTCAGCCACTAAATAGCTAAGATAATTTTACAGAATATTCATAGTGTAAACTGGGACAAAACTACGTAAGGTTTATTAAAAAGAACCAAAAGAAAAAAAACGTTTAGTTATTTTTAAGTATATTTTTTATTTTTTAGTCAATAGATTAGACACAAAAAGTCAAAACCCTTCCACTAAATTGATGCAACCTGATTAAATATGAAACCATTAGAATCTTCTGAGCAATACACAAGTTCTTCAACCATGGATCTAAAATCTATATCAAAGCCAACAATTTGGTTGGGTTACTTTCTATTGGCGATATTAAGTTTAATTTGGGGAGTTTCATGGCCGGTTATGAAAGTCATCTTGAACGAAGTGCCACCATGGACTTTTCGCTTATATTGTATGATATTTAGTGGTATCGGATTTAGCCTTTTAATAAAATCCCGAGGGATTTCACTCAAAATTCCCCGGGAGGACTTCAAACCATTGTTAATATCGTCTTTTTTGAATATTACTCTGTGGTATATTTTATCTGCTTTTGCCATCGCAAACATGAATGCCAGCCGGGCCTCAATCATCGCTTACACCATGCCAGTTTGGTCGGCTCTACTAAGTGTTTTTATCTTAAAAGAGCGCATGACTAAAGGCCGTTTTATCAGCCTCTTTTTAGGAATGAGCGGAATCGCCATCCTAATAGGCCCAGACATCGTTGTATTCAAAACTGCTCCTCTGGGGGCAATAACTATGCTATTTGCTGCTTTTTTCTGGGGAACCGGTATCGTTGCGATAAAATATTATAAATGGACCATGCCTACGATTGTCCTTTCATGTTGGTCATTGATCATTGGAGGGATTCCCCTCACAATGGGTGCTATTATTTTTGAGACCGACGCAATTTTTGCACCGATTTCGTTCCAGTGTCTATTAGGACTAATCTATGTAGTTATATTAGGAAATATTGTGGCCTTCTGGGCATGGTATAAAATTATGGCAATTTTTCCACCGACAGTTGCTTCGATTGGTATTTTGATGGTACCGATCATCGGCGTTTTCAGTAGCAGCCTGATGCTGGAGGAACCCGTCGGATTATTGGAAATTACTGCGTTGATACTTGTGGTTTCTTCACTTAGTATTGTAACAATACCGCCAGGACTATTTAATAAAAAACCAGCACAGGAAAAATAAGCTTTTAGGGGAAACGCTGGATCCACGCTGAAAAAACACCGGATCTGTTCACTGAGCGAAGTCGAACGGACACTATTTAGGTAAAATAAAAAAGAAGTTATTACCATAAGGAGTGGCTTCATAACCCGCCATACCACCGTGCAGGTCAATGACTTCTTTGATGAATTGTAAACCGTGCCCGGTACCGTATTCACTTTCTATGTTTTTCCCTCTGTATCCTTCATCAAACAACTTCGGAACATCTTCCGATAGAATATGGAGTCCAGTACTAAAAACATTAAATTTAATACCATCTTTTTCCGCTCCGAAATAATCAATTAAAACTTCCATACCTACCGTTACAAATTTACGGGGGTTACCTTCATCATCCTGAATTTCTCTGGTGTATTTTACAGCATTACTGAACAGGTTGGCATATGCCTGGGATATTAGACCGACATCAGCAGCGACCGTAATTTCTTCACCTGGTATTCCGGAGAGTTGATTGTCTATTAAAACCCCACGATCTTCCAAAGAGGGAGCATATCGTTCCAGTTGTGGTCGAATTATTTTTTCTTTAAAATTGAAAATTTTAGGTTCAATCACATAGCGACCTTCCTCGAAATGTGATCGCCTTAATAAAGTCTCCAGAAAAAGGCTGGTCTGTTCATAATGGGAAAGAATCTCCTGAAATTGAGCCTCCATGGACCGATTTACATACCTCAATTCGTTGGCCAGAATAAGACTCTCGTTGGAACCTGGTACGTTTTTTCCACTATTAGCATTTTTTGTGTAAGCCAACATTTCCCCGCTGATAGCATTTGCGCGGTCTATTTTACCTTTCAGTCTTTTAAAAAAGAGCTTGAAATACATATTGGGAACGATAACATTATGCCCGATATCATTGACAAGATTTTGTATAAATTGAAGGTGTTCCCTGTTTTTTTCAGTAATAAATTTATTATGGAGTTGAAAACCGATTCGATTCACATACTTTTCAAAAAAAAGCTTCATATGATCGGAGATGACAGAAGCAGGATGAATTTCATAAATACCTAAAATACCACTTTTGTATGAATCCGATAGGCTGGACAATAACTGCATGTTTCCTTTGATCGGTATTATAAAACAATCGTTTTTTACGGATTGGCCATCAACATACTCCGACTCATAACAAACTGTTTTTTGGAAATCATACTTCGAGGGATCCGAGCTATTCACCAGCTCAAATCGTTCGGCCTCATTCAATAAATAAAGGTTGCATTCAAACTTGAAAAAAACCTTGGGAATCAAAACACATATCTCATAAAAATCACTTTGATCTTCAAATTCCTGTGCCAGATCAAAAAAGGTTTTTAAAGCACAGTCCTGCTGATCTGAAAAAGAGTATTTTTCATAATCTTTGATCTTATCAGAAATCCGTTCGATGATTGCTGACATATTGCTATTCTCAGGGTTTTCATCATTTTCGCGATTCATTTTATACCCCCTTGAGATTTATTCTTAAAGTTATAGAACTTTATTAAATTTTTCCCACTCATAGTATTTAGTGATCCCACCTATATCAGAAGCAGTGTAATTCGTCGAGGAATGTTTTTTTAGTGACAAGGAAATCACTTGCTATTTCTTAAATCCAATAATAATCTTACAAGCCAAATAATAGGAGTGAAGTCAGATTATTAATTATTATTGTTTAAAAATGGATTGTTTATGGTTTTTACTGCACGTTTACCGGACATCACAGATGCTGATGCCTGCACGATATTACAAAAATACTGGGGACTCAAAGGAACGGTTGAGTTCCTTACTTCTGAGCGGGATCAGAACATATTGGTAAAAGCTTTTAATGGAATGCGCTATCTTCTAAAAATATCACATCCCGATGAAGACCGCCAGGTGAGTAATCTGCAAACAACTGCATTATTACATATCGCTTCCCGTGACTCAAACCTGCCAATTCCAAAAGTACTTCCGATGTTAAGTAGTAAACATGAAGCATTTATTACTTTAGTCGATGGACGGGAATGTTTGGTACGCTTGATGTCTTTTCTTGAAGGTCGTCATATTTCCCCGGAGAGTGTTACAATTGCCATGGCAGAAAGCCTGGGTGAAAATGCGGCACAACTGGATATCGCCTTATCAGACTGCGAACATCCTGCTGGAGATCACGATTTTTTATGGGATACCAGAAAACTTAGCAAATTATCATCACTATTATCCCATATTAAAGACATAGATAAGAGAAAACGCATCGCTAAATATGTCAATCAGTTCTGTAATGAAATTTTGCCACATTTTAATCTGCTGTCCCGGCAGCTGATTCATAATGATCTTAATCTCAGCAATATTTTATTCAGTGGCGAACATGTTACCGGAATAATCGATTTTGGTGACATGCTGTTCGCACAACGTATCATTGATCCCGCTAATCTATGTGCCTATTTGATTCAGGATTCCATAGACCCATTTTACCTGGGTAGGGCAGCCATGCGCCGCTATATAGAGATAAACCATCTGACCTCTGAAGAAAGAATGATTCTGCCCCATCTTTTAATCGGTCGTTGCCTGTTAACGATTCTAATAACCAACTGGCGGGCTGCTTTATACCCTGAACAATCAGGACGAATTCTCCGTCATGAAGCGAGAGCCTATGGATTAATCCAACGGGGAGATATACTTAATTCCAACTTAACAGACAGATTCTGGGAGAACAATAATGGGTAATACTACTACATCATTTCACGGTGTAAAATCACCTGTTCCTCAAAATTCCTATCAGGCTAAACTCATTAAACAACGATCAAACCTGCTTGGCCCGTCATACCGATTGTTTTATAAAGAACCATTTTGCCCCATCCGTGGAGAAGGCGTTTGGCTTTATGATAGCGATGGTAATCAATATTTGGATGTCTATAACAATGTCCCCTCAGTAGGACATTGTCATCCCAAAGTAGTAGAAGCCCTCTCAGGGCAGGCGGCAATGCTCAATACTCACACGCGATATCTGCATGAAACGGTTATCAACTATGCCGACGCGCTATTAAAAACACTGCCTGACGAAATTGAAAGGTTAACACTGACCTGCACCGGTTCCGAAGCCAATGATCTGGCACTTCGTATTGCGAATTTTGAGACAGGTGGTAGAGGGATAGTCGTTACAAATCTTGCCTATCACGGCGGGACACTAGCTGTCGCTGAAATGTCGCCTTCCCTGGGGGGAGGCGTGGCGGATCATGTCCGTGTCGTTGCGGCTCCGGATGCTTATCGTCGTGGTGCCGAAAATTTGGGAATCGCCTTTGCAGCGGATGTTACGAAGGCTTTTACAAACCTTGAAGTACACGGATATAAACCGTCAATTTTTATTTTCGATTCAATATTTTCCAGTGACGGTGTTCTACCAGGGCCGGCAGGCTTTCTGAAACCCGCGCTAATAGCTGCAAAAAAAGCAGGAGCCCTTATTGTGGCTGATGAAGTACAGCCCGGTTTTGGTCGAACCGGAGATGCGTTTTGGGGCTTTCAGAGACACGATATTATTCCGGATATTATCACAATGGGTAAATCTATGGGTGATGGACACCCAATAGCGGGGCTTGCCGCGCGTGCTGATATTCTAGATGGATTCGGGAAAAAATACCGTTATTTTAACACCTATGGAGGAAATCCGGTTTCCTGCGCTGCGGGGATGGCCGTTTTAAATGTTATCAAAGAAGAAAAACTACAGGAAAATGCATTTGAGGTCGGAAAATTCTTACGTCAGGAGTTACGCCAATTAGCAAAAAAACACGAAATTATCGGAAATGTCCGTGGAGCTGGTTTATTTACAGGACTGGAACTGGTAAAAAGTCGACACACAAAAACCTACGCCCCTGAAGAAGCTGATCAACTTGTCAACGGCTTACATCGAAAAAAAGTCCTTATTTCACGCGCTGGGCCGGGAGGCAATATTATAAAAATCCGTCCACCACTACCATTCTCTAAAGAAAACGCTTCCTTCTTCATAGAAAAAGTTGATGAAGTATTGGTCGAAATGACCAATTAATTGGGATTCTCTCAAAGAAAACGGTATTAACTCCCAGAGCGGTTTTCCAGTTCGAAAAACACTCATGATGATATTGGACACAAATCAGAGTGAAAGTGTTAAAGCAGGTCAATTGATTGAGCTCTTCTAAATTTTGGGCAAAAAAAAACCTCCGGGAAGGAGGTTTTAAATCGTTAGATCAATCGGCTTTTGTTATTTCATTGAAGTAACATTAGTTGCAGCTGGTCCTTTTTCGCCTTGCTCAACTTCAAATGTAACTCGCTCACCTTCTTGCAAAGATTTGAACCCTTCACTATTAATCGCTGTATGATGAACAAATACATCATCGCCATTTTCCTGTTCAATAAAACCAAAGCCTTTACTATCGTTAAACCATTTAACTGTACCTTCTATCATTGTGGATACTCCATTTAAATTTTTAATATTCTACTAACTTCCAGCATCCACCTACATCATAAATGGTACTTTCAATCAGAATGCAATCGGTTTTAAATAAACCGATTCTTATTACTGAGCTTTTTAACTCGTTAATTAACAATATTTACATTTTATTAAAAAAGCAATACTTATTATTTAGTTAATTTTAGTTTTCAAATTTTATCAACTAATTATATTCATTTTCATCCATCAATATTTTCTATTCATTTAAGTATAATTAGCATTTTCAGCCATTAAGCTGTTAATGACTTTGATTGATCTATTGTTTCAGTAAATTACCCTGGCCACCAAAGAGTCTCTGACTTGAATTGAAGTTTTCCACCCACCCCTGCAAGTGTTTTAGCTATAGTCTGTGGATTCAATCCATGTCCTTTTCATTGCCCTGTCTGTATGTTGAGCGAAGTCGAAGCATACAATTAATTTTACCCTTCAATCGCCTGCACCATGGCCAGGATATTTTCCGGTGGAACGTCATTCATGATAGTATGTACCGATGACATGATGTAACCACCCCCTTCTCCCAGAATACTCGAAACTCTTTTAACTTCCTTTCTAACATCTTCCGGAGTTCCAAAAGGAAGAATCTTTTGAGTGTCAATGCCACCACAGAAAATAATTCGGTCACCGAAGGTTTCTTTTAATAAAGAAAGATTTGACATCTTACCGGCAGAAGTTTGAATCGGATTAAGGATATCGACACCCATATCGATGAAATCCTCAATGAGATTAAAAACATCTCCATCTGTGTGAAAGAAAACCTTGGCCTTAGTTCTCTCTTTAATAAATGAAATAAACTCAGCATGTATCGGTTTTAGCAAATTTCGATACATCGTCGGTGATATCATTAGATTTTCCTGAGTTCCCAGATCATCTCCTATTTTAATAATATCGACATTATCACCAAGTTCATCCAGAAAATGGCCCATCAGTGTTTTACACAAATCAAGATGTTTCCGAAACAAAGCCTTAGCAAAATCAGGATACCGGGCCATATTAAAGAGAAATTTATCCAGACCTTGCATCATATAGGCTCTTTCAAAAGGGAAAAGCAACCAGGGAGTTGCCATAACAGAATAGTTGGAACTGTTTTTAATTTCTGCCGCTGCCTGTTTGACAAGTGCGACCCGATAAGGGTCATCCATATTCGGCCATCCCGGGTAATCTTCCACTTCTTTGACGGTGGTGGCATCCGCCAGAGGATGGATGTCAGGAAACCATTCTCCTGGTGCGATTTCTCTGTTTCCGCTTCCCCAGTCATCAATAAAATCAGAATGTGGTTCACGTTCTTTATTTCCTTTACTAGTCGCTTCCGGCATTCTGTCCCAAACCCCTCTGACATCACTGTTCAACCTGATCATCATCTCTTCATCGGGAAGCGCTGTGCCAAGCTCCGGCCAATCATAAAGATATTGATCTTCAGATATAACTCCCAACAGTTTTTTCAGTTCTCGATAAGCACCCATTTTGATTCCAGTAGCATTACTAACACCAATAATCACGGGAACCCGATCGGGTTTCTGAAAACTTAATACAGTCTCCATTCTCTCTTTTGGAGTCATTCTCCCATTCTCCTAAATTGTATGATACACATACCGATTTTATTATCTTTTTTATGGCAATAGTTAGAAATGTTTACAGCGGCTCTGCCAATTGGCTACCTTATAAAAAGCCAGCTGCGCGTCGCGGGTCTGTCCTGCAGGAGTATCTAACCATGGACCACACTGAATACACGGAAAAAAACAGAAATATTGAAATTCAATCACAGAAACACAAAATCCTTCCGTGTTTTCTGTGTATTCCGTGAATGCGATATGCCCCTCTGGGGCTAAGACAATACCGTCTCCTTTGGGGACGGATTTTTATCCAAATTAAAATTGCCCTTTTGATCTAAGATATTCCCCAAACTCATGATCTACTCCCCTAATATGATTAACAAACCATGATTTCATTTTTTCACAAAAAACCTCACCATCAAGTTTGGTTATATTTCTATCAATTTCTTTTATTGAATTTAAAAAATTTTCATGTTCAATGCGATGATTTATAATATCCGGATAATCCGTTAACTCCATATACGCTTCTTCTGTAGTGAAATGATTATCCGCATACAACTCTAAAAAAAATATCAGTTTTTCAATATCAGGATCACCTTCGTAAGCATATATTAATGCCAAAGCATTAAATTTATCTAAAAACAACTTATGCTGAGCATCCTGCCAAACGATTCCCGTCAAATAGTCATTTTGCCATTTTGATTGATCCGACATAAGGCCTCCAATCTTATATGATTCTCAATTGTGTTTTTTGATTATACTAGAATAAAAGGGCAAAAAGATACAATCTATTCTTAATTTTAATATCATAGCAATTTTTAATTTTCTTGCCCTTATCTGTATATTGACAATTGAATTTACTGTTCCCTGAGCATTGAATGATATTTTACCAAATCGTTACTGATAGATTTTAAGACATCGTGAGAAAACGAAACCTGCTTAGGAGGACCGCTTCGATTATGTTTTTTCTCTAAAGGATTTTATAATGTAATCAGAGAAGCATTATATAATTTCAGATGTCACTTTTCTCGTTTTATGAAGGACAATATTTGAAACCGGTAAAACCGGCAATCCGTTTTCCAGTCCGACGATTTTCAAATCCGATGGATCATGAGAAATCACTTGCCCGCCATCACTAATTTGAGTGCAAATCCCGACATCAAGCTCTCCCTTATCAACTGATTTCTTAATGACATCACTATTTTCACATCATATTTCTACCAGAACATCCGGAAAGGCCGAAGCAAATTGAGCTCATTTGCCAGATATAATCAGTTGAAACATATTTTTTGATTCACAAACATTTCCCTAACCGTAGATAAGAACAAGATGAAAAAAGTTTCGATTGTTTGCTATTAAAGCAATTACAGATTTAATTGATAGTGAAGTCTCCACTGAAACTCAATTTGTTGACAATCTTAAAATGGCCATCAAAAATCTACAGGAAAAAACAGAAGCCGTACTGCACTACCTGAATAATAATGAATAGTTAAGTTATAGTTTTCTAAGATAAATTTAAGTGAAATAATAGAAGATTATAGAGAAATGAATATTTTTGGAAAAACCTGGAAGGCTTCTTTTTCAGAAGGGCAGGGACGGCAAAGAAAATCGGGATATCGTCAGATGATCCGAAATAAAATTATTTAATCCGGTTTCTATATTTTTAGCGGTCCTTCCACAGTTAACCCTCTATTCTGTGGTAGTTTTTTTACCATTCAAAAAAGAGTTACTATAAAAATACTGCTGGTTGCATTTTTTACATTCCCAACGATAACTCTCGGCACTTTTCCCGTCTTTTATCTTTATTCTGACCAGATCACATCGATCACCTTTTGTGCATTTCAACTTGGGTTTTTCATAACCAAAGAATTTTTCTAATAATCCCATATATTTTTTATTTTTTATTAATGGTCATTTGCTACAGTTTTCTCTTAATTGGAACCTTGGAATCATTTTCACAACCCCCTAATATTCGACTCTTTCCTGGCTTCAATGGTTTTTAAAACTGTTTTGCAAAAAAGCGATATCCCTGGAATCCATTAGAATGCTTCAAATAGTGAAATATTATGAATTGAAGACAGAATGCAATTTTAAGGTAAGTATCTGATATTAACGTTGCACCCAACAGGACTCAAACCTATATTTGAGATTTAGGAATCCGCTGTGGAGTATTGTTTAAGGAAGTAATTTGATTGTATTTTAAGGAATTTGTCAATTGAGATTATATTTATTTTGTGTTTTCAGTTAACTTTACAAATAAAAAGCTACGATACAGATTCGATTTCTTAATCAATGTGCATAATAATCAGCTTTTTTTAATTCAGGTTGAAACTTTTATAAAACAATATTGTTATCCCAAATTTTCAACTGCTTTTCAATAACAACTCATCCTAAAATTCGACAAAGGTACACCCACGATAAAATGATTGGGCTTTTCTAAATCGGGGATCAAAAATAGGCGACCTTAATGATCGCCGAAATAAATTAACTTAGCCTATTTCAGACAAAATTTTCATGGGGCACATTCAAGATCATTTTTTTCTGAATAACTTGCAAACGACTATACTGGTACCTGTTCACTGGCTTGCTCTACAAAATCAAGCTCTTCTGAAGAAAAAATCTTCTCGATATCCAGGATAATCAGAAACTTACCATCCTGTTTACCCATTCCTCTAATGAAATCTGTGTTTAATTTCGTCCCAATTTGAGGTGGTGGCTCTATATGCTCTGAATCCAGATCTATTACTTCCTGAACTGAATCTACCAGGGCACCGATCATAGTTGACGTTCCATCCAAATCGATTTCAATGATAATAATAACCGTATTCACAGTCTTTTCAGTCTCACCCATACCAAATTTAATTCGCACATCTACAACCGGTACCACGCTACCTCTTAGGTTTATAACACCCTTCATCATATCTGGCGTTTGGGGAACTTTGGTAACTTCAACAAATTCTAACACCTCCCGAACCTTGGATATGTCAAAAGCGAACACTTCTTTGTCCAAATTAAAGGCCAGATACTGGTTTGTTTCAAGTAATTCTTTAGCTTCCATTCGATTCTCCAATAATCGATTTTTGTTGATTACTTTCTGATTAGCATTAAGTCTTTTAAACTGTTTTACAATAATCAATACTGTTCAAATTCACTGTCAGCACCATTTTCTTTACCATTCATATTTAGATCTATTCCTGGTAACTCCTTCATAAGTTCTTTACTATCCTTTAGCCGTTCAGGCTGCTTTTGAAATACTTGTTTGGGTTTTGGGGCTACATTCCTAACTCTGGTAACCTTGGATAAATCGTGGACCTGGCGTACATTACTAGTTCCATCCAATTTAAAGAAGCTAATGGTTTCCTGTAATTGCTGTGCCTGTGAGGACAATTCCTCAGTTGTTGACGCCATTTCTTCGGTAGCACTGGCATTTTGTTGAATCACAGAATCCAATTGCTGAATAGCATTTGTTATTTGACTCGCTCCTGAATTTTGTTCAGCACTAGAGGCGCTGATTTCCTGAACCAATTCAGAAGTTTTCTGAATATCCGGTACCAATTTGGTTAACATTTCTCCAGCTTTTTCTGCAACATCAACACTAGTGGCAGATAATTCTGAAATCTCTCCAGCTGCACTTTGACTACGTTCTGCCAGTTTACGAACTTCAGCTGCAACCACCGCAAAACCTTTACCATGTTCTCCGGCCCTAGCCGCTTCGATAGCAGCGTTTAGGGCTAAGAGGTTTGTTTGACGCGCAATTTCTTCGATAATAGAAATCTTGGTTGCGATTTCCTTCATGGCTGAGACAGCTTCAATAACAGCTTTACCTCCTTCATCAGCATCATTGGCAGCCTTTAATGATATTTTCTCAGTTTGTTGTGAATTATCAGCATTCTGTTGAATATTGGAACTCATTTCTTCAATTACTAATAAAGGACCTTTTAAGATTTCCTATAGCCTCATATCTTGCGGTTATCATGCCAGGCAAAAAAAATGACTCAAAAAAATTTCTTCTGAAAGTTAACTTCCTTCTCACTCCTTATCTAATGCTAACTGGTCACTCAAACCAAATATATTAATTACTCCAACGAGTACCTAAAAAGAACCAGATTTTACTCAATAATTTCTTGAAAGTTGCCGTATAATCGTCATTAGCCGATATTTCGGCAGTATTATGCAGGTTTTGAAACTTAATTAACAATTCAAAAAATGAAGAATTCTCTTGAAAGCTTATGCTTTAGAAGGATTTGAAGGCTTGATTCCAAAAATAAATCGTAACTACGCAACTACGTTCCCTAATATAATACAAATACTGATTGCATTCCTTTCAAAAGAAAAATCGAATCACAATATTACGTACAACTAACACCATAGCCAAAGCGGAAAGGACAGAGAAAACTACTTTGCGATAGATTTCAGATTTGGCGGGATCAAATTTTTTCACGCCAAATTGAATACCAATCAACAGTACTGGGAAAACCCAAATAAATCGTTTCAATGTAACTGAATTAATTAATCCCTGCCCTAGCCCCGAGGCAATGGCATAACAATCAGTTATAAAAAATAGTGCTACGAGGGAGGCTCTCAGTGTGGAAATCCGAATTCCCGATCCTAGTAAAAAAATCATCGCCCACATTCCACCCATCGCCATAAGACCGTTCATAAATCCGGAGACGGTTCCAATTAAGAACCATCCTTTGGGATTGTTAGGGAGAGGAAATGATCGACCGGTTGCAGTCAATGTCACAGCAAGTAACAACAAAACGGCAGTAATGATTCGCATTGGCTCCACATCGACCCATAGCAAAACCCATTGCCCTAAAGGAATAAAAATGAAAGAAGCGATCAGAATTGAGAACACTAACTGCCAATTCACAGATTTCCAAATGTTAATGGCCATCTGCAGGCTTGCGGTAACCTCAAGCAACAAAACCAAAGGAACAATTTCCCGTGTTGGTAAAAATAACGAAGCGCTGGCTACTACAATTGCCGAAAATCCAAAGCCTGCGTACCCCCTAATAACAGAAGCTATTAGTATTACCATTAAAAGCGCTACTATTTCAAAAACGCTTAATCCAATAGTTTCAAGTGAAAAAAAAGAAACAAAAATATTCATAGCCATCAAGTGCAATCCAAAAATTTGCCAATCAATAAAAAAAAATTTCTATTTGAAATATGTCCTTTGCTATTGTTATGTCGAGGATTTCTTTTGAAAATTGAATTTTTGCTTTTTTTGTCATGTTTACCCCAAAAAATTGTCCATCCTTATAATCGTATCACTACATAATTTCCTGTCATTTTGTCTTCGCCAATTCTATTGATTTCCAAGTCTAAAAAAGATCAATCATACATTCTATTTTGAATAATTACTTGTTGAACAAGCTTGAGACTTAAAATTACTTTTACTGTGAAATAGACCTTTTAAGAAAATACGCTTACTTTCGACATAAAACTAAATAATTCTGATTCGGAGTTAAACAATGCCACGTACAAATCGAATATATATCCCAGAAATGGTTTGGCATATTACCCATTAATGCCATAAACAGGAATTTTTATTAAAATTCTCTAAAGATTGTAAATCATAGGTGAAGTGTTGTTCGAGGCAAAAAAACGGTATCGGGTAAAAGTTTTAAACTACATGGTTACATCAAATCATAACCATTTATTGGTTGTTGATAAGCCTGCCGGATCGATTTCTAAAGTTACCCAAGAGGATGAAAAACACCTATCACGGCCAATTGCGATTGGAAGCAGAGACTTTGTGACACAAATCATGAAAAAATCGGGGATATCCTTTTCTTATCGGTCTAAAAAATACCGTTCGGATGGTTTAAATTACAGCTTCCTTAAGGAGGATGAAGCTTCATACGGAAATATTACTGAATAATCTTAAAACATCTTTTTTATACATAAAAAGTGTCATTTAAGGATAATTTTAAATAAATAATTACGTTATTTCTTTATTATATTAATTAGATAGTTTGACCCAAACCACCAAACAAACCACCGGGTCCCCTACTCAACCCCACCCAAAGCTCTCCTGCTTGGCTTTTAACCACACCGCACGAGAACTTTCAAACCGGATCAGGAAACCACACTCCCTGGCTATTTCCATAAAGAAAAACTGTTAACCAATAACCTGGAAAGTTACTGAGTCCTGGCAAAACGAAAGCCACGTGAATCATTCTCTCCATCCGGACTTGTTAAATTGTTGTCATTGCCTATTTGCGAAGAGTCGTTAGAGCATATATAGCATCCGCCACGCATGATCCGATACCCTGCCATCCCGCCCAAATCGAAAGTAAATTCCCACATATTGCCACTCATATCGTATAGACCTAAGGCATTGGGTGATTTTGTTTTGACCGCGGCCGGTGTTGAACCGGAATTCCCATTATAGACCGCGACATTTGTAGTGTTTTCAATATCGCTATCTCCATCATAATCAGATACTGCTGTATTGTTGTAGTCGTCATCTGCCCCGCTGGCAAAGTCGCCAGGGTAAAACTCCCCTGCATCCCGTATATCACCATCACTATTAGCGTCATTAATATAT
>Ga0233431_1003403_pt1 | contig 19198 bp, 16 predicted proteins | sample SI_118_April2016_FD_179867 | JGI IMG/M metagenome (GOLD analysis project Ga0233431, IMG submission 179867) | Seawater microbial communities from Saanich Inlet, British Columbia, Canada - SI_118_April2016_200_MG | ecosystem: Environmental > Aquatic > Marine > Inlet | place: Canada: British... | reverse complement strand
CCTCACCGCGATAGGTGACCTGAAATTCCTGACCTTCTTCGCGCACTTGACGAATCAGTTCACTCGCCTGTTGTTTTAGTTCTCGAATTCCTACGGTAACCATTTCGACCTCCTGAAAGCTCCACAATTGTAGTCACATTGATTGTATCACAAATCCAGGGGGAAACAGCCGTTTATCCGATCAGAAATTCATCCCGTTTTCCATCCCCGCCAGCATCGAATTTCGATTCGGTCCTGGCGGGGGCGAAAAACCCGTCACGTATCAAACCCTTCTGGGAGCTTTCAACGGAGAAAAACGCATGTTTCACCAAATCGATTTTTGGGAATATCTACCCACATCCGAACCGATCGATGATCTGGACGTGATTCGGCGCCGCCTCACTGCGAAGCAGCGCCAATATCTTCACGGCCCAATTGTCCAATACCGTTCTGGTGGCTGGAATTTTCCCATACGGCTGCGGCCATTTGTGCTCCAGGCGCGCCTGCAGCAAGTGCTGCACGGCGCTGACAACTGCGCCAGCGAACTGGAAGCCTTGGGCTATCTCTCGACCGCCAGTCTGGATTTCCCGCTGTCGTCTGAGTGGGCCCAAATCCTGTTTTGGCTTGCGGATCGGGTGCTGCCGCGCTATGGCCTGCTGCCCGATGATGCAATGTCGTTGGCGGATGTATTGGGGATGAATGCCCTATCCATCACGCCCTACCAGGAAGAAACCTTTCTGCTGCCTTTACGGCGCTGGCTGCGCAAAACCATCGTCAAGCACGCCGCAGTTCGGAAATAACGAATATTGGGACACGGATTTCACGGATCATTTCGGTATCTGTGTCCTACAACAACGGAGATAAACGTATGAACGTACACCTGCTATTTGGTTCAAAGAAGAGCCTGGATGACTGGGGCGCTGCCTGGCTGAAAGGCGGCCTGGAGCATACCCATCTGGCCGCCCGCAATCTCAGCGGGAAGGCCTCACTCTCCAGCACGCTGGCAAAATCGCTGATCGCCGTCTTGCACGGCGAAATCAAAAGCGCCCTGGCCTGCGAGCTGGTGATGACGGATGAAAACTGGAACCGCCACCCCGGCTATTTCGCCGAGGTCGCCAGTCACTCGACACCCGGCAAGCAACATACCTGCTGGATGACGGAAAACCGCGCTCGCTTTGGTTTTCCCTTCGGGGGCGCGGGCAAGCTCACTTACCATGTCGGCATCCTGGTCATTCTGGATGCGCTCCAGTACATGGAAGCAGCCCGCACTTTCTGGCGGGCGTATGCGCAACTGCTCGACAAGTTCATCGGCTGGGGGCTTTCGCCCGATATCGAGAGCGAATTCCTGCAGGCTGCGGACGAGTTGTATTATCTGCTGCGCTACCACTTCGCCGCGCCATCCACCACAGCGGATGCGCTGGTGAACGCACAGGCTTGCGCCCATAACACCGCACGGGTCATGAAGGGTAGTGAAAGCTCCTTCGATTTAGAACTCCTGCGTGATCCAGATGCCATCCGCCGGGCATTGGGCGAACCGCTCAAACGCCCAGCGGCCCCTGTCTCATTGCCAGCGAAATCGCTCGATCTGGGTGGCTTCAAGGGCTGGCAGGGCCAAGCGCTCTACGAGGCCATCGGTTTTGAGGAAAATTGTCTGCTCGCCGGTCCCACCGGAACGGGCAAGACCTTACTGACCTATGCTGTCGCCGATGCCCGCAAAATGCACCTGGTGCTGATTGAGGGCAAGGAAGGCCTGCTCGACATGGACTTCCTGGGGGCGATCCTGCCGCAGGAAGATAGCTCCCGCCGCTGGGTGGATGGGCCGCTCCTGCGGGCCATGCGCGATGCCCAGTTCAGTCCCGTGCTGCTCTTCATCGACGAGATCAACCGTCTGCCGCGCGAGCATCTCAACCTGCTGATCGGCTTGATGAACCCCAAATCCGCCAGTGTGTTGTCCGATATGGGCCTCGAACTGGCGGAGGGCGAGTTTTACACGGTGGAAGTGCCGATGACGTCCGAGCTGGTGATCTGTCCAACGGCGCATCTGCGCATCGTAGCGGCGGGCAATTTCGGCGCCGCCTATGCCGTCTACGATCTCGATCCGGCCCTGCGTTCGCGCTTTGCCACGCTGATCGAATTCGACTACCTGCCCTTCAGCGATGAAGTCGAGCTGCTCATCGAGCGCACCCGGCTGAAGTCGAAGGTCGCCAAAGCATTGGTCAAGCTGGCCCAGGAAACCCGCCGCATGGCGGCCAACGGCGAAGTACCGGGTGTGATCGACACCCGCACGCTGCTCAACTGGGCCGCCAAGTGCCAGCGGGCGAATGCGAGTACCGTGAACGATGTTATGGCGCAGGCGCGTTTGAGCTGGGCCGATATCGTCTGCGGTCGCGACGCCCTGGGCAAAGTCCAGACGGGCGTCTTCGATGCCCTGAAGGACTACCTGAACACGCAGGGAGCGCTGCCATGACCACCGTGTTGGATACCCAATCGACCTGGTGGTGGTGGCAAGCCACCCGGCGGCGGCTGACTCTGTGGAGCAAAGCCTTACTGCAGGGAAGGCGCTACCGTATCGTCATCGAACCCTTTCAGGGTCGCGATGGCACACCGGGGACGGGTTTTCATGCCCCCGACCGACGTTTGATCCAGGTCAACCCGACGATAGCTGAGGACGAAAGCCCCGGCTTTCAGTTTCAGCTCACACAGGGCATTCTGGCGCACGAAGTCGGGCACGCCTTGTTTACGGATGCCTGGCCGAAAGCGCCCGGTCAGGATACCTTGCGATGGCTGGTCAACGCCCTGGAAGATGAGCGTATGGAGCGTTCAACCGCCATCTACTATCCCGGCCTGCGGGCGCTCTTTGACCGCTTGGGGTTGTATTTCTATGCACGCTTTGAAGCGTTCAGGAAATCCCAGGCTGCCAACCAGCAGGCGTTGGGGCTGTGTCTGGCCTGGCGCTGGGCAATGCGGCAGAGCAGCGAGAGTGAAATGCTCACAGAGCTAAAGGTCTCCGAAGCTGCGTGTGAATTGTGGATGCAAGTCAAGGAAGCTGTTGAGAAATCCTGGATGGCACCCAACACGACGGAATTGATCGAGCTGGCCCAAGAAATCTTGCGCCTACTCGACATCCCTGAAGGACAGGATGTACCGGAATGGCTGTGGATTTTTCTGGGCGGTGGCGATGGTATCCCTGTCGCCCGCCTGGAAGACCCCCTGCCATTCCCCGACGAAGCGGCTGATGTGGCTCCTGGCGTGGGTGATCCACCCGCTGCGCGCGATCTGCTCGATGTAGTGCAGGACGCCTACACCACTCCAGCGCCGTATCTCGAACTGGAAACGGAAGCCACACCCCTGGCGAATGCCCTGGCGGGCTCGCTGGTGGTGCAAAGCCGTTCCCGACCCAAGCCGCACGAATACCGCGGCCGCTACAGTTTCCGCCAGGAAATCCGCACCCCCGAGCGCCCGCATATCCCGCGGGAAGCGCTTGGGTACTCGTCCGATGGGGTTGTGATCTACCTGCTGGCCGATCGCTCCGGCTCGATGTATGTGGTCGAGGAACGCGTGCGTCTGGCGTTGATGATGATCGCCCTGGCGGCTGAAAAGGCAGGTATCCCCCTGGGGATGGCCTACTTCGGCAGCAGCACAACGCATGAGGCAAGCCTGACGCTGGAAGTCACGCCCATCACCGGGCGTATTCCTGAACCGGCCAAAGCCCTGATCGCCGGTTTCTGCGGGATGACGAGTTCCGAGTTCCTTCACCGCGGTTTGCAGTTGGCGGATACGTCGCTGCTGAAACGAGTCGAGCGGCGCAAATTTCTGCTCGTGATCCACGACGGTCAGCCCACCAGCCAGGATTTTTCATTATCCCTGGAGCGCTTGCAAACTATGCAGCGCAAGGGGATTACGCCCATCGGCATTTTCCTGGGTGAAAACCCACAAGATGCCTTGCGGCAGTTATTCCCCTGTCTGGTGATCACACAAGGCCAGCAGCTCCCCGACAAGCTGGGCATGCTGTTCAAGAGCCTGGCGCGTTGAGTTCATGACGGAGTTTTATCAGCAAAGAGCGAGTCCTAATCCGACTCGCTCTTTTTGTTTTTTCTGGATGGTTTTCCTGCGCCAGAACCATTAGCTGCTTTTAAGCCAGCAGCCAATGGTAAATGAAAAATTGTTGAGATTTGTTTTTGCGTACACGACTATTGTCATTCGAATCGTTCCAAACCCGATAATCGAGTTGTGAAAAACAGGTAAAATATCCATATGCGCTATCATGGTATGGTCATCCGGCCTCCCAGCGAGGCCAGCAGCTATATTCTGCAAGTCACTTACGGTTGTTCGCACAACCGCTGCACGTTTTGTGGCACTTATTTGGATAAACCTTTTCAGGCACGCAAAACGTCAGAAGTCCTCGATGATATTCGAACGGCTCAAAAGATGATGCCCGGTGTGCGCCGCGTTTTCCTGGCCGATGGCGACGCGTTGGTATTAAGTACCCGGCGTTTAGCGCAAATTTTAGATACGCTGCGAGATGGGTTTTCTCAATTTGAGCGCGCGGGAATTTATGCCTCGGCGCAAAATTTACTGGCGAAAAGCGTTGATGAGCTTGCCATATTATGCGAGAAAGGCTTGGGGATTGTCTATCTTGGTCTGGAGAGCGGATCTGATGAGGTGTTGGCGCGTGTTGAAAAAGGGGTTGGTTCTGCAGAAATGATTGCCGCCACCCAAAAGGCAAAACAGGCGGGATTGCTGGTTTCGGTAATTGGCATTTTAGGCATTGGCGGGATGGAGTTTTCGGAAGAACATGCGCAGCAAACCGGGCGCGTAGTGAATGCGATGGATCCCGATTATTTCTCCATGCTGACGCTGATGTTAGTTCCTGGTACACCCCTTTACAATCAATGGCAAGCTGGAAGTTTTCACTTACTGAAACCTTCGGCGATGCTGACGGAATTGCATCGTGTGATTTCGCAGCTTGATGATCTTACACAATGTGTATTTCGTACCAACCATGCTTCCAATTATCTGCCGCTACGCGGAACGCTTTCACAAGACAAAGAACGTCTGCTGTCTGTATTGGATGCGGCACTTGCGCAAGGAGCAACCGTACTCCGGCCCGAAGCATGGCGTGGGCTTTGAGTGGATACGATTTTCGAAGCCGCTCCGATCGGATTACGGCCACCTATTCCTACCGCGTCTGGTCTGCTTTCTGCCACCAAACAAATGTTGCCATAACCCCAATCACAAACACAATCAATACCATCAGGTAGCTGTGAATGCCCAGCAGTTCAGACTGTACCCCGCTGAAGTCACTGAGCAAGCTGGGTACAGCCCAGGGAAACCACTCTCCCCATCCCATTACGACCGCGATCTGTGCCAAAGCCATTGTTAGAAACGCCCAACCCAGTGGTGGTAAATAACCGCGTCCGCCACTGACGTGATGTTCACACTGCACCTCCTGCGACGGGCTCTGGAATTCTATTGAGAGGATACCAGGTTATCTGGTCTCTTCAGTATATCATCAGCCGATTGGTTTGGTGACTGGAGTAATCGAGATCGTCGTACTGGCTTGCGCAATTTGGCAATGATCTCTGGCGTCAACTTGATCCATCTGGGCCCACCAGGAACCGTTTGAATGCTGCCCAAACGACCGGACTTACACCAATTACCAATGGTGGAATCGCTGACGTTCAACAACTCGACTGCTGCCTGGGTAGAATAGCGTCCGTCTCCTCGTTGCCCACTGGGGCAGGCAGAGGGCGCATCTGGACAATCAGTTGGAATGTCATAACGGTGACGCACCCAACGTACCTTTACGCCGGTGAAGGGCTGACCGACACCAGTGGTGATACCTTCCTGGTTGAGCAGCGTGGCAATCTGGCGATCAGTGTGGATGGGAGCCAATTCACGAATGCGGTCAATGGCGGCAGAAGAAGTGCGCTGAATTTCAAAGATGTTTTTCGGGCGGGCGATATCGAGTTCAGATAAGGCTCCTGTTTGCCAGCGGATACCAGCGTGGATGGTGTTTTCTTGTTTTGTGAGAGTAACATCTTTGATCAAGAAACGTAAAAGTTGCTTGCGTTCAGCATACGTTGTGGTAGCAGCATGCCAGACTGTTGAAAGATCCTGAGCCAGGGCAAGAATGCGCTGTCGCTCTTCGGGACTAGCGACCAGAGTTGATGGTCTGGGTAAGGATGTATATTCGCGCTCCAGGCGTTCAATCTCGACCAGTCTCTCGTTCCAGTCCCGTTCCAGATTGCGGGCCACGAGACGGTTCTCGGGGTCAATGGCGCAAAAGCGTCTTTTTGCAAGTTCGGCATCATAGCGAGCACGTTCGATGCGCAGTTGCCACTGGTGGTCAATTTGCTTGGTACGGACTTCGATTTGCTCTAGGGCAGCTATGGATACGGTCAACTGGGCAGAACGCATAGCTTCCAGGAAGAGCTGCGTCACACCAGCATCCACACCATCGCCGCGGATGATTTGACAAGTTGGTTCAGCAAACTGATGATAGGCTTGCTGACATTTGTAAACGGGAGTGACGCCGTTATCAAGATAGCGGATTGTCATTCTTCTGCCACAGCGCCCACACAAGACAATGCCTTGCAGCAAAGCTGTTCCTTCCCGCACGGCTCCCCGGCGATCTTCGCTTCGAAAGGTGCGGTTGTCGTCGAGACGTTGCCGATTGCGTAGATACTGGTCCCAGGTGATGTAGCCAGGATGAACGTCCAGTAGAAGGATACGCCAGTCATCCGGATTGGGGTGACGAGTGCGCTTCTCAACCGGTCTGGTTTCACCCGGCAAGGTCTGGAGGCGCGACTGTGATCGGCCGTAGGCATACGCACCTGCATAAGTTGGGTTGTGCAGTACACTCAAAACTCGGCGCTGACCTAAGGGCTTCCAGATCAGTTCGTCCTTGCGGCTGCCTCCCCGAAGACGCGTTGGAAAGAGCAGGCTATGGGTCTTGAAGTACCTGATCACAGACATGGCAGACTGAAGTTCATCAAATGAATCAAAAACAAGCTGTATGGCTTGTTGAACTTGTTCATCAGGGTCAAAGATCACCTTGCCGGTGGTATCGTAGACCAGCCCGGTCGGCAAGGGTAAGCGCAGTTGGCCTTGCTGGGCTTTTTTCAACTTACCACCCAAGAGCCGACTGCGCAACCAATGCAGCTCCGCTTCGCTCATCGTGCCCTTGAACCCTAACAGCAAGCGGTCATTGTACTGGCTGGGATCATATATCCCTTCTTCATCAACAACCAGAGTGTTTGTCAGGGCACTAATCTCAAGGAGACGATACCAATCACTACAAGAGCGCGCCAGCCGAGAAGCTTCCAGGCTGAAAACGGCCCCGGCATGACCCAGTCCGACTTCAGCAACCAGATGCTGGAAGCCATCCCGACCAGCAGCGGAGGCTCCTGAGAGACCCTGATCCTGATCGACAACCACTATCTGCTCTCGCAACCAACCCAAGTCGAGGGCCCGCTGAACGAGATCATATTGGCGAGCCTTGCTGCCAATATTCCGTGTAACCTGCGCCAGAGTTGACTGGCGAACGTAAATCAAGGCTTGGCGTTCCAGGTGTTCAGGTAGGATTTTTTGTGCGTAGTGAGGGGATAGCATAGGTGACCTCCTTCCCGGATGCATCGATTTGTTGAACGATCAACTTGAACACCATCTGGGCCATGAGACGAATGACTTGCGTCTGACGGTCAGCGGCCAGCTGTACCCAAACCTTGGTAAGGGACTCATGATGATCGGTTAGGGATGGACGAGACATGACTTCACCTCCTATGATGCCTTGGCTATTTGATTGTCTTGATCATAGCCTTGGTCACCGGGATGGCAAGCCTCTTCTCCTGTTCCCCCTTGAGGAAATCGCTCCTCTTGGCGTAGATGCTCAATGAGTTTGGTGGCTCGGAGCAGACCAAAGAAATCTAGTAGGTGTGGTGGTGAATACGACAATGCCTCGCTGTCTAATGGAACGGCGTAGTCGGTCCAACTCATAGCGACCACGACACGAAGACCATCACCGGTCTGAACAATGATGTCCGGATCTTCACCACGATATTTGCGGATGATTTCAACCTGCTGACCGCACCGTGGATGGTATGGATGAGTGATAGTTATAATTTGGGAAGGATCTTGAGATAATGGGGTAGTTTGCGATTTAGATCCTGGCCGATGGGGACGCCCTGGCATTGAGCAACCGCCGCCTTACGCAAATCCTCGCTGCACTCCAGGCAGCCCTTCCCAAGCTTGAACGCGTGGGGGCTTACGCCAACGCCAAAAACCTCTTAGGCAAGAGCCAGGCAGAACTTGAAATACTGGTTCAGCAGGGGTTAGGGATTGTCTATCTCGGCCTGGAGAGCGGGAACGACGAGATTTTATCGCGCATCGACAAGGGCGCAACCGCCGCTGAGATGGTCTCCGCAGTTCGTAAAGCCAAGCGCGCCGGACTTCTCGTTTCGATCATCGGCATCCTGGGCATCGGCGGCCCTGAGCTATCCGAACACCATGCGGAGCAGACCGGCCAGATTGTCAGCCAAATGGACCCCGATTACTTCTCCATGCTGACCCTGATGCTCGTCCCGGGCACAAAACTTCACAGTCAATGGCAGTCGGGGGAATTTCAATTGTTGGAACCAGAAGAAATGTTAGCGGAACTGCGCCAGGTTATCGGGCACACAGACGGTCTCACTCAATGTGTATTCCGCACCAATCACGCATCCAATTACTTGCCCCTTAAGGGAACCCTGCCCCAAGATAAAAAACGCCTGCTGCAAACCCTGGACGCCTCGCTGGCACAGGGAAAAGGTGCGCTCCGACCCGAATCCTGGCGGGGGTTGTGACAGCGACTTAGCTGATTTTGCCATACTTTTGCTCAAGTCGGCGTCCCCGCAGACGAGGACGTCTGCTAGAGCAAAGTGTTTAGCACCAAGAACTATCTATCCCACTTTCTCCACATAGCGTACCCCCTCCATACCTTCGAAATCCTTGTCCTGAGTCCATAACATGGCTGTGTGGGCGCGTACTGTGGCCAAAATGATGCTATCAGTCATCGCCAATTTTGTTTCTGCAGAGATTTGTGCTGCATCAATTGCGATCTCGCGAGTCAATTGGACTGCATTTCCAAGCGACATGATCCCTATTGCCATCAGTGCATCTTCTTCATTTCGTTGATTGAGAAACCGTTTGAATACCTCATACATGCAAATCGTCGGCACAATCAACTTCCCAACATCGCGAATGGGCGGGGCAAAGAAATCCTTATTCCGTTCCCCAGCCAGATATTCTAGCCAACCCGAAGAATCGACTACATTCATATCTCCCGGTCTACCTTTTCGCGTTGGGGATCAGTATCAATACCTTTGAACATCCCTTCAGCTTCTGCAATCGGCGGAACAATAGCCACGCGGAGTGTGTCATTGTAGGGAATAAACATGATTTTCTGCCCCGGCTTGAGTTTGAATTGTTCGCGAATGGGCCGAGGTATCACAACCTGATATTTAGATGAAATCGTTACTGCGTCCATGCGCTTTACATCTCCTTATCGATCAGAATTCGTAAAGCGATTTTACCATATCATGACTCACGCACTGGCGCGGAAAGGTCCGAAAATAATGGGGTTGCCGCTTTACTCATTTCTGTGTATTTCGGTGATCTGAATTTCAGGGCTAACAATTGTCGGTGAAACGCCTTCAACCGAGATCATCGCTGACACATCGGTCACTTTTGGCGAAATTGGCTGCACCTGCGGTGTGATCGAGACAACCGAACGCGGGTCGAGGGATTCTATCGGGTCAACATCCCCGCCTACAAAACCTTCAGTATTCACTTTGGCCACCAAGAAATCCCCGGCGGGGTCGATCATCCTGGTCACACCGGCCATGATATAACCGCCCTCCGTTGGTTTGATCTCTTCGATTTCGTCCAGCCCGGCTTCGCCGAAAATCCGCGACCACAAATAATTACCATCCTTGTCGAATTTGACAATCAAAACATCTCCCCCATGCTCTGGGAGAGTCAATTTACCGCCAGCGATGAAACCATCATCCGTTTCGTTCATCGTCCAGCCGACATCCTCGCCAGGACCATCCACCATCGTGCTCCACACAAGATCGCCCTGGGAATTGAGCTTGATCCCAAACAGCGCCCCACCCCCTTTGGCCCCGAAGGATCCCGTCCGATCCCCAAAGGCAAATCCGCCATCACGGGTCACGCGCACCCCATCCCAGTTGATCCCCTCCCCGGCGCTGCCACCAATCGTCTTGGCCCAGATGACATTTCCCTGAGGATCAATCTTGATCAGCCCGGCGTCCGCGTTCGCATCCCCAGCCCCAAAGGACCAGATCGTCCCCCCAATCACATAGCCCCCCTCCACTTGGACAATTCCGCTGCCGACATCATCTTCAATGCCACCGTACGTCTTGGCCCAATCCAAAGTGCCATCGGATTTCAGCTTGACAACCAGCAGATCCTTTTTACCAGCCCCAAAGGAATCCGTACTACCCATGGCGATATAGCCATCATCAATTTCCAAAGTTGTCATCCCACCTTCGGCCCCTGCCCCGCCGATAGCCTGGCTCCAGTCTAGATCACCGTTAGCATCAAGTTTGACGATGAACATATCTGTCTTCCCAGCCCCAAAGGACAGCGTCGTGCCGGTGAGCAAGAACCCGCCGTCAGATGTTGGGCTGACAGAATAGCTGCCGCGCTCATCTCGCGGACCGCCTATCACTCTGCTCCACAAGAGATAGCCATCTTTATCGAGCTTGATGACCAAAAAATCATGTGAGCCATCCCGGTTGCCGCCACCATCGCCAAATCCATAAGAACTGGTCATACCTACAACAACAACTCCATCCTCGGTTTCATGAAAAGATGGCGCGTAATCGCGGCCTTCGCCCCCAATGGCGATGATCCAATAGGATTGATCCGTTTCTTGTGGAATTTCTTCGGCAATTTGCTCGGTGACTTCGACAGGGCTTGAAGCTACCGCAGGTAAATTACAGGCCAGGATTACAAAGGATACAAAAATAATTCGCAGAATATTGGTGAGTCTCTTTGAGTTAACTTTCATAGCATCCTCCTATCTTTATTTGGGAATTCCTCATAACCAATAAACGGCATGGTTCAATATATGAGAATCTAGCTTTACAAATCAGCATCAGGAGAAAACACGAATATGCACGAATTGGCCGAATGACACGAATGTGTCATTCGTAAGCATTCGTGATACCAACAGCATGTGACGCTAATTTGTAAAGGTGTTTTTGGCTTAAACTGAGCCATATCCAATAAACTTACATTCAGTAACAGTATACATCAAGAAGTTCTCGAATATGTAGAATTTCTTAAAAACCAATCTTCCTTTCACACGCCCGTTATAGCATACTTGCACACATTTTTATATGAATCAAAAAATCCTTGCTTATCGCAAGGATTTTTTCCTAACGCTTCGCATCACAGGGCGTCAAAAGCAAAGCGTGAACGATTATCGCTTTTACGGCCGCTAAATGTTTTTCCTGCTGAACCGGTCAAGATCCCCGCCCCTTCCGTCAGTGGATCCTGAAACTGCCCCCCAGCAATCAGTCCGGCCTGATGTGCCCCATCATAAACAAACATGCCACCCCATTCAGCGATCACATCGCTCATTTCACGTACAGGCAGCGGGAAGAGCGTCATCGACATCCCCATAACCACCAGTTTGGGTTGCACCTTGCGCGCTAGCTTTGCGAAGGCATCTAAATCCACTTCCAATTTTTCCGGATCATAGGGCACATCCACAATCTTCAGACCGCGTGTACCGGCTGGGCCATCCTGACGGTTGCTGGAATGACCACCAAAGGGCTGAGATGCTGTCATTACGGTATCGCCTGGTTGAGCCAAAGCGTGATATACCGCCAAATTACCCAGCATACTCCCCATCAGGCGATGGTCGGCATAGCGACAGCGGAAGGCTGTCTTCAGTAATTCCACACACAAGGCTTCGACTTCATCAATATACTGCGTACCTGCAAACCAACGATTGACTCGGCCAATATGACCCTCCGCTGCACGCGTGCCAATCTCGGATGAGAGTAAGGCTCGAACCGTTGGGCTGGTGGGGGCTTCTGGAGCCAGCAGGTTGAGGCAGCGCTTGCCGCGCCACTCTTCATTTCGCTTGACAACTTCAACCACCGCATCTGCCCAGGCTTTGGGCGATTCGGTGCTGTTCATGATGGCTCTGGCTTTGGCTAAAACGTCTTTGTCATGCACCTCAAAGGAAGATACCATTGTTTCGTTAGTCACGTTAAATTTCTCCTTGTCTTTGCTGATTATTTTTGTTGCTGCTCTAAACTTCAATCACAGAAACTGTTATTTTGAAATCCGTCACAATGAACGATAGTTAATCTAGGCGTTTTTTGCATGCACGGGTTCCAGCACTTGCTCATTCACTTTCAGTTGAAATATATCAGGCCGGGAATAATGTCCGACCACATCAAAATCAAGTTTGGCTCTCACGATTTCCCCCATGTCCAGATCGGCATACAAAATACCTTCCTGATCATATAGCGGGCCAGCGATGATTTCGCCAAGTGGCGAAACGATAACGCTGCCGCCACGGCACATGACTTCGGGTTGAGCGGACAGTTCTGAATGATCCCGCAAGTCGGTTGGATACATAGCTTTTGTCACATACTGATTGCAGCCCAGGACAAAGCAGCGCCCCTCACAGGCAATGTGACGCAGCGTGGCTTGCCATGTCTCACGCGAATCCGCGGTTGGGGCCAGATATATTTCCACCCCTTTGCTATACAAGGTCATGCGCGCCATGGGCATATAATTTTCCCAGCATATCAACCCGCCAATTTTCCCGATTCCTGTTGATAGCACAGATAACGTACTACCATCCCCTTCACCCCATATCAACCGTTCAGCACCGGTGGGTTTTAGCTTTCGATGCTTACCGATGATTTTTCCATCAGGGCCAAAATAAAGCAACGTGCAATAGAGTGTTCCGCCTCCAAATTGGGTATCTCGCTCAATAACGCCGATTGCCATGTATACTCCGGCTTCACGAACTGCTGATCCCAAAGCATCTGTAGCTGGGCTGGGGATTTCAACGGCATTATCCCAGTATGTTTGCCACAAGTATCGGCCTTCTGGCTTTCGACTGCCAACGACCATTCCAAAACTCAATCCACGCGGATATGCGGGAATCAATGCTTCTGGAAAAAGCACGAATTTAGTGCCCTGTGACGCGGCTTCACGAATGAACTGACAAGTTTTTGTAACTGTGGCTTCTCGCTCAAACAGAATAGGGGCTGCTTGTACTACAGCAACTTTTACGGAGGCGTGTCCGCTGGTCATGTTTGTATTTCTCCTATAGGCCTGTTGGTTTGGCAGTTTTTTATGGCTGAATGGGCGTCTGCGACGACGGCTTTTATTTTATTTTTCACCTCGTATAACTTGATCCCGCCCAATAAAATCGCCGCCGCCCGTATCCACATCACCTTCGATGTATGCCCCACCTTGGGTATTGATCTCTTTGTAGACCATGAAGAATGTACGTCCAGCATTATCCCCCAAACCCTGGCTTTGTAGAAACGCCCTGGCTTTTTCCGGGTTCAGTTTGCCCGCCATCAGATCAGGCAGACCAAATACAGCACCGGCAAAGCGCGGTTGGATTTCATCGAAATCGATAACGATGATCCCTTTATGTTGTTCGATCACATAGAATTGCTTTAACCATCGCACAGAACGCGCCAGGCCATCCCGGCTGGATGGATCGAAAGTAGCGTAGGTAGCATAAATACCCTGACGTTGCTCAAATTCTCCCACGAAGGAAATCGCCGCGCTAACGGTGAATTTCTCAACACCATCTCTGGGTGCTGATAAATCCTGTATCTGATCAACGTGCAAATACAGTTGGGGAATTTCTCGATGACCCTCAAATGGGAATTTGCTTATAATCAATGTTCTCCCAATAATATTCTCAGGCTACGCAGTGCAGAGCCGCGCTGTAACTCATCGTGGAAATATTGATTGCGGTAATTCCGCAAACAATTGTAACAACTGGTTTCCTCACCACATTCACATTGATCAAGACGGTTGTGCGCGGCTTCAAAGGCTGGGCGCAAGTTCTCATAAATTCGTAAGACATGTCCGGCTCCACCAGGAACATTATCATACAGCACTAACGACGGCGATTGTCCTCTTGGATAAACTGTACCCTCTATATCGTTTCGGCTGATCCCTAGCGCTTCGCTAGCCCCATCCAGCAGGGCATACAACAAAGAATAGGTATGTGTTTTACCCGAGGCGGGTAGCGTTGTCCGAAGTTCCAACACATCTGTCATGAACCGGTGACCCAGATGATAAGTATGGAATGCCCCTTTACAGCTTTCGCCATTGAGTGGATTATTGTGAGTACCTTTCATGCGCGTTGAGGTTAGCGGAATCGGTTCAGCATACCCGCAAAAGCCACAAATGCGGAAGCCGCGCCCCCATCCATTGTTGACAACCGCCAGCCACCCGTGGCGAGAATATCGCTTGTACACTTGAACGTTGCTGGAAGATACACGCTGATCCAATTCTTCTGACTCGTCTATTAATTCATCGGAGTCAGGTAAGCGGTAATCAGCGAAAAAGACCCGGCTGGCATAAATACGTTCAGGCGGAGTTTCTCCCGGGGAACGGGTTTTATTGCCAGCAATAAAACCATGTTCGGGGACAATGAAATTCCCGCGCATTTCCGGGTGATCGGATAGCAAATTGCCGCAGCCCTGGCATAGCGTGGGCGGTTCGCTGATGGCGTAGTGAAAACGATGACATTCGCCACACACCACATATTTAAAAGGCTCCCAGGCGCGATTGGGCAATTTTCGTATCCCCTGACTTCGCCAGACGACTTTGGCAGCCACCACTTCGCTACCCGGTGCAAACTCGGAAATTGCCATGCGCAGATCCCGATTCAGTTCAATCCGATTAGCGTTCCGGATCGTGAGATGATCCGTTTTTAGTTCAACCACATCAGTTGGAAAACCATACTTGGGCAAAACGTTGTAAGTGGCCAGGAAACCTATTAACTGACGACCCCGAATCTGTTTTTGAACGCTAGCAAAATACCCGGCCTGTTTGTATTTTCGTTTTCCTGCGGCTTCATCTTCCAATTGGGCAAATTCTTCCAATTCAGATGTGAGGGTCAAGCGAGCTTTATCCAGTGTCCCTTTTTCATCTGCATTGAATAGCGCGGACTTCCACAGCCACACATCTATACCGATGATTTTGTGCAAATCTTTTGGCACCACACGCTGGAGAGCCTGTTGTAAGGTTGGGGGTTTGGTCTCGAGAAATTCGGCTAATAACTCCGGTGCGGATGTCCCTCCTTCAGGGGCAAAAAACTCGCCGATAGTCTTGTACGTCTGTTTATGCTTTTCAACAGCCCAACGGAAAAAGGCCCCAAATACGATTGAATGCAGGTGTCGGCGGATAATTTTCTCGTTCGTGAGTACTGTAACGGGTGGTTTGATCTCTCCTTTCACCATGCTTTTTGGATGGTTGTAATAGTTCAAGTCGTGAGAGCGCCGTTGAGCAAAGGTCAGAGCAAAAGCAGCTGAATCTGTGCGGCGTCCAGCACGCCCGGCGCGTTGCACATAGTTCGCTGTAGTGGGCGGTACATTGCGCATAACAACGGCTTGCAAATCGCCCACATCCACCCCCAATTCAAATGTAGTGGAACAACTGAGGGCATTGATTTCCCCACGAATAAACCTGTTCTGCACATCTGCTGCGGCCTGCGGAGTCCATTGGGCAGTGTGTTCCTCTGCGCGCATGGGAATAGGATCACCATGCAGGTAAATATCGCGGTACAGGTTCATATCCAGAATATCTTTATGCTGATCAAGGGGTTCAAGAGAACCGCTGCAACTGTATGTAGTACAAATACTGCCCAAAGAAATTGGCGAAATATTATGACAGCGATTACAAATATACCAACCCCTTACGTCTCCGTCTATCGAAGGAATGACTTCCCACATCTTGTGGGCAATCTGATACAGGTAGCCGTGCCCTCGATGGGATTCGCGCGGTAAGTGAGTTTCCCAGGGGCTTCCAGGGCCAGAAAGGTAAAGCCATATTTCACGCAGGGTTCTCAAAGCCAGTGTCTGGATTTCGCGTACCGGCATTTCCTGTCGAGCCAGATACCGCTTGAGTAAGTCCAGACGGGCGTTGCTATGCTGCTCAGCAGGCATCCATCCAAATATTCCTTTCTTTGGATGGCTTTCGGATTCACGAAAATAAAAAGCCTTCTGGCGGGGAGCGAAAGCGTCATCTTGCACCAGGTCCACTTTTTCTCGTAACAGATAAGTGATTGCGCCTTGACGCCGCAAAGTATTCAGCAATAGGGTGATCAAGTCAAAGGCTTGGTCTGAGGTGAGGTTCCAGGGAGCGGCGGTTAAGAGATCAGGGGGAGACCAGTTTCGGGGGTGAACGAGTCGGAAGCGAAGCAATCCCAGCCCTTCCAAGCTGATACGCTGATCTAGGGGAGAAAATTCTTGCATCAGCCAGATGGCGATGGTGCGTTCACGCTCATCCCGGCTTTGTTCTTGGTCAAAAACACCGGTCTGGACAGCCTGATTTAGCACTCGGGGCAGCAAATCTCTCAGCCGTAGGTCGCCGCGGGCGGTATCCGGAGATTCCAGAACGGTTTTCATAATTAACCGGCGGCGCATATTTCGCTGATGAACGCGTTCAAAATAGGGAGCAAAAAAAGCGGCCTTTTGCCGACTGTCCGTGAAATTCAAGAGTTTGCGACCTTCACCAGGATATCTGGCAGATTCATCATCTTTTGCTGGTGGCAAGCACTGATATAAAGCACTCGCCAGGACACTCACCGGTGCGTCTTGCCCCGTCAGGAAACGGTACACCACTCCTCCGCTGGAACGTGTAGAGCAACTTACGCACCGGCGCAAAGTGCGTTTTCGCCCAATATCTACTTTACTGAGTTTGATGGGGGCCATTTTGCAGCCACATTTTTGAGCTATAAAAGCCGAGCGTATTTGCCCACACTGTGGGCATAGCAAAAACTCTTCTAGTTCGGTGTCGTCTTGTACACTATCGTCAATTTCCTCGTCCGATGCAACCAATTCATCATCATCTGGAACGGATAGTTCAGTTTCGATCACATAGTACGACATCTGTTTGGCTTGCAAGGAAAGATACACAGCGCTGTTCTGGGTGAGATACGTGCGGCGGTCTTCGATCTTGAAGTGTTCGCCAGGGGCTTCGTTTAGGTTCTCGCCATACTCTTCGTCTCCGATCAGGTAAGCAGTGCCGCAGCGGGTGCAGTTCGCAAGTTCGAAGACACGGCTCTTGCACTCAGGGCAGAATTTGTGACGGTGCAAAAATAGGCTGGGAGTGTTCTCTGAATGTGCTGCACGATTCAAGCAGACAAAGGCACCTTCCAGAGCGCGGGCAAAAACATGATAGCGCGCCGGTAGCAGGGGCATATCGTTTTTGTTAGGACGCGCCAGGATTGCCAGCGCCACTAGATCAATCAGTGCCTGCTCAGAATCATCCGCGTCAGGGAATATCTCTGGGGAAATTTCTTTCAGGAACTCGGGATTGCTCTGTAACTTCCCTTGGATATGACGGATATTTTCGTCTCCGCGTAGCAAGCGGTACAAAAAGCGCGCCATAGCCCGGTTGGGATCCTGGCGAGCGGATTGCGCAGCTTCCTCAACGACATCTCTAGGAATTTTATGGGATAACGCGATCTTGGTAAGACGAGCCAACAATGCTTGTGGCAAGAGATCGCTTTCTCTATTCTGTTGGTTCTCAGCCAGTTTGTGCAATCCGCGGTAAAGAGCGGGGGAGCCATTGCCCCAAGTGTCCCCCAAAGTTCCTGCGTCCACGCGTACTGCTTCAACCACATCTTGCCGGGTGGGATCATCCTCCACCCACTCAAAAGAGTGGCTAAATAAATTGCTGGCAAAATCAACCACGGCAGGGAAGTCATCTTTGCCGCCTCCTAGGGTGGCGCTGGTAGCGACAACCTGTAACCGCCCCAGCTCGCTTTGCACAACCCGATCCTGCACGCGCCGTAGCAGCATGGCAATTTCAGTTGCATTGGCGCCATTATAGACATGAGCTTCATCCAAAACGATGAATTTCCAATGCTGACCGGTGGCGCCGTCAAACAATTTAGAGTCCTTGGGACGCAGGAGCAAGTATTCGAGCATGGCGTAGTTCGTCAGCAAAATATGGGGCGGGGTTTCCTGCATCTCTGCACGGCTGAGAAGTTCATTTTTTACACGCGGCTCACCAGGATAGTTTTTCTCGAAATAATCTTCTGCTTTACCTTTAGTATGTTTGGTTTCGCCTACGTAGCGTCCAAAGGTGATATGCGGATACTTCGCCAGCAAGCCTCGCAGACGTTTGACCTGGTCGTTGGCGAGGGCGTTCATCGGGTAGAGTAACAGGGCACGTACGCCGGGTTTGTCGAGTGTGCCTTGTTCTTTCTCTCGTAGCAGGTAATTCAGGATGGGAAGCAGGAAGGTCTCTGTTTTTCCTGAGCCTGTCCCTGTAGATACCACTACGTTTCTTCCTGAAACCAGCTTGCGCACAGCAGTAATTTGATGCTGGTATAAAGGGCGTTCATAAGGTAAATGATCGAGGGTACAAAGCTGCTGAAATAGGGGCGAAAGCACACCTTCTTCGACTAGGCCTCGAATGCCGACTTCTGTTTCAAATGGCGGTGAAATCTCAACCAGCGGCCCTTTGACCAGCATCTCCGGTTCTTTAATGGCGCGGGCAAACTCTTTTCTCAGCCATTCATCCTGGAAAGGCTTGATGGTTTTAAGATATTTGATGTAATTGTTTCGGATATGAATTGTGGTTTTCAGGGGATGGAGGGGCATGAGATCATTACCTCTTTGTTTGTTGGGATTTCACTTACCAGAGATGCCATTCTTGGGGGCATTGATAGTATACCGTTTAGGTTCTCGAACTCGTAAAGACCCGGATGAAACCTGGCGAAATGCAGGATGCATCCCGCCGTGGTCTTGACGATTATGTTCATTTTCAAGTAAAGAGCGGTCAGTCGTGGCGAATTTGGACATGGTTCAAACGGGGGCAAAAAAAGTACCAAGTTCCTTTACAATCTAAAAAGAGTAAGAACTGTTAGCAAGCGTGACAAACAAGCCAAACCCGAGGAGGCAAGCTAAGAAAAAAGGGGTGACGA
>Ga0233431_1003402_pt1 | contig 19209 bp, 12 predicted proteins | sample SI_118_April2016_FD_179867 | JGI IMG/M metagenome (GOLD analysis project Ga0233431, IMG submission 179867) | Seawater microbial communities from Saanich Inlet, British Columbia, Canada - SI_118_April2016_200_MG | ecosystem: Environmental > Aquatic > Marine > Inlet | place: Canada: British... | reverse complement strand
GAAATATTGCTCGCCATCCTACATCTCACACTAAAAGCTATAATTTTCAGAAAAGGATTCGAAAACATGTATTTTAGATTCAAATAACTCTTAACTTAATGGCAGTGTTCCCAGGTTCCAGCCATAGACATCTACAAATTCTGGCCAAGCCCATACATCCGGCCAAAAGGCAACTCTAAAGACGGTATAATCTTCAACTTTAGAATTTTTGCTTTCTGCCTGGATAACTGCTCCAGACAAACAAAAGATAATCAATAACAAAATTAATAGTTTTTGTCTCATGTAGGCCCTCGTTACCATTATTATTTACTAAAAATATTAAAGAACTATAAATAAATTATAAAGGATTAATCCGTATATTTAATGCTTGAAGATATATAAATGAAAAATGTCTTTCTGAAATAATTTCAGAAAGACATTATTTTATTCGTTATTTTCAACTAACTGTTTAATTCCTGAATCAATCCCAACTGAAATTAATAAGAATACAAACTGGAAGAAAGCCATTGTCCATAATATTTACAAGACCAATCTGGATTCCTCTTGATTTTTTCGCTATATTTACAACTCCCCACTGCATTCCTTTTGACTCATTCATGTAATTTACAACAGCACCCTGATTCCCTGAAGATTTTGTCATCATATTTACAACAGAACCTTGAGATAGGTTTGAATTTTCTGTTATTGATACCAGTGAACCCTGCGCTCCATTTACATTATTAGTTAACGTACAGAATAAAGCTAAATCAAAACCATTTATACTTTTACCTTTATCTTGACTTCCTACAACACTTAGCTGTATGCCATCTACATTTTTATCTTTTGGCCATGCCATACCTGGAACAAATACAAAACGTGCAACAGCATCAGTTTTTTCTGGAGCAGCAAAACCTGAGACACAAAGGACTAAAAAGAGTACTACCAGCATTTTTTTAAACATCATTTACATTCCTTCTGATTAGTTAATAATTAAGACTATTTAAAACATTATAGAATATTTTTTCAATAGAATCAATAACCAACCTTTTAGTTTGTTCAATGATAAAATGTTTTTGATGTTTATATATTTAACTATTATGCCCTATGATTTTAATATCCAATATCCTACTGATCTTCGGTATAAGATCAGTTATCATATTTCAGGTTCAAAGTATTCCAGGGTTTTTTCATAAAGTTTGTCAGGCATTAAACAGACACGTCGTTTGGGTTTATTATTTACCCATATTATGCACTGGGTGCCTTTTGAAAGAAGTAGTCCTGATTCCTCGTTAATAAATTCAAATTCAAATTCTATTCTCGTTCTACTTAAATGAGGCACATATAATTTTATTAGAATTTTATTGAATAGAAAAGATTCGCTAATAAAATCTATATGTGCAGATTCAGTAGCAAAACCAAAACCTGCATCTAAATCTTTAGTAAATTCAGGATAGAAGTCATAAGTTAAGTGCTCCCTGCATTTACCCATCCACTTAAAATATTGGGCAAAATATACATTTCCTGTACTATTCGTATCATCAAATGTAACAAGATAGCGATATTCATAACATTTTTTAGAAGTTTCTTCTGCCATAAAATTCTCCGTTCTTAATGCTGTTTTATAATCAAACAGTAATTTTCAGAAAGAATAAGCTGTTGCTTTCATCTATAGAAGGCTGCATATTTTCATGTGGCACTCCTGATTTAGAAACAAGATCAACAATCGCTTCTTTAGTACGATATCCCAAATGAAAGTCCATAAACCACTCCATATAAGGCCGACTTGGATGATCCGGCAGAAAACTTTCCATATATAAAGGAGTTCCTTTTGGTAAAGTTCTAATGAGCTCTGAAAGAATACCTATAACCTCTTCGTCTCTTAACGCTTCAGCAATTCCAATAAAATTACATACATCAACATCGACGGCAAGTTTTTTAAGACGTTCAGGTGCATCCGGTCTTCTCAAGTCAATACGATGCACATTAACGGTGTTATTTTCATGGTCAAGCACGTCTTTTACAAACTCAAGACATGCAGGTTCAATATCAACAGCATCGAGTTCTAACTTTACATCAGGCAGATGTTTAACAATAAAACGCTCAATCGGTGCACCGCCTACTCCGATAGAAAGTATTTTTAACTTTTTATCAGGTTTACTTTCAGCTAATTCAACAAGTTCAGAGCCAACCCAGTCAATTCTATTTCTACAAGCTTGAGATGCAGGATATTCCAACTGCGATCTATCAAAATGATATGCTAATCCAGTACTCTCACAATCTTCCTGAACCAGTTTATCCAGCATTAAAAAATCCCCTGCATAGCCAAACGGTTTCTCAAGTGCAAAACGGAATACGTCTGAACCATCCATAAATTCCATAAAGAATCCTACAAGTTCCTGTCTTATTTGGTATTTTTCATTTTCACCAATCTTTGGTTCCAAATGCAGTAAACCGGACATAAAATCTTCGACTTCTTTTAAAAATAGAACATGATTGTCTTCTATTACAGAAGATTTAGGATCATCCTTAAATAAAACTTTAAATTCATTCATCTTATTTCTAAAATGGCTTTTCAGCTCTTCCAACTCTTCATATGCTTCAGCAATACTATCTAAAGTAACCGCATCTTCATTGTTATTTTCATTACTGGAAACCACGGTCAAAACAGCAGGTATTTTAGCATTTCCAAGACTATCTAAAGTTACACATAGATAGTCCTGAATATCAGTTTGCGTAATATGAGAAAATGAAAGCCAACCTCCTCCGAGAGAACCTGATTTTTTAGGTAGGCGCCTTTTAAGACTATTTGCCTTTTTTGATGATTCAAGAAGTGTCCATACACGAGTCGCAGCAGTATTAAATGTTTCACCTGTCTCATTTGAAATATTTCTAGCGAGAGAATACCCATCATCATCTAACAATCCTCTCCATGTTTCAGCATTTCTATCCTCTATTATTTCAATATCAACTCCCACTGGAGAGTGCGCTAAAAATGCTACAGATGTATCTGCTACATCTGCAAGAGAAACATCAATGCCATTAAAAAGATCTTTTGGGACATTAGAGTCTAAAATAATTAACTCAGGTTTCCCTTCAGCATCATGCTTAAGATTAACATCTGCAAAATTTAGATCATAGTCTGCATATTCTTTAGCGAGGTTTACTGCGGCTCTGCGAACAGCAATTAGATTACAAATTACAGAACTCTGTCGCAGATGGGAAACACTATTTTTTATATCAGATATTTCTTCACTTGATAATTCAATAACATTTTCCGATTCTGCCATTACATGGGCTACAAAAACCAAAGATTGAGTTTGTTCGGAAAGCAAAGCTGAGATTTCTTCATTAATATTTTTAATTAAAGACGGTCTAGGAGCTTTCAGCCTACTACTTTTTGTGCCTTTTTGAGGAGTCAAACTTACAACATCACAAATACTTTCAAGAAGTACACCATCTTCTGTATAAACAGCTAAATCACTACGGTATCCATTTTTAAGCTTCTCTCTTATTCTTATATGACAGACGACTTTTGAACCAGGCTCAGCTTTTTGATATATATCTATATTATTAATTTCAGCAGGTAAAGATCCATTAGGAAGAATTAACAAACCTGTCTGTAAAAAAGAATCTCTCAATGCTGGATAAGGAAGCAGTGTTTTTAATTTTTTGTCAGAGAAGTATTGTTCTTTATTAGGTACTTCAAGCATTGTGATACAGCTGATTTCATTTTCCATTTTATAGACATCTGAAATTCTTCTAAAAAATTTGCCCTGAAATAACACATTAGGATAAAAATTTTCAGTAATTACATCTAGAGAGCTACCTAATTTAGGAAACTCAGGTAGATATTTTTTTTCAATATCTTTGCAGTTAAAAATACAGATAGCTTCTGAATAAGTCGATGAAAACTTATCCAGTTCTGTTTTCATTTGAAGTTTTACTTTTATACTTCCATCTTCAGCAGGCTTGTCTGCAACTGCAAAAATTCGAGTCACAATAGATTTATTTTCCGGTATAATTAAAGGCTTATTAAATACTGCATTTCTAATCGCTGGAATTTCATTAATTTCACTGCAAAGCATGGCTGCCTCTGAAAATCCTTCAAGTATCATTACTGCAGGATACACGATTGTTCCTTCAAAAATATGTTCCTGAAGATATAAATCATTATCAAAAGAGAGCTCTACTTCAGTAATAAGTTCTGTTTTAGGCACCCATCTTACAACTTTTTTAGTAAATCTCGAGCTGTTTTTCGGCACTTCAGGGAATAAATATTCTTCAATATTAACACCTAACTGTCCCGTAACAATAAAAGTTGAAACATGATGCGAGCCCTCGCATAAACCAAGATAAGAATTAATCCCATCTTCTGTTTCAATAGATGTTACACCTGTACTTCTTAAACTATCAACAACACCAAGTTTCTTACCTAAGCCAACTTCTTTCCAAACAGAATAGCCAATTGAAATACAGTGAAGTGCCGGATTTTCACGCCTAACTGTTTCTAAAGCTCCATCAATCCAGGCATTAGCAAAAGTATAATCTGTCTGTCCTCTCATTCCGGTCTTACCAAGTACAGAAGAAATAACGTGTAATAATTTTAATTGAGTAACAGGTATACAGTGAAGGATATTATAAAACCCCTGAGCTTTTACACTAACTGTTCGCATAAAAGTCTTATCATCCATATCATGAAGTAATTTTAGCTGACTTACTCCGGCGCCATGAACAACACCTGTTATTTTTCCCATCTCTTTTTCTATTTCAAGCACTGATTCTTTGAGCAAACCAAGATCTCTAATATCAAATTTTAAATACTTATAATCAATTTTATCTTCATCTAAACGTTTAAAGTTTATGACCATTTCATTTTCAGGTTCTTCAGAAGCATCAGGTATATCAGATCTACCAGTTAGAACTATTTTTACCCCGTATTTAACAGCAAAGGCTCTAGCCAGTTCAAATGTAATTCCCTGTGCTGCACCTGTAAATAAGATAACATCATCAGTTAATAATTTTAAACCTTTACCATTTGATTCAGGCAGGGAAAAAGCAGCCTCACTATAACGTTTGCCATCCGAATCATAGTGATATACAACTCTAATTCCTGTTGTCTGTAATTCCTGTTCAACAATATTAGCAAATTTGCTACAACTCAAACTTTCCGGTAGCTCCAGCCATTTAGCATGCAATGCAGAATGTTCGAGTTTACAGCTTTTTAAAAATGCCTTCCCAGCATCAAGACTAATATCATGTTTTTCTTTATAAGGATTTACAATAACTGTCCTTAGATTCTTCCATGCTGCTTCTCTATTTTTTCCAATATTTTTGAACACATTAAGTAATCCTAAACCTCTTCTCTGCAAAAGATCATTAAACTCCTTAGGAGAGCAGTCATTGGATGAATATTTTTCATGCGGATAAATAATAAGCAGTATAGCAATGCTATCAATATCAATATTTTTTTCTGCTTCATCAAAATTCAGTATATTTGTTTTTATACCTTTTTTTGAAAATCTTGCCTCCATTTCAAGAACTTCTTTTGCCTGATCATCTCCAATTATTAAAAGAGAACCATAATGTGGAAGATGCAGTAATTTCTCATTTTCAATAGGAGAATTTATTTCCTCAATTTGAAAATTTCTTATCCAATCTTCGATATTGTTTACAGCAAAGTTAAGAGAATTAAGCTGATCAATCGATTTTACAGAAATTCCGCCATCTTCATCTGAACTAAACTCTCCTTGAACTGTATCAATAAGAAATATCAAACTGGAATTGGAAAACACAGCAGGGTCTGCAGGTGTTTCTTTATTAAGTTTTTGGCAAATATTGACTACAAGTTCACCAACTTTTATCGAATCCAGGTTTAAGTCATCACGAAGCTTCATTTCAGGCAGGATAGAACTCTTTGGATATCCTGTTCGATTTGAAATCCATTCAATGGCATAATCCATTATGCTAATATCATTTTTCCTTTCAGTTTTAGCCTTTTCTACTGCTTTTAGTGATTTAGTAGGTTCAAAAACATCACTTGTTTGGGAAACATCACTAAAATGTTTATAGTCAAGACTGATAAAATCATTTATAAAACTACCTCGTTTCGAAAGATAGTTTTGAAATTGTATTGAGTTTGCTTCTTCATGCAGCATACCTGCTGGCAAATTTATTTCACCTAAATTGACAGGAAGATCATCAATATCAACTTCTCTTTCACATGGATTTGTAATGAAGATTGGATTATAATTATCCAAATCAAATTTACGATGAAAACGGTCTGCATATAAATTTTCTGTTTTTACAGGTATTCCTAATATAAAAGATTTTGCAATTACTTTATGCAGTAAATCAAAACCATTTTCACCATTAATATCTGTCTGATAACACTCTATTTTCTTGTTACCTGTAATTGAATTTACTAAACCTGAAAGTATTCCACCAGGACCTATTTCAAGCCATAAATCTGGATTAGTAGATGCAATTTTTTTAACTGCTTTAGAAAACCTAACCGGCTTTCTTATATGTTCACTTAAAAGATTTTTGAGATTAACTTTATCATCGATTTCATCTCCAAGGGATGTGGACATAACAGTTTTTTTCAATTTACTAAATTTGAATGCTGCAAGATCTTTAGCAAACTGTTTTGCTGCAGGTGCTGTAATTTCAGAATGGAAAGCATGTGAAACATTTAATTTTACAGATCTAAGCTTCTTTTCATCACAAATAGATTTTAGCTGATTGATTGCATCTGTTTCTCCTGAAACAACACTTTGAGTGTCCGAATTAAAATTAGAAACAATAGCATAACCTTCACACTGGCTTATCAGTTTTTCAACTTCATTAGCAGGAGCTGCAACTGCAAGCATACTACCTGGATCATCTACTTTTAAATTACCCATTGCCCTGCCTCTAAGTGCTGCAATTTTTACTGCATCTTCAGGATTGCAGGCTCCGGATGCAGAGCAGGCACTTATTTCGCCCAAGCTGTGTCCAACACATATATCAGGTATAATACCGAGAAATTCCAGAAATTTTAATGATGCCATAGAAGATGCAACAATAGCAGGCTGTGTAATGCTTGTTCTGCTTAATTTTTTCTTTAGATTTTCATGCTCATCTTTATTAAGTCTAAAAATATTATGGAAAATGTTATCTGATAATTTACTGCCAATAATATCTTTTAAAGATTCGTCTAAATTATTATAAAAAATTTCACAGTCTCTAATTGAGCATTTAAGATCTTTACCCATATTAATGTACTGCGATCCCTGTCCGGGAAACAACCCCACAATTTTGGGATCATTGACTATCTTACCAGCAAACACACCTTCCGCAGGTAGATTACACTCTTCTATTTCTTTACCGTCTGCTAGTTTTTCTTTTAATTCAGTAAGGGTCTTTGAAAGTTTCCAAGGTAGATTTGCAACTATAGCAATTCTATATTTCCCATTTATTTTTTTAGTAGCCAAAGCAACAGAAAGATCAGTTAATTCAGCAATAGAAATACGTTTTACAATTGGAATAATTTTATCAATTTGTGCAAGTAAACCTTTTATGCTTTTTCCTGCAAGGAAGATAATTTCTGATTTACGTTGAGAACCTATTATATTAAGATATTTATCATTGATATTTTTCTCAGGATAGGCTTCTTCAATAGTAACATGTGAATTAGAGCCGCCAAATCCCATTGCACTAACAGAAACACGTCTTGGTTTATTTTCAGAGATCCATATTCCACCATCAATTGCCGGTTCTAAATTAGTTAAAGGCTCTCCAAATATAAAATTTGGTCTCTCACAATTAATCGTCGGCGGGATAATTTTCTCTTTAAGAGACATAATAGCTTTAACGAGTCCAGCTGCGCCAGCTGCAGCTTTACAGTGTCCAATATTTGCTTTAATACTTCCTATTTTAGCAACACTATCTGAGTTATCATTTTCGTCGTCCAGCAACCTTTTTATTGCAGCTATTTCTACTTTATCACCGACAGGAGTTCCAGTACCATGTCCTTCAAACAATCCGACAGATGTAATGGGATAACCAGCTCTTTTATAAGCTTTTGATAAAGCACGCATCTGTCCCTCAACAACAGGAGCCGTTATTCCTGTTCCAGCTCCGTCTGAAGAATATCCCCAGCCTTTTATCAAAGCATGAATTTGATACCCCTCTGCTCTGGCTTTTTCTTCTTTCATTAGAACAAACATACCACAGCCTTCACCCGTAAGCATACCATTAGGCTTAGAATCATATGGACGAATATCATCCAATGCTAAAGCTTTGGTCTTAGCAAAACCAATAATTTCAAAAGGATCTAAACTAATATCAACTCCACCGGTAATGACAATATCCATTTCATTATTCATCAGAACATTACAGGCATTTGCTGTTGAAAGAAGTGCAGAAGAACAGGCACCGTCAATAGTAAATCCACCGGCACCAAAGTCAAAATAGTTACATATCCTTCCGGCAATAGTGTTAGACATATTACCAGCTAAAGAATCTTCTGTAATTTCAGGAAGAGGAGCATTATATATCTGCTTAAATGCTTCAATGGTGGATTCAACATAATTTACAGGCGAAGAAATAAGAGCTTTTCTTAAGCATCTTTCAACATAAGGCCACCGGAAACGCAGATAATGACTTCTGGAAAATTCCCCTGTAAGACTATTGCCAAGAACTACACCAACACGTGTTAAATCAAGATTTTCCAAAGACAAATTAGCATTTTCAATTGCAACTTTTGATGTGTATAAAGCCAGCCAGTGAGCTAGGTCCGTAGCATTATAAGTTACAGGAGGAATTCTATAGTCAAGCGGATCAAAAGTCCAGTCAGTAATAACAGCCATCAAATCAGTATATGTTTTCCCAGCTACTGATGAATCAGGATCATAGTAATCTTCACTTGGGAGACGCTCTTTTGGACTTTTACGAAAATATCTACGTCCGGCAAGAATATTTTCAAATAAATCTTCAGGTGAATGTGCTCCAGGAAATACACATGCCATACCTACTACTGCGATTGAATTAGAGTGATCTGGTGCTAATTTTGTCATATTTATGAATATTCTATTTACAGTTAAAAATACGTCGAATCTAAATGTATAATAGAGAATTATAAACGCTTACTATCAAAAATAAACTTATAAAGCATTAAACCTACAATAAATAATCAATTAATTGAACTTAAAGAGTATATTTTCGAATATCTAATGATCGTCCCAAAAAACTTAGTTGAGTATTGAATTTTCAATTACTATCAGCATATATTTTTCACAAAATATATATAGTATATATGTATAATAGAGGGCAGTGCTTTGTTTGTCACCGCTAATACTCGCAACATTATATCATTTTACTTCTTGCGTGTTGTCATTTAATCATTAATCATTAATCATTGCTATGAATATAAATGCAAGAATTTCAAGTTTATGCCGCTTTGTCAGAGTTTTTGAATCTTTTAATTTTTCTAGAAAATTCACAATTCCAATTTTATTAAATCGCTTAAATCGTCTAAGAAAATAATTGATACTAATTTGTTGATCTATTTTACCGTCAACAGTATCTTCAAAAAATTTCCATGGAAAAAATTTCTTTTTATATTCACGAATAATTAATGCTTTTGCTTCACTCGTATCCAGTTGACACAATCTTATATATCGGTAATAAATATCATCAGAATGATAATATTTAGCTAAATAGTAGAGTAATTCCTGGAGAAATATAGTTTTGCATTTTAATGTTAAAATTTTATCAAGAACAATTGCTTCAAAATTATCAGATTTAAGATGCAATAAATATTCACAGCATAAAATAATTACTATCGGGGTTTTAGAATCAATTAAGGTCTTTTCTACAAATTCACCAATAGACTCATCTCCCATTTTTGCCAGTGCTGAAATAGAAAAAGCTTTTAGCATATAGTCATTAGATTTAATTGCATTTCGAAGTAATGGAATAGCCTTTTTATACCGTTCATTTCCAAGGCTGTATGCAGCTAAATATGCAGTTGTAAATTCACCCCTTCTCAATTCTCTCATTAAAAGAATATTTGACTTTTCAGTAAGAGTAGTATTATGTAACCCTCTAATTGATAATAAGCGAATCAGCGTAGAAGGTGATTTTGCATAGTATAATAGCGCTTCCTCCGATATCTGTGAAGGATTCATACAAATTTCTCTTACATCATGCAATTCATTTTCAGGACTTGCATATTTCTCCATCTTATTAATCGCATTCATCGTACGTAATTCTTTTGGAGACAATAGAACATTCATTACCTTAGCCAATGACCATCCGCCTTTGTTTTTAAATACAAAAATTAGCAGTAAAACTAAAATAAGTACAATAAGTAAAATCAGGTAAAAATGTTTGTAAAGTTGTATTGATTCAGCAATATTTGAACGCAGCACAAATAATAGTGCACTTCCTAATAAAGTTATGACACCACCAAATGCTCCGCAAAAAACACTGTAAACTAAAGAGTATCCCACTGACTTTTCCTGCGGAACAATCATAAGAAACTGGTGAAATGTACTTGTGGTCAATCCCGTACTTGTTGCACCACCTAGAATAAATATCACTATAAGGTAAAAATAAACTATACCTGTTCCAGGTGTAAATACCCAAAAAGCCGCGGTAAGCGCAGTACCTATAAAATAAATTATTATTAAAGGCTGAGGTCCCGTATGTTCCGACACAAACCTACTGAAATAAGCTATAATTATCCCACCTAAGATCTGGATAATAATAAAAATTAATGCAATAGAAGAAGCAACCCCGTAAACCTTATCCAATGCTATAATAGAGACTGAAATAACCAGTGAATTTAAAGACAAAACCACTGCCGAACTTAACATAAAAGAGCTAATTTTTTTATCTTTATATAACTCTTTAAGAATTTTAAGAGTAGTGTAATTGTTGGCTGATGTTTTAGAAAAATCTGTTTCTTTTACTCTAAAAAGAATAAAACAGCATATAATATTAGCGACTGCACCGATAAATATTACTATTCTGTATGTATGAATTTCTAAAACAAACCTTAGAAGCAAATATAAAAAGATTAAGGATATTAACATCGCTGTATTATAATTCAGAAACGAATGAGAAATATAGGTTCCCTTATTTGAAGGCTCTGTAAGATCTATCAGTAATGGCTCCAAAGCAGGATTTCCTAAACTCCTAAAAATACAGAAAACAAATATAAAACAGAGCACTGATACTTCTAATAAATATCCCGGCAGAAAAAATGGAGTTGTAACAATTAACACTGCAGCAAGTCCCTTAAATAACCAGGATAATCCCATTGTGTAAGCCGCACCTTTTTTTGCTATAAAATATTTTGCAAACAGTACAGCCACCATTCCAAAGTTTACAAAGGACGTGCCAATTATAACAATAAAAGGCCTAAAATTAAGCTGAAGAAGAAATAACGATATAATATTTGTAGAAATACAGGCAGAACAGACTCCATTAAAAGAAGAAAAATATAACAGCTTATTTCTCTGCTTCTTCTTTTGTTCCAAAGTAAGCTTTTTTGTGGATATCATTTACACAATTTGCCGCACTGTCGTGCGAGTTATAAGGTTAAAGGTTATAAAGTTTAAAAACATGATAACGTTTAACCTGAGAACTTTATAACTATATAATATTGAGTTTAGCCAATTTTATACAAAATTGCATAATTTAAAAAATTTATTGATGAAGTAATTACATTTTCAAGTATGAACTCTCTACCTTATTTTGTGTTTAGCTAGCATAATCTCTCATGTCTAAAATATCATTTTTATATGGAAGGCGAAGCTCTGTCTGAGTTTAATAATTTCGCAAGAAATTATTATCCCTAACTAGCCCCCGCATAATCAAGCCTTACAACTTATCATATTTTGAAGATTTTCCATAGCTTTTGTCTTGAGGATACTTTATTTCATTTTTTTTTAATTTTTGAAAAGCAGCTTCTAAAATATCAATATCCAGTCTATCAGAAAGTCTGAGCAGGTAAATAAAAATATCAGCAATTTCATCTTTTACATTGCTGAGTTTATCTTCATCTAAACAAAGAGATTCATTTTCGGTCATCCATTGAAATTGTTCAACCAACTCACCTGCTTCAACAATTAAAGCCATAGACAGATTTTTAGGAGAGTGGAACTGTTCCCAATTTCTGTCATCCGAAAAGTTTTTTACTTCCTTTTTTAATATATCAATATCCATAAAGTGCACTCCGTGCCAGTTTTGAGTTTTGAGTTTTGAGTTTTGAGTTTTGAGTTTTGAGTTAAAATTCATAAAACCTTAAAAACTTTCAACATTATAACGTAAAAAACAACGAATAGTTATTCATTTATATATTGAAATTTTAGAATTGAAATTTTATTAGTTTTAGGATCTTTTTTTATAACTGCAAATATTTTTTGCGAAGATAATACTTTATCTGCAGTAAGATCAAAATGACCTATCTCTGTTGCTATATTATTTATTGTAACATCTCCAATATCTTTTATTGTTTCTCCAAGTGCTATAACGACAAAAAGATTACCTTGTGATGCTTTAGTAAGGTTTATAAATTTTCCAATAATCTCTTCCTGCTTTGCATCACTGTTTTGGTTTAAGCCTAAAGAAGAATTATCTGTGCCGGATATCAACTTAGCAAAGTCATTTTCATCTTTTAGAATTTCAGCCCTGGAAGTAAAATATTTATATGCATTAATTTCATATAATTCTAAAAGTTTATTTGCTAATTCCTCTGCAGCAACAGCTTCAATTTCATCATCTGTTAACCAGCCAGGATATTTATTACTATTGTTAGCTGCCTCAAAACTTCCCACTCTTATTTTTTGGAATAATACTTTTAAAACATCTATATTACCTGAATTTATATTTATTTTCCCATATACTTCTGTATCGTTGCTCATTTTGATCTGGTTTAGAATATTAGCATCTCCAGAACTATACTCACTACCTCCGGCATTATTTTTCACGCCTTGATCACTATTAAATTTTTTCAAATTAATTGTCTGCCATATTGCACCTCGATGTATAAAACCTAATTCCCATGGTGATTTCATAGGTGCATTCCGTATATAGGCGGTAGAAATTTCCCACGATTTTGTCGCCGTTTTCTCATAATCCTTACTATCGCTAATCGTATTTTGAGTACAAATTCTATCATTATTAACACCTAAAGAATTTTTATCTTGGTCACGGTAACTTAAAGTCCAATCTGTTGATAATAAATTTTGCCTTGGATCATTAATTTGTGCATTGAAATATGAATAACTATTCTTTGCACTTGTACTTGCTTTTGGATCAATTACTAAATCAGAATCAACTATATATGAAAAATCATAAAAATCGGAGTTATCATAATTCTCAAATTTTACAGTTAATTTTTTTATTTTTAAATCTGCAATAAATATTTTATTAAGCTGCACAGTGGTATTCGTCCAGCCTGTAGAAAGCCATCTATGGTTTTTAAATTTACTGTCTCTTGAAGTAATCATAAAAGCATCTGCATTATTTATCATCATTTCAGACTGATCACTTCTCGAATAAGTTTTTCCGGCAACGGTATATTCCCAATCCATTTTTACGGTAGCTTTTAGATCAACAAAATTAATCCCTCCTGAGGTTACATCATACATATTAATTGATTCCACACTTACCAAATCTGGCACTACCTGAGCAAAATAACTACTATTTGGATTTTTCTTATTGCTTTTAACCTGAATATTGCTAATAAATTTAATATTTATTTCATTAATATATGGACATTTTTCATTACCGACATATGTAGGCAAATTTTCATTGTCTGTGGTAGCTATAATATCAGTATCACTATAATCTATTAAGTTTGCAGTAACTTGTTTTTGACATCTTTCGGTGTCAAAAAAATCACCTTTTGACTGCCAGTTTTTCAACCATTCTATTCCTGCATCATTTATTTTTTCTGTATCTGTTTCTGAAAATGAAACAGACGGATTCAATAATGGAGAATCAGCAACTTTGTTATTGAAACTATCCCAGTCAGTTCGTGCCAAATTATATCTATGATATAATTCTGATGGAGGTTTTAAATTATCATTATTTTCATCAATCCAATATGCTTCAAGAGATTTTGGTTGATTTAGGTAAAAAGTTTTTCTGAATTCGGTCCTAATAGAATCAGATTCTATACCAAGAGATTCGAACATCAAAGAAAAATCACTCCATCTTTTACCAATTCCAAGTTTCCCATTTAAGTCTTCCTGAATTTTTACTGAGCTTAAATTATTTGCATTTTGATTTGTAAACCATAAACTACTGCTAGTTTTAGATGTTAAATAAGTATTAAGTGTGCGAAGGAAAAGTTCATTAATATTTCTTCCAGGGCGACCAATTACATATTTGCCATTATCATCAACCATTGTAATCTCTCTATCCAATGAATCAGGATTACCGTTAGCACCAATTCCATCATCTCCATCAGATGGTGATATTATACTAAAAGTATCTGCATTAGATCCTGAATCAACAGTTGCAGAAGGATCTATTTTTCCATGATCTGGAATTACAACATAAGCTATCCTTGAATTAATTTCGCAGTTATCATTTTTTAAGTATATCCATGTTACCGGACTATAATCAGGATCATAATCATAATATACTATTCCATTTAGTTTAGTTGAAAGCTTTTCTAAACCGTCAGTATATTGTGCTAAATTTTCATCTGCATTTAAATTATGGTAACTTATAATATTCCTATAATTTACAGTTGGATTATCAGTATATAACTTTATTAATTCGATGGCTCTATTTAAGGCTATTTCACCACTTATTTGTGATTTAACTGAATTATTATAATTTATACTGGCTTTTTTTTCTAAAATAGAAATATCTACAAATGAAATACCCAGTACCATAAGCATTGCAATAAGACCTAATACAAAAATAGTGGCCATGCCTTGGTTGTTAGGGGATGGGAGATGGGGGTTGGGGGTTGGGGAGCACTGCGTGCTAATATCAAGTTTTAAGTTTTGAGCTTTTAGTTTTGAGCTTTTCATTTTAAGAACTATCTATTTTAAGTTTTAAGTTCGTAATTTTTTATCATTGTTTATATATCTATATTATCATTAATTAACAATCCAACACCTATCTCCTATCCCCCAAAACTTCCATCCCCTAACCCCAAGCCCCTATTCCCTAGCCCCCAATTACTCATACTGCCCTCTGTTTCCGATAAATACTGTTGAAGAAAATATCCTCTGGTTCTTTATTCTAAAACGGTATGCTGCTGTTTGGTTCATCGCATTTTTATTTTCATTATTAATATCTTCGATATACGGGTTTAAGTTTTTACGGTCAGCTTTAGAAATCATAGATATCCATTTATTCCATGACTCTTTATCCATTAGTGACAGTGTTATATTTATTGAATAAGGCGGGGCAAAATATGGAACATTTAATTCATTCGTCCATACTCCATCCAAATTTAATTTTGTATCTTCCTCAAGATTATATTGACTTGAAGTATTGTTGCTTGGTACTTGAGCCGGAATAATATCGCCATTTTTATCATAACACGTAAAACTAAGATTGGTTACATAAGGAATTAGTTTCTGATAACTGTCAGATGAGTTTGAATTAGCAGTAAATGCACTGTTTTTATTTCCGTAGCTAACACTATAATTACTAAAAAAATTCCATTTTCTATTCTCACCTTTAGTTGACATATTACCAGTAATACTTCTTCTTAGCCAACCGTTAAGCTCTTTATCTGTTTTACTTGTTCCGTCATAGTAATAATTTTGATATTTTATTTCGTATAAATCTGAAGTGCACACATCATTAGGAGGAACAGACGTTGTACCCACAAAAGCCAGTAATTCATTCCGATATTCTTTCCATGCTGTTTTCTTCTGCGGATAACAATGCCAAAACGGTGCATAACTACTATCATCACCGTAATAAACAGATTGTAAATCTCTACTTATCATATTAAGTGCGATGCGTGCATTCATAGAGCTGTTCTGCTTGTTATTTGCAAATTTCCATATCTGTTGAGAGGTACTTAAAAATTGCATAGAAATTACTAAAATCAGCGAAAGAACCCCAAGCGAAATAATTAATTCCAATAATGTAAAAAAACTTTTTTTCTTTCTATTTAAAATTATCATAACTATCATCTGTTATAACTTACATATTAATCATATTTTAATGTAGCCGACCTTGTTCCGAGCTGAATACTTAATAAAGTTCAAACTTATTCTATTAGGTAACATGATGGATAAATAGCTCCATCTGAACTCAATAATTAGTTGTTTCATCTTATATTTTTATTTTATATGACCAGGATTACTTATATCAATATTATTTATATCATTACCATGTCCATTATTATCTTCATTTTCATCAAGCTCAACTTTCAAATCATAAAGCCAATCATCCAAGTCATCCTGCATTTTATTCCATCCTGCTTCATCTATTTTTGGATTAGGATTAAAAATTTCAAAATAATATTTTTCGTGAAAACGATCTTTATATTCTTTAGCAAGCGGCCAGGCAGTTTCAATATTAATACCTGAGATATTATCTACCCCTCCTGTCCAATCGTTAGGACTTACAGATTTCCAGATTAATATTTGAGCTGTATAATTTTGTGAATTTGATGATCCTATTTTTAGACCATATATTCCGTCATTACTTTTTTTAGTAATATAAATATTACCCTCTATAGGGCTTCCCCAATTATCTGTATTGAACAACACATTATCTGCTTTTTCTATATTGGGTTTACTATCTGGAATAGTTTTTAAAAATTTTTCCCATTCCTTTGATGTTTTGCAGAGTTGAGCTTCTCTGGCAATGTAGGCATACATATCATTTACAGATACGGCAGAATAATTTTCTCCGATAGAATAATTTGTTTCATTTAAACCGGCAGGAAAAAGTCCAATGACAGAAGTCATTCCAACAGCCAAAATACTTATGGAAAGAATAAGTTCAAGAGTAGAAAAAAGATTTTTTTTTTAATCCGACCCATAAGAAACTCTACCTGTATACATATCAACGGTTATATCTATTGTATTGTCTGCATTGAGCTGTTTTAGAGCATTATTGATATAAACACCCTCTCCTACAACTACAGTTTTTCTTGACCCAAGGCAATCTCCTGTAGATTTAAAAATTACACCTATTAAATCTTTAGTAATTCCATTTCCAAAAACTTTATCATCCTCAACTGATGTAATAGTACTACTATTACTCAATGATAATAATGCAGTGCTTGTAGGAAAGTATTCCCATTTTTCATCCTGGACCCAACTCTCAAATACACCACTACTACTAACAATACATGGTCTGTAAGCTCTATAATTATATCTATTATTTGAAACACTTTCATCGGTAATAAAAACAAGAGCAGTATATTCTCTGTGTGTGATTGCATAAGCACGTACGGCATTTAGTTTTGAGCCAATAGTTCTTGCTGCTATTTCTACACTCTGACCTTTTGTCATAGTTAAAAAGGCAGGTAAAGATATACTGAAAATAATAATTACAATCCCTAGAACAACCAACAATTCTATAAGGGTAAAGTGGGGGTTGGGGGGGTGCACTGCGTGCTGGTGTTGAGTGTTGGGTGTTGAGTGTTGGATATTGAGTTTTAAGTTTTTCATTTTAAGAATATGTTTTTTAAGTTTTCAGTCTCAAGTTTCTAAATTCATCTTCGTAATTCGGAATTTAACATTCGTAATTGTTTAACTATTCATTATTTAATTTTTAATTAAATAAGCCTATTTCCATGAATAAACCCTATCTCCGCCGCCATCATCTGTTGCTATAAACACTGTCCCATATAATGTATCATTATCCGGTGGGGGTCCTGTAAGCTCATCATCATAATCAGTATCCATATATACTTCATATTTTCCCTGCCAAGGATTTAAATAACTGTCTGTTGTATAATTATCCGGGACATCAAGAAATCTAATATGTCTAGAATTTTCATAAGCTGTGCTTGAATTTGGTGCAGGAACATCAGTTAATAATGTCATTAAATGATCATATGGTGTGCCGATATCTCCATTAGTCCAGCTTGCCGGTACAGGCAATATTCCGTAGGTAGATTCATAAGATTTTATTGCAGTGATAATTGCATTCATTTCAGCTTTTGCTTTTGTTATTCTTGCTCTTTTTCTTACAGATGTCAGTACAGGCATAAGCATTGCTACCAGGATACCGATTATAGCAATAACAACTAATAACTCAATTAAGGTAAATTTCTTTTTAGAGGTTCGGGGATGGGGGATGGGGGATGGGGAATTGTGAACAGTTAATTGCTGATTGTCTGTAAAATTATTATACATAATAAAGCCCTCTTATTTTTTATCATTCTCTATCCCCTAGTCCCCATAACCTAGCCACTAACCCAGTCACCAATTAACAATTTATAATTAACAATTAACAATTAATTTTAATCACTTATTAAAATTAGTAATATCATCTCCTTTACCAAAGTCATTTGCAAATTTGCTGTTATCTCCATATTTTCCGTCTTTTCCAAGAGATCCTATATCAAACATAGTCGTATTAAATTCGCCGGGATTTCTATAGATAATTGGTCTACCCCATGCATCGATAAAATACGAACTGGTAGTACCTTGATTCTTTATTGTACCATTACCCTTAAAAGTTTCATAACTGAAGTGTCTGATAAATTCAGTGTCGATATCTCCCGACGAGGTATTAAATGTAAGCAGATTTTGCGTACTTGAAGTAATTTCTTTACCAGCTGCTAAATTAATAAAATCTACTGTAGGCGTTTGAAAATAATATCCTGTTTCAAGTTTATATGCCTGCATACCAACAGAAAGCTGTTTGATAGTTGTTTCTGTTCTGGTATTTGCATTACTATCTACAATTAATCCATAGACACCAACTGTCATTGCAATCAAAATCGATAGAATAACAAATACTGCCAACAGCTCTATCAATGTAAATAATTTATGTTTAATTTTTTTCATAATTAGTAACTTGATTTCTATATAGAGATAATAATGATTTTATCATAATTTTTTATATTTATGAGTACACAGAAGAATATAAAGCAGAAAATATATTATGTTAAATTTCTTTGTACACGACAAAAATTATAATAATGAGTTGTAGTTCTTTAAAAAGTTGATATAGCAGATAGAAAACTTTCATCATCACAAGGAGTAATCTATGCACTATACCAACCAACTTAAAGATACT
>Ga0233431_1003400_pt1 | contig 19226 bp, 20 predicted proteins | sample SI_118_April2016_FD_179867 | JGI IMG/M metagenome (GOLD analysis project Ga0233431, IMG submission 179867) | Seawater microbial communities from Saanich Inlet, British Columbia, Canada - SI_118_April2016_200_MG | ecosystem: Environmental > Aquatic > Marine > Inlet | place: Canada: British... | reverse complement strand
AAAGAACATTACAATGTTGATTTCTACAGTTCCAGAAATACAAGAAAATTTTCACTTAATTAGAAAAGTTAGAGCCGTAAACAAAAAGGCAAAGATATTTGTAACTGCTAATGAAATTGATGATGCCTTAAGTTTGTATAATCACGGAGCAGATTATGTAGTACTGCCACACTTCTTAGGTGGAGAACATGTAGGAAACATTATTGAAATGCACCGTAGTAAAAAGTTAGATCTTAAAGCAGAAAAGGAAGATCATATCCAACATTTGAAAAATAGAAAAGATGTAGGACAAGAACATCCTAGAAACTAAATAAATTTAAAGAGATAATTCTTTACTCTTAAAATGGCAATAGAATTAGAAAGAACATTTTTAGCAAAATATCTTCCTGAAGGGTTAGAAAGTTGTGGAAAAAAAGAAATATTAGATATTTACATTCCAACTGAAGCTAGACATCCAACTTTAAGGATTAGAAAAAATGGTAATAAATATGAGATTACTAAGAAAGAACCATTAGAAAATGATCCCAGTGAAATGAGCGAAGAAACTACTACCTTAACTAAAGAAGAATTTGAGGAATTAAACAAAACTTTAATTGGAAAAAGAGTCAGAAAGTTAAGATACTATTACTCATACAATGATAGAACTGCAGAAGTGGATGTATTTCAAGATTTGTTAAAAGGATTAATTGTAGTGGACTTTGAATTTCCAACCATTGAGGAAAAGAACTTATTTCAAATGCCTGAGTTTTGTTTAATAGACATAACTCAAGAAGAGTTCATTGCTGGTGGAATGGTATGTGGCAAAAAATATGAAGATGTTGAAGAGAATTTAAGAGTGTTAGGTTATGAGAAGATTATAACTGATTAATCAACCGATAAATTTCGTTCTAATTCCAAATTGATTATTGCACCAATGTAGTAAGGAACAGTTTTAACATTACAACCAAACTCTTCCTGAATAGAACTCTTAAATCCATCAAGCCACCCGAGATAATCCCCGTAAGAACACACTAATTCCATTTGATCTTCTTCTCTGAGAAATAAAATCGCACCCTTAACTATATCTGTTAAATTTTCACTTGCAACTTCCTTTAACCAATCTAGATGCGTACCAGAAAGTCCAGCACCCCAATGGCCCATTACAGCATTCTTAGAACTATCAATAAGACAAGACACAAAACAACCATGCAAAAAATCAGAAGAACTAGCAATCTCTCCGGGAGCTATGTACTTGGTAGACATCGTAGGAATGTAAATTACCATAAAGAAATAAGAAAGAATAAATTAAAAAATTATAAACTTTCTTTAGCTTTTTCCATCATTGGTAAGATAGCTACAACTTCTTCTTTAGTTAGTCTTCCCAATTTAGTAAAAGAATATTCGCCTTCAGCGTTTTTATTTTGTCTAGTAACCTGTAATTTAGGTGTTCCTTCATTGTATGAGAAAACTGCCACAGTCACCCTAGTTTTTTCAAAATCAACTGATTCTGCAAATAACTCTTTATCTAAACTTTTATCAAATCCTGCCATTTTTATTTTTTCCCCTCAAATAATTATGATATTTATATAATATCTAATTATAATATAAAAAACTTTCCAATAAAATCAATCAAAAATGAATAAAATGAGTCAATTGATTTTAAGCTGCAAATAAAGGTGATATACTTTATTTACAACAATAAAAAGTTAAATATCCAAGTTTACTACTTCTTTAGCATATTTCTGAATAAACTCTCTTCTTGGCTCAACTTCGTCCCCCATAAGCACAGTAAACATCTGATCCGCAGCTACTGCATCTTCAACAGTGATCTTTTTTAATGTTCTTACAGAAGGATCCATTGTAGTATCCCATAGTTGCTTTGGATTCATCTCTCCAAGTCCTTTATAACGTTGTATACCTGCATTTTCACCCATTTCTGCAACTAGTTTATCTTTCTCACTGTCAGAGTAAGCGTAAGTTGCTTGTTTGCCCTTTTGGACTTTATATAATGGAGGCATAGCAACATAAATATGGCCTTGCTCAACTAATGGTTTCATATAACGATAAAAGAAAGTTAATAATAAAGTCATGATATGGGAACCGTCAACATCTGCATCAGTCATGACAATTACTCGATCATATCTTAATTTTTCAATATTAAACTCTTCTCCAATACCAGTACCGAGAGCAGTGATCATAGTAATTATTTCTCTGTTCTCCATAATCTTGTGTAATCTTGCTTTTTCAACATTTAAAATTTTACCACGTAATGGTAAGATTGCTTGAAATGCTCTATTTCTACCTTGTTTAGCAGAACCACCTGCAGAATCTCCTTCTACCAAGTACATTTCACATTGTTTAGGATCTTTGTTAGAACAATCTGCTAATTTTCCAGGCAATCCTGCACCTTCTAAAGCATTCTTTCTCCTAGTTAACTCTCTAGCTTTACGGGCAGCTTCTCTTGCTCTAGCGGCATCTAAACTCTTTCCCACAATCATCTTAACAACTTGTGGATGTTCGCCAAAATAAGTATTAAGTTCCTCGCCAACTATAGAAGAAACAATTCCATAAACTTCGCTGTTTCCCAATTTAGTTTTTGTTTGACCTTCAAACAGTGGTTCTTGAACCTTAACAGAAATAACTGCAGTTAATCCTTCTTTAATGTCATCACCACTCAAACGAACATCAGCCTTAATATTAACAGTTTTAATAAAACTGTTTAAAACTCTTGTCAGAGCTGTTTTAAATCCAGCTAAATGTGTTCCACCTTCAATTGTGTTAATGTTATTAACAAAAGCGAAAACATTCTCTTGATAACCAGAATTGTATCTTAAAGAAACCTCTACAACAACATCATCTTTCTCTCTCTCAATGTAAATAGTTTCATGAATTGGATTCTTATTTTTATCTACGAACTCAACAAATTCTTTAATTCCACCTGCATATTGGAAATTATCTTTTTTGTTTTCTTCTCTTTCGTCAATCAAATTAATTTCAATACCTTTGTTTAAGAAAGCTAATTCTCTTAATCTTTTAGCAAGAACATCGTAATGGTAAGTATTCTCTGGAAAAATTTTGGGAGAGGGCTTGAACCGAATAGTTGTTCCATTTTCAGAAGTGTTCCCCTTAACAACTAACTCCCCTTCTGGAACTCCAGAATGATACTTTTGATAATGAATTTGTCCATCTCTTTTAACAAAAACTTCTAATTCTTCTGATAAAGCGTTTACAACAGACAGACCAACACCATGCAGTCCACCGGAAACTTTGTAACTAGATTTGTCAAACTTTCCTCCAGCATGTAATTTTGTTAAGGCTACTTGAACCGCTGGCATCTTTAACTGAGGATGCATTGCAACAGGAATTCCTCTTCCGTTATCAATTACAGTTACAGAATTATCATGATGGATAGTAACAATTATCTTTGAACAATGACCGGCAAGAGCCTCATCAATAGAATTGTCCACAATCTCATAAACTAAATGATGTAATCCTCGAACGCCAGTATCTCCAATGTACATGCCCGGACGTCTTCTAACTGCATCTAAGCCTTCTAAAACTTGAATTTGTGAAGCGCCATAGTCTGATTTAATTTCAGGATTCTGTTCTGTTTTTGGTTGATTTTCTTCAGTCATTTTGCATATTAAAAATAAGCATTCTCCACACCCTTTTATCGACGATAATTTATATAATATAATAGAATATAGTGCTTTATAAAGATATCGGTTGACTAAGCACCACTAAAAAGAAAATCTATTCCTCCCCTGGTCTTTAGCCTTATAAAGTGCTTTATCTGCTCGTTCTCCCCACTCAACACCATTTCGAAGCCCGTTTTGAGTCATTGCTAGACCAATACTTGAAGTTAAAGGGTTTGCATCAAGGGGCAAAGGTATACCTCTAATAGAATCTAAAAACTTTTGAGCTAATCCCATAGAATACTCTGGATCGCCCCTAGAAATGATAGCAAATTCATCTCCACCTTGATGATATGCTCGAACATTTTTATTTTCCATTGTCCTTAAAATTTTTCCAACTTCGACAATTAGTTGATCCCCCACAAAATGACCGTGCTTAGTATTAAACGCCTTAAAGTCATCAATATCAATAAGCATTAACCCATATGAAGTGTTAGTACAATAAAAATCATCTACAAATCGTGATAAATCTTTATGAAATTTATATTGATCATAAAGGCCCGTCTTGCGTGCCCTATTTTGTTCCATTACATTTACTACCTTATCAGAAATGATAAATTTAACAACCCGGGACAAAAATTGTTCTTCACGAAAACTAATAGACCCATCATCATGATCAATTTCAATATCACCAAGATCTGAAGGATCATAGTTTAAAACAAGCAATCCTTTAAAATTCGCAAGAGCAGGATTCTCTGAAAACCCAGAATAACTAGTAGCTAACATTGTCCTAGCGTTTGGATGTCTTTCCAAAACGTAATTTACAGGATCAAAAGGACCAGTAATTAAAGGATCACAATTCAAGGCATCTGGAAGATAAGCAAATTCATGTTCTCTTGTTAACAATTCTTCTAAAAGCCTGTTGTTTACTTGAAAACTTAATTCCTGACGGATTAAAGCTTCTGGGAAATTTGCTGCCGCCACCAATTGATAAGAATCCCTATTTCTTGCCCAAACTCTAGGCCCCTTGTATCCTCTTTCATTTAAACTATCTAAAACTATCTTTAATATTCCACCCGCAGTTTTAGCGAGACTCGTTTTTTGCCAAAGAGTATCAAGAAGATCTTCTCTTCTTCTTTCAGGACCTAGACCTCCACGATTACGATCTAAGAATCTGAGAGTATCTTCAATACAAGGATCTTTTGGAGACATAAAACGTTAATTTTATAGTTCTATTTAAAAAGGTTACACCCGCAAAGTAGAAAATAAACTAAACTTCATCAGTTCGCCAGTGAGGATTAACTTCCATATCTCCACTTTCTTCTTTTCTTAGAAAACCTTCCCAAGCAATCATTGCTCCTTGATCGCAGGCAAGAGACATAGGAACTTTATAGAATTTAGCTCCGCGTTCTTCACACATAATTTCCATCATTTTACAAAAACGTTTATTTGCACCAACTCCACCGACTAAAAGAAGTTCTGTTTTATCATTATGAGCCATTGCTCTTTCTGTAACTTCAGCAAGCATTGCAAAACAAGTTTCTTGTATTGAAAAACATAAATCTTCTTTAGAAACACCCTTCTCAAATAATTGTTGACATTTTGTTAACATTCCAGAAAAAGATGTGTCCATTCCCTTAACAACATAAGGAAGTTCAACATATTTTCCCTTCTTGGCCATCTGTTCAATCTTTGGACCAGCTGGAAACCCTAACCCCATAACTCTACCAAGCTTATCTAACATGTTTCCTAGGCCGATATCAAGAGTTTCTCCCATTACCCTATACTTGCCGCCCTCTTGAACAATAACTTGTGTATTAACACCAGAAACGTACAAATAACAAGGATCTTTTAATTTGTTAAAGACCTTACCAATACTCAAATGGGCACAGCAGTGATTTACACCAACTAATTTCTTGTTATTCTCAGAAGCCCACTTCTTAGTAATATGATAGCCCGCCCAAAGTACAGGATCCAAACCAGGGCCAGCAGAATAAGCAATAAGATCTACTTGTTCCCAAGATAGATTAGCTTCTTTAAACGCTTTTTTTAATACTTCATCAGCAACTTTATTGTGGTGCTCAGCAACATCATCAAGAATCATACCAACGTCAGAAGTATAACTATCATAAGAATTAGCTAATACTTCGCCTTTATCATTAACGATACCCACTCCAAACGTATGTGCGGTTGATTCTACTCCTAAAATGATCATAGAATGATTCATTTGAAGGATTATTTAAAAGATTATTGGAAAAAAGAAAAACAGCTCATTTTAAACAAAAAGTATTTAAACTATAGCCCCCATAGCCAATATAATGGCTACAACAATCCAAATTAGTAATGAAACTAAGAATTTAATTGGTACTTTTGGCACTAAAGAAGATACTTATGAAGACATAATCAAAAGAATGTATGAAATGGCCGTTAAAGAACAATTAAGAGAATTCTTAATGTCTGATGAAAATTGTATCTCTCTTGATGAAGCAAGAATAATTATTAATGAATAAGATGGCCAAGGTCAAAATAATTAAAAGTCTTGCTTTAGAAATAAAGAAAAAGTTCTCCAAAATAGAAGCAAATAAAATTATTGATTTGCTTTATACACTTGAAGACAATCCACACAAAGGAAAACTTCTAACAAACGTTGCAGGAATTGTTATTAAGGAATTAAAGTACAAAAACTTTCGATTTTATTTCATAACAGACGGACACAAACTAAAAGTTTTATCAAAAGAAGAATTAACTGATTTATTGCTAAAATTTGTAAGAATGTCTGACAAGAAGAGTCAACAAAAAGTAATAAATGAAATTAGAAAAGTTCTATTATTAATTGGAAAAGAAGGGTTTGATTAAAAGAAGAAAGAAAAGTCTTTAAAAAAGTTTAGAAAAAAAGGAAGGAGAAAAACCTATCTCCCCATACACAAAGTCCTTAATTCTTCAGGAGCACGTTTGTTTGCATTGATTACATGATAACTCAAATTCCCAGTTACCCGGTTTCTAAAAATAGCAGCCACCCCGACTCTAAAATCTTTTCCAGGAGATTCTACCCCCTCACCCTTTATTTTTGGTCCAAGTGAGTTATACAAAGCTATTGCAAACTCTTCAGAAGTATCTCCAACAATAGGAATTTGCATTGGGTCTTTATCATAATGGGGAATCACTTCTCCACTTGGAACATTCCGCCCAGTATAAGTAGGTAAGGCAAGAGCTTGACCATCTACCAAAGGAATTTCAAACATTGGATTTACTGCCGTTTTAGTGGCAACAGTGCCAATATATCGTCTCTCTGGTTTTCCATTCTCTCCTCGAAATGTCAAACACATCCCTGAATTTCTTCCTTTTCTGTCTAAAACTAAGCTGGTCCTAGGAGTATAATTGGGATGATCTGGCTCAAAACAAGTAATATCAATCCGTTGCATTGTTTGCATTTCAGGATCAAAAATATCCATCATGTATGGCACATTAAATGCAGCACGTAACAGATCTGTTGGAACTGAATCTTTCCCCCTTGCTCTTAACTGATGATAGGTATCTACAATTAAATCTGTTTGTGCACCATTTGTAACTACAATGCCCCCATCACTTAACAATTGAATCGCGTTGTAATAAATCAATTTTGCAAAAGGAGATCCAGGAATAGCATCATCAGAAGGTTCAACAACTATACTACCATCATCTTCTAATTGTAAAAATCTCGCCCTACTACCAGGACTTCTTCCAGTAGGAAAATAAGCAACAACATCAAAATCTCCTTTTCGACCAACAATGGGAACTCTTCCCCAATATTCTCCTTGAACAATTTCCTCAATAACAGGACCAGTAGGATCCTCAGCTAATTCCATTTTAACATTACCTCCAAATAAGTTATTGAAAGAAATTAACTTAAATATAAAAACAAATGTATTATAGAAAACAATGTTACAAAAACAAAAATAAAAAATAAAAAAGAGATTTACTTACTACTTGCTGCTTGTCTTTCTAAATCACGCTTCTTAGCAACTGCGTTACTTGCTGGACTTAATTTGTAAGCTGCAATGATTTCTTCAGCAAGAGACTCTTCAATTTTCTTTTTCTTGTTAAAAGATTTAACATAAGCGCCTTGAACCATATATCTTAAAGCAAGGTCAATCCTTCTCTGAGGAGCTACGTCTACTGCTTTTGGATATCTTGCTCCACCATACTCAATAGCAATAACTTCTTCACGAGGTGCAGCGTTTTCAATTGCCTTAACCAAAATTTGTAAAGGATTTGCTTTCAACTGAGCTTCACACTTAGCTAAAGCATTCTCAACAATAGTTAAAGCTTTATCTTTCTTACCAGTATTGTGACCAGAACTCATAAAATGCTTCTTACCTTTATGTCCAGCAGTTAACAATTTTGCTGCTAACCTCTCAACAATAAAAGTGTTTGATTTATGAAATCTGTTTCCAGCATATCTTGCACCAGTTTTAGGCATGATTCTAGGAGCCAAAGTAATGTAGCTTCTTAAACCTACATCCTTTACTTCAATTCCTTCTGCGGACCATCGATTGAAAAATTTAATTTCACTCATTTTAATTTCTACCTTCTAGCTTTCTCTAATTTACCTTTCAATAAAGCACTTAGACTTTGATCGTTAACTTTTAAAACATGCCATCTAACACCAGGAATATCTCCTTTTGCTCGACCCATTTTCCCACCAATACATTCTACCATAACTTCATCGTGTTCATTAATAAGTTTTTGAGCACCATCACCAGGCATAAATGCAGTTACTTGCTTGCCATTCTTAACAAGTTGAACCCTTGCACATTTACGCATAGCAGAGTTAGGTTGCTTAGCTTCAATTTGAATTTTTTCAAGAACAATTGCCTTTGCTTGAGAAGCTCCAGCTAATGGATCAAACTTCTTTTTAGCAGCAGTTCTGTTTTTCTGTTTGAACATTGATCTTCTTTTTTGCAGTTTCTTCGCTGCTCCCATTCCACGTGATTTATTCGCCATTTTTACTTAACAATTATTTCATTAACACTTAAAAACTGCATTTTTAGCGTCGTTCGATTAAACAACAATAACCTCACTAACATTAAAAAAGCGTTTTACTGCCCTGTTAATCAATTTTAGGTTCTTTCCACCTCGCCCTATTAATAAACTTTTTGTTTTTTTACTGCGTTCTTTGATTTTTACTATCCCTTCCTCTTCAATAACTTGTTCAACTTTAAGAGGATAGATTATATTTTTAACGAAATCAGCAATATTACTACGAAATTCAATAACTTTAATTTTCTTGCCAAGCTCTTCTTGAACTTTTCTAATGTTTGAGCCACCTTTACCGACGGCTTTCCCCAGTTCCCCAGAGCCGACGACAAAATAAACAGTGTCCTCTTCTTTAAAACAATCTTTAACCCTTGTCCGGGTGATTCTTTCCATGATTGTTCCTAAACCTAAGGTATCGGTGTCGAGCTTTAATCTACCCATTTATTCTCCATTTATTCTTCTGCAATTCCCACAACAGAAATGAAAAAATTCTTTTTACACAAAACTCCCAATTCTTCGTTGTCTAATCCAAGAACAACTACAGAAATATCTGCTAACTTAGTGTAATGTTCAACACTTTCTTTTGCGTCTTCTGCAACATTACTTGCTAAGAATACTTTATTCAGGTTGCCAGTTTTAAGAGCTTTAATTACTCTTTCCATGCCAACTAATGCTTTGCCGTCCCTAACTTTGTCTCGAAGAAGTTTCAATTCTTCACTTAATTCTTTTTTCTTTGCCATAATAAACCCACCATAATTATTTCATTTTAGTAATCAATCCAGGTAATCCTGTACCAATTGGAACTGGTTGATTAATCATTACATTCTCAACAACTGAAGTTAAATTATCTATTTCTCCCTCTAATGCTGCGTTGATTAAGTGTTTTAAAGGAGTTTCAAAACTTGCTCTTGCCAATACACTTGCTTTTTCACGAACGACACCATAACGAGTAATTCCTCGGACTTCACCTGAAACACACATCAAATCTGCTACAAGCATAACGTGACGAATGTTAATGTTAAGTCCTTGAGATTCAACAACCTTGTATACTTCATCAATTATTGCTTGTCTAGCAGCTTCAATCCCTAAAACCTTTCGGATCTCGTGAATGTCGTTGCTACTAGTCCTAATTTTATCAACAACATCCATTTTAAGAATTTCTTTAAGATTTGTTCCAGAAGTTAAGATAATATATTCTTCTCCTCGTTTAACAGGAAGAACTTGATCAATACCCTTAAGTCCTTTAATTTTTACACTTTTTAACTTTTCTTTAATTGCATAAAGATCTTTTAAATCTTCAGTTTTACTTTTTGCAGTTAAGAAAATTGTTTCGTCCTTATTCTCAAAATTAAATAATTTTGCCTTTGCTTTAATTAATTTAATTATATCTTTAACATTTAAATCTTTATCTGCTAAGGAGTCTGTATTAAGTTTAATAGCCAACTTCTGCTCAAAAATGTTTAAAGAGTACTCGGACACTAATTCTCCAAATGTAGTTTCTTTAATTGTAGCTGCTAATTTTCTAACAGTTTCCATTTCCTTATTAATAGGAGCGTTCAAGTAAATTTCCATTGTTGGGGTTTTAATAACTTTCCGGGTATCAAAAACCTCAATGATTCTAGGCAAACCAGTAGTAACGTTCATCTCTGCAACTCCGGCAAAATGAAAAGTGTTTAAGGTCATCTGAGTTCCTGGTTCCCCAATACTTTCTGCACTAACTAATCCAACAGATTCTCCGGCATGTACTCGGGCGACATTGTAAGCCTTAAGACTTCCTTCCATTACTTGGGTCAGTTTATCTTTGGTAATGGTTCCAGGAACGGTTTCCTTAATCTCATTTAAGATAGAGAGAGGTAATTGACCAGTATAACTTTCAATTAATTTTTCGTGTTCTGCTTTCATTTTTAATCTCCAACAACCCTTTGTATTACGGTTTTAATGTCAACAACACCGTTCTTTGTTTTAGAAACGTCTAGCCCATCTTCACCATAATCAAATTGGACAATTCTCTTACTTGCATCCCTTACAGTTCCGTCGTATTCAACCTTTAGATCTTGTAATGCATTAGAAAGTCTTCTGTAAAGATAACCGGACTTAGGTGTTCTTAACGCAGTATCCATTAAAGCGTCTCTTCCAGTCATGGCTCCAAAGAAAAATTCGTTTGGTTCTAACCCACTTCTAAAGTTATTCTTAATGAAACCCCGAGGCATTGGTCCAAGATCAAATTTCTTATAATAGGAAAGTGTTCTATCTTTAAAACCATGATCAATTCTTTTTCCTCGTAAAGCTTGCTGCCCCACTAAAGCAACCATCTGAGCAATCTGCAATGGATTTCCTCGTGCTCCACTCTTTGCCATAATTAATGCTGAGTTCTCACCAGACTGTTTAACAGCAATTTCTCCACCCTTATTACGTGGCCGACTTAATAATGATAAAATGCTAACTTCTAAAGTTTCTTCAGCAGTTCTTCCTGGCAAAGGATCAAGTTTTCCAGCATGATATTTCTCAATCATTTTTATTGCTTCTTGTTCCGCAGCATTAATAACTTTCTGGATTTCATCTTCGGATTCTTGAGACAAATCTAAATCACCAATACCAATAGAAAATCCTCGTTTGGACAACACACCAATTCCCAGTTTAGAAATTTTTCCAAGCAAGTCTGCAGTGTAAGCAGGACCGTACTGTTCGTAGATATTTCTTAACATTAATCCACTTTCCTGACCCAAATTAGATTTGTCCATGTAACCAGATTTTAAGTTTCCATTAACAATCTTAACTGCATTCCCACTTTTATCTTTTCCAGTAAAGGAAAAGTCTTTAGGTAATAATACGGAAAAAACTTCTTTTCCATCAATTTTATCTTTCTTAGGCAGTTTAGAGAAATCTGTTATCCCGCAACTGTAAAGAAGACTTGCCGCTTCTGATCGACTAAAAACTAATTCTTTAGTTAGTAAGTAGTTACCTGTAATTGCGTCTTGAATACAACCAACAACACTCAACCCATATCTTGGAGAAATAATTTGTGTTTCTACCAACATTAATATTTGGGCTTCTGCCTTGGCTTCTTCATTCTGAGGAATATGTAAGTTCATTTCATCCCCATCGAAATCTGCATTGTAAGGATTACAAACTGCAGGGTTCAAACGGAAAGTCCTACCAGGAAGAACTTTAACTTTATGACACATCATACTCATCCTATGCAAGGAAGGTTGTCTGTTAAATAAAGCAATATCACCATCAATTAAATGTCTCTCAACAAGTGATCCTTCTTCTAATTCTTCTAAAATTTCGTCCTTAGTTTCTTCAGTAATACTTTTTCTTCTTCCATCTTCTTTGATAATGTAATTTGCACCGGGATATTTCTTTGGTCCATTTTCAATGAACTTAAGCAAATATTCTTTGTTCCATTCAGTAACTCTTTCAGGCATAGTAAGGTGCATTGCCATTCTTTGTGGAACACCAACTTCGTTAAGATGAATAAATGGATCTGGACTAATAACTGTACGAGCAGAGAAGTCTGTTCTCTTACCAGCCAAGTTATGTCTTAATCTTCCTTCTTTACTTTTAATTCTAGAAGCTACAGTCTTCAAAACTTGTCCGCCCCTGTGTCTTGCAGGAGGCAGTTGTGCAACCTCATTATTAAAGAAGGTAGTGACGTGATATTGTAGCAAATCCCATAAATCTTCAATAATAACTTCCGGCGCACCGGCATTAATATTCTCAAATAAACGCTGATTAATTCTAACAATATCTCCTAGTTTGTGAGTAAGATCATCTTCACTTCTCTCACCAGATTCCAAAGTAATACTTGGTCTCATCGTTACTGGAGGAATTTGCATCACAGTTAAAATCATAACTTCAGGTCTGAATCCTTTAGCATAACCAAAGATCTCAACATCATCATCATGAATTTTCTCAAGTCTTGCTCTTACTTCAATTGGACTTAAACGGATTTCATTTTCATAATAATTGTATGGTTTTTCTAACTTGATTTTTTCTTGCTTTTTCTCACAGTGAGGACATTTAGCTTTTAATTTGTATTTTGCAATAACTTCCTTAATTTTTCTTCTTCTACCTTCAAAGCCAGCTTCTTCAGCAGCAGTGTCAAATAACCCTAAATAACGTTTAATGTTAGCTTCTGGAATTAAAATCCTTCCACAATATGCACAAGTAGATCTTAACATATCAAAAATTTGTCGAACAAAATCAATATGAACAACTGGACGAGCTAATTCAATATAACCAAAATGCCCAGGACATTCCTTTAGTTTCTGACCACATGTTTTACAACGTAATCCAGGATCAATAACTCCCATTCTGATGTCCATTAATCCTCCGTCAACGGAGTAACCTTCTCGATCATAAAGTTCAGGAGTTACAACCTTAACAGCCGCTAAGTCCATGATCTGCTTTGGGGAAAAAATGCCGAAGGTAATGCTACCAACTTTTTTATAAACTTGACGTGCCATTTTTATTTATCTTCTCCGTATATTAGTATTTGTTAACCAAGTTCAATCTTGGATATATTGTTAGACTTCTGATTTCGTCTAATAACAACTTAAATGCATAACTCATTTCAACGTAACTAACGTTAACGTCTTCACCACACATCAAACAGTATTTTCTTCCTTTATACTGGTCTTCGACAGCAACCAACCCACATTTTTCACAAACTGGTAAAATCGCTTTATCAGAATCAAATCTTTCTTTTAGTAACAAAGAAGCTCCGTGAGCAATAAAAACGTCCTTCTCCATTTCTCCCAATCTTAAACCGCCTTCCTTAGCCTTACCTTCAGTAGGTTGTCTTGTTAGTAATTGAATTGGACCACGAGCCCTGGACTGCATTTTGTTAGCTACCATATGTCTCAAACGTAAATAATACATGTTTCCAACATAAACTCTAGCCAACATTTGTTTTCCAGTTTTTCCGTTATAAAAAACTTCAGTTCCGTCTTCTCTAAAACCTAATTTTAATAATTCTGCTCTAATATCTTTCTCAGACTCAGCTTCAAACAAAGTAGAATCGACAAATCTACCAGCTAATGCTGCCATCTTAGCACCAATTAATTCTAATAGGTGAGAAACAGTCATACGAGAACTAACTCCGTGAGGAGTAAATATTAAATCAGGAGTAATTCCAGATGCAGAAAATGGAATGTCTGCTGGAGGAACTAAAATTCCAGTAACTCCTTTCTGTCCGTGTCGAGAAGTAAATTTATCACCAATTTCTGGGATTCTTTCTTCTCTTAATCTTACTTGAACTAATTTATTTCCTTCTTCATTCTCAGTTATAACAACAAAATCGGCAATTCCTCTTTCTCCATGTTTTAAAGAAACGGAACTCTCTCTTCGAATTGCAGCAGATAAGTTATATTCATCTAAACTAGACAAAAATCTTGGAGGGGAAGTTCTTCCAATAATAACGTCACCCTCATTAACCTTAGATTCTGGAGAAATAATTCCATCACCTTCTAAGAATTTGTAATCAGCTTCACTTCTATATCCCTTAACATCTTTATCTGGAATAGAAACTTCATCAATTAATCCACCAGAATAACGTAATTCCTCTGCATTTACTGGGCGAAAATATGAACTCCGCGCCATTCCTCTTTCAACAGAACCTTTGTTAAGAATAACACCGTCCTCCATGTTGTATCCGTCGTAACACATAACTGCAACAACCATATTTTGTCCGGAAGGATGTTCATCATAATCAGTAACGTCATGCAACTTAGTTTTCACAAGAGGAAACTGAGAGTAATGTAACAAATTAGCGTCCATGTCCATTCTTAAATGATAATTAGCAGCATAAAAACCAAGAGATTGTTTTTGGTTTTTACTACCAATAATTAATCTTGAACTTTGGTTAAAATTTCCAAAAGGAACTAAAGCAGTAGTAATTCCAGTAATTGATCCTGGAGTGATTTCTAAATGCGTATGATCTGGGGTAATGTGTTCATCCCTAAAAGCAACTAAAGCATTTTCTTCTTCTGCAGCATCCAGATATTCAATAATTCCTTGCCTTACTAAATCAGACCAAACAATCTCGCCGTCAGCAAGTTGTTTAAGATGTTTCTCAGTAATCAATGGTTTACCTTCTTTAACAATTATTAAAGGTCTTCTTGCTCTTCCACCATCACACCAAATTTGAACTTCTTTAGTGTCAAGATCGTTCATTACGTTAACAGTTTCAGATATTGTGCCTGCTCTTCGTTGATCTTTAATGTTCTCAACGAATGCATTACTACCCTCTACAGTTCCAACAAATTTTGAATTTAAGTAAACGTCTGTCATTTTATTAAATCTCCTTCAGTCCCAAGTTTTTGATCTTCTCTAAAACCTCATTAGTGTCAGTACTTTGCGAAATTGAACAAAGCATAGCTAAGTTCTTTCTCAAACCAATATTTGTACCCTCTGGTGTTTCTGAAGGACATAGTCTTCCAATATGAGTACAATGTAACGCTCTAGCGTTAAAGTTTTCTTGACTTGAAGATAATGGACTAACAACTTTCTGCAAATGAGAAACCATTGCTAAGAAATTGTTTCGGTCCATTCTTTGTGAAACTCCCTGTCTGCCACCTACCCATTCACCTGTAGCCATTGCTGAATACAATCTTGAAGTTAAAAGTTTATCACGAATAATAACTCTAATTGATGGTAGTTTTCCTCGTTTAATGATTCTCTGGAAATTATATAATGTATCTCCAACAAGAATTTTAAAGTTTGTTCTGAAAAGTTCAATCAAAAGATCTCCACTTAACCTTAATCTTTTATTCATATAATGATCTTTGTCATCACTTTCTCGCTCTTCAGATCGAACATCCATAAGCTTCTTTAACATTTTACATAAGTTCTTTGACTTAGTAATATTAACTCCTGGCCCAGGCAAAATATTAGGAAACAAGTATTTTTCCAAAATTTCTTTTGTTCTTTCAATCCTAATTTCTTTGGATTGTGCAATACCAATTCTCTTAGAGATATAATCAACCGCCTCTTCTTGGGTTTTGATATCAACAAACTCTAATAAATTAAGAACTATTTCTTCATAGGTCTTTTCATCAGAAATTGCTCGCATAATCTCTTCATCTTTAACCATGCCCAAAGCTTTTAGAACAACAATAATTGGCATGTTTTTGATTCTAGTAAAAGTCATATAATAAAGTCCATCTTTCTTTCTTTCAAAAGTGTGAGGGATTTTGTAAGACCCATAAGAAGCAAAAAATCTTCCAGTAGCTTCAGTGCCCTTTACTTCAACCATAAAGTTGTTTGCTGCAAGATCTTCAACATTAACTATAACTCTTTCTGTTCCATTGATAATGAAGTATCCACCTGGATCAGTAGGATCTTCGCCATGTTTAATTAATTCTTCTCTGCTAAGACTATCTAAATTACAATATTTGCTCTTTAACATAACTGGCATCTTTCCAACATCAGCAACAAAACTTTCTCTTTGCACATCATTAATATAAGTGCTAACTTCTAAATAGATAGGAGCATAATAAGAAATCTTTCTTAAACGAGCTTCCATTGGAAAAATTGGTCGCTTACTTCCATCAGCTTCAGTAATCTCTGGTTTTCCCACAGAAATTCTGCCAAAACGAATTCTGAATTTCTCGATATTATGAGGAATAATTGCTGGTTCGGCTTCTTTGTTCTCTTCAATAACCTCTTGCATACCGTTCTCTAAAAAGTTGTTAAATGACTGAATGTTACTTTCAACAAACTTCTTTTCCTCAAAATATTTCCTAATTAATATTGATCTGTCCATTATTTTCACCCTTCTACAACAACACGATAGTATATTGAAACGCCTGCAGTTTGACTTTCTCTCTCGATTTTGATAACATCCCCCGGTTTGATGTTAAGTGTCTCAATTGAGGAGTCATCTTTACTAATCCGGGGTAAAGCATTCGCAGAAACGTTGTATTTTTCTAGAACTTTATTTTTTTCGGAATCGCTAAGTTTTGTATGTTTTGGAACTAACTCGTGCATATTAACCATTTTATTCTTCCTCGATAGATGATTGAGGAGGAAGATCATGAAAAAATCTTCCATCCTCTGACGGGCCGGAAGGGATTTGAACCCTCGACCGCCTGATTGCTTTTTCGGATAAAACCCGACATTAAAAGTCAGGCGCTCTACCAAGCTAAGCTACCGGCCCGTTATTGTAAGCGCCCTGGCCGGGATTTGAACCCGAGTCGTCGCCTCGACAGGGCGACATGCTAGGCCGAGCTACACTACCAGGGCGTGTATTTTTGCGGCATAACCTCTGTCAATTGATTTTTTTAATTGTAGAAGAGATACCTGGCCATTTTGTGTGATAATTAAACGGACCGTTTATAAAGCTTTTGGTGATTTCTAAATAAACTATGAATTCTACAATATATAGATTAGAATTAAAATGGCAAGGCGAGAACACACGCCTTGCTTTTTTTAAGTCCCCTCACCCGGATTTGAACCGGGGATCTCTCGGTATCGGCTGATCGTTTTTCATGCTTTGTTCGCAGAACAAAAATCGAACGATTTCTACAGCCGAGCGTTCTAGCCACTAAACTATGAAGGGATATTTTATGCAGAACAAGAGTCTGTTTATAAAAGTTTTTATACCAGAAGATTATTCTCTTAGCTTAAAGAGGTGATAGTTAAATGGTTAAAAAAAGAAAAATCCCTGTTAGAAACAAAAATTTAGTTGGTAGTTGGTCATTCTTGATTGGAATATTCTTAGCAATGGTTTTGGGTCTTGGTTTTACTGGATCATATCAAACAGAAATTTTGTGGGCAGTGTTTTTATTAGGAGTAGTAGTAGGATTATTAAATATTCCAGTGGAAGAAATTTCTGGATTCCTAACAAGTGGAACAATTTTAGTATTAGTATCTTTCTTAGGAATTCAAGTTGGAATCTTTGATGCAGTTGCACCGACAATAACTAATATGTTAAAAGGAATCTTAACGTTATTTGTTCCAGCTACAATAATTGTTGCATTAAAAGCAGTATTTGTTTACGCACAACAATAATTTCTTTTTCTTTTATTATTCTTTTTTAGCAAAGAAACTTCCGGATTGAAGACCCCCACTAAATAACTCATGAATTAATTGTTACAAAGTTTTAGAAAAGATATGCGGAGGCCGGGATTTGAACCCGGGTCACAGCGTTGGCAACGCCGTATATTTTCCGACCATTTTAGGGCCTCTAGACCACTATACTACCCCCGCACAATCTTCTAATAAACCAAGTTCTTTATTAAGTTTATGGTGCCCACTACCCACTGGTCAGGTTCGGGTAGAGTTTATATACTAATATCTTTGACTAACATAAACGAAAAAGAGACTACGCAAAACTCTTAACATAAACTTTTTCTTAACTGAGAAAAGTTTATTGTAAGTTCCGCTAGACTGCCTCTTTTTCTAAATACTCTTTGTTTTAAAGAGTAGAAACAAAGAGGTGATTGAAATGCATAAGTCTGATGCAGATTATATAAAATTCGAAATTGGCCAACAAGCCATTTTCTTACGCTCTGTAAAAAACAAACTCTTTAACTCATGGGAAGAGCTAGCAAAGCTCCTTGGTGTTCATAGACAGATGGTTTTCTTTTACTTGTCAGGAAAATGCAAGTTACCCAACTCAAGTTTCCAGAAGTTAGTTAACATTTCAAACATTAATCCAAATAATTTTACATTTGAGATTGTTCCTTATTCAATCTACGGAAAACCAACAATTCCAAACAAAGTTACCCCCACTTTGGCAGAGTTTTTGGGGATTATGCTGGGAGATGGGTGTGCTTATTCTAAGAATCACCAGATAACCATTAGTTGCGGCGATATAGATGGGTCTTATATTTCTAAATATATCCCAAGAATAATAAATGAACTATTCTCAAAGAGAGTCAGCTTTAGAAAACAATCAAGAGGAGGGTTAGATTGTATTTTTGCTTCAAAAGAGGTTTGTAATTATTTAGACAAAGAGATGGGTTTTAAATCACCAAAAGTAAACTGCCAAATCCCAACTCAATTCTTTAAAGAAGACAAATTACTCAAAGCCTGTATCAGAGGATTATTTGACACAGATGGTGGACTTCATAAACATCACAAGAAATCAGCCCAATTACATTTTACAAATAAATCTGTCCCCTTGTTAAAATCATTAAGAAATGCCCTACAGCAATTAGGATATGTCCCTTCCAATCTTACTTTAAATCACAAAGAAAAAGACACTTATGTGATTTATTTGTTCACCCAAGATGTTAAAAAATACTTTAGAGAAATCGGGTCAAGTAACCCAAAAAACCAGCTTAAATTCAACGAATGGATAAAAACAGGAGTTGTTCCACTAAACAAAGAGATTCAGAATCAAGTAAAGTTAAGTAGAAAAACTCAAGAAAGTTTACTGAATAAAAATTTAGATTCAATAAAATATTTTGGTTTTGGAGAAAAATCTTAAGAATTAAATGTCCCCTTCTATTTTTTAGTGCAGAAAGAAAAGATATGGCCCCACCGGGACTTTCACATGGTTTTAACAAACCATTTGTTTTGAACCCGGGACCACCGCTTGTCCTCAAATGTATGCGTAGAGCACACCCATATAAGAGCGGCACTCCA
>Ga0233431_1003399_pt1 | contig 19227 bp, 18 predicted proteins | sample SI_118_April2016_FD_179867 | JGI IMG/M metagenome (GOLD analysis project Ga0233431, IMG submission 179867) | Seawater microbial communities from Saanich Inlet, British Columbia, Canada - SI_118_April2016_200_MG | ecosystem: Environmental > Aquatic > Marine > Inlet | place: Canada: British... | reverse complement strand
TCGGATTGGGCGCACCGGCCGCGCCACCCGCAGTGGCGAAGCATTCACGTTTATTACCGGAGAAGATAAAGTGATGGTACGCGCCATCAATCGGATCATCGGCGCTTCCATAGAGCAGCGAATTTTGTCGGACTTCAATTACGATGTGGCGCCTTCAGTACCGAAAAGAAAAGGCCCCCGTCCTGTTCGAGGGGGCCAGACTCAAAGGAAAAAGCCTGCCCGTGCGTCAAAAGGACGGGCCCAGAGAGGGGCCTTTGCGTGGCTGTCCAATCCGGGGCAGGGGAAGCGGCCTGCGTCCGGGCGGGGACTGCAATCCGCCTGAATTGAATAAATGATTTTACATGTGTTTTATGGCAGGTCCGGCAACGGTCCTGCCATTTTTTCTGGAAAAACCGGTTTGGGGCAATATTTGGGTTTGTCTCCCCCGGGGCCTTTATAGGCCAAGTTTCAAATTTCCTGTTTCAAGTATCACATCTCATCCAGAATCTCCCTCAATTTTTGGGAAAATGCTTCCACTTTAAAGGGCTTCTGAATAAAACCGTTACAACCTCGACCCAATATTTCGGTTGCCTGACCATCGATGGAGTATCCACTGGAAAGGAGGACTTTAACCTTGGAATTGAGCATTTTCAGCGCGTCGTAAGTCTCTCCGCCACCCATCTCCGGCATGACCATATCCAGTATTACCATGTCTATGTGCTGAGATTTTTCTTGGTAAATTTTAATGGCTTCTTTCCCGCTTCCGGCCATCAAGACCCTATAACCCAAATGCTCCAGCAATTGTTCGGCAACTTCGATGATCATATCTTCGTCGTCCACAAGAAGGACCGTTTCGGAACCTTTCAGTATGTCCCCGGTCAGTTCCTCCTCCTCAATAACTTTCTTTGGGGATGCCGGCAGATAGATATTAAAAATAGACCCATGACCTTTTTCGCTGTGGGCCTGAATGAATCCACCGTGATTCTTGATGATGCCATATGCTGATGCCAACCCCAGTCCGGATCCCCTGCCCATCCCTTTCGTGGTGAAGAAAGGATCAAATATCCTTTCCAGGGTTGTCTTATCCATGCCGACGCCCGTGTCGGAAACAGATATTCTCACATACTGCCCTTGTTCAGTGTCAAATGGCTTTACATGGTTCTGATCAAGGATCACATTCTCTGTTTCCAAAGCCAGCTCGCCGCCCCCCGGCATGGCCTGCCAGGCATTCACATAAAGGTTCAAAAGGACCTGTTCAATCTGACCCCGGTCAATTTCTACGGGCCAAATATTTTCCTGGTACTTGCTGTTAATAACGATCTCTTTCCGGGTTCGGCCGAACATTCGATTTTGCTTTTCCACGAGCTCATTCAAATCGCTCGGCTTGACTTCATATCTCCCACCCATGGCAAAGCCCAGGAGTTGTCTGGTCAGCTCGGCGGCGCTTGAAACATGGTCCTCAATTCCTTTCAGATGTTCAAAATCCCGATCAGAAGCGCCTTTATTCATGAGCATGGTGGAGGTGCGGCCCTGGATGGCCATGAGCAGGTTGTTGAAGTCATGGGCGACACCGCTGGCAAGGGTTCCGATGGCCTCCATTTTCTGGGCCTGCTGGAGTTGGACTTCAAGTCTCTTTTGCCCGGTGATGTCCCGCAAATTAATGACGCTGGCCGCTATGTTTCCTTCCCGGTCTCTGTAGCAGGAACCGCTGATGCCAATATGGAGAATATTTCCGTCTTTTGTGTAGCGGCGGGTTTCCAGGCCGGTGAAACTTTCTCCCAATACCGTTACCTTGTTAATCATCATCCTGGTTTCCGGCCAATTTTTCTCAGGTACAAAGCTGTCTATCTTTTTTCCTATCTGCTCCTCCAATGACCAGCCAAAAACACGCGTGAAAGCAGGATTGAAATAAATGACCCGGCCTTCAACATCGTAAACAACCACGGGATCAGGGTTGGCTTCCAGAACCGTCCGGTATTTCTTCTCGCTTTCCCTCAGGGCTTCCTCGGCCCGCTTGCGATTGTCAATGTCTTTGACCCAGACCTGTACGCCGCTCCTTTCACCCGAAGGGAAAGTGATTGCACGGGCATTGATCTCCCCGAAAAACCAGGAGCCGTCCTTGCGCTGCAATTTTACTTCGTACCGGGGCATCACTTTCTCTCCACCCATCCGGGCCCGTGCACGTGCTCTCGTCAATTCCTGAAAGTCAGCATGATATACCACCCAATGCTCCCGACCGACTAGTTCGTCTCCCCCATATCCCAGCATCTCGTTTAAACGCTTGTTTACAAATATGATATTTTGACCTCTCTGGATGAAGATGCCATCGAAACTCTCCTCCACCAGGTTCCGGTAGCGTTCTTCGCTTTTGCGAAGGGCGGTTTCAGCTCTCTTCTGCGGCGTGTAGTCGGTAACAATTTCTATCCCGGCAATCAATTTTCCATGGGGGTCATAGAATGGGAAGGCCGTATTGAAACGCCAAATTTCTTCATTGTTCCTGTCATAGGATTTCATGACCGCCTTATGGGGCTTTTCGTCCCGCATGGTTTTGAGAACAGGACAATTTTCGCAGGCAGCTTCCCTGTTTTTAAAAAAGCGGTAACATGGTTCGGTGAACATCTCGGGCCGGTCGCCGAAAATCTCCTTCGCCGTTTGATTGGCGTAGAGGGTCTTCATATGCGGTGTAATGATTACGATGGTATCTTTGATGGAAGACAGGATCTGTTCTTGCTGATGGAGCGTTTTTTCCCTATCACTGCTCATCTCGAGATCAAGCGCCCGTTCTTCATGCGTCGGTTTCTTGCCCATTTGAAAAACCCTTCATCAAAAGGGGTGTCCCGATATAACCGAAATGGCTTTTCCCCATAATTAAACAAGCCTAGCATCATTATTCCGTCTGGTCAATATTTGCCAAAATCGAGGGATTTGCGCTGTACCCCTTTTCACTGAGTTTGGGAGGCCACCGGACCATCAGAAAAATGTGTGAACCAGGCCTGACAGTGCGACATGGCCGAAAAATACGAGGTTATGGCCGCGCTTATCCAAAAAAACCAGAAATTGGACACACCTATGCTGTAAATCTGTAACTATCTGATATGACTTGCTATGTTAAGCGGCGAGAGCGACTGGCCTCACAAGCGAGCGCACTTGCTCTATGCGGCCCGCCCTTACGTGCCCAAGGTCCATTGCCATCATTACTGCGGTTGCCAAGCCGATCCTTGTTTGCATTTTGGCTTTACCACGTATGTAGTGTTTCTGTAGTGTTTCTCAAAACCAAAATCATTATCGAGCCGACTATTGATTCTCTCCAAAGAAGAACGCCGATTACGCGGTAGTTCTGGAACCGCTACGCCCAGCGGCCTTACCACTTAGATCTTGTTTTTCCGTTGATGCTTTTTCAAATCTGTGGGATACGTGACGCTATACTTGAAATGAAGGATTTGGATACTTTGCCCAAACGCATCTCTCATGCCAAACCTGCGGCTTCGATCATCCTGTTTTATCAATAATCCCGCTCCTGTCTAACACAATCCCATTTTTCAAGAAGGCCAGTGTCTGATTCCATAGATCCAGCTATTTATTTGGCGGGACTATGGATAAAACCCAAATTCAATATCAAATATCCGGGCATTCAATTAAATTGGACTTTGCCCATGAAAAGAGGATAATTTCCAGGGCTGTATTTGCATTTTCTTCTAAGCTTCATGATGCTTATCTAGGATCTCATGAACAACCCTTGCCAGCTTCCCCATATCCAGGGGTTTGCCTGTTGATGCTGATTATCGGTGTTCTCATGTTGCTGGGGTTTAAAAGGAAAAATTGGTTTTAAGATGGCGAAACAGCATTAATCAATTGTGGGCGAACATTCTTGGGGAATGCGTTCGAGTTTTTCAACATCATACCCCTTGGACTTTGCTGTTTCAACGAGCATGGAATATGTCTCTTCGTCCATGAAAGGTGTGCGGCTCAGAATCCAGAGATACTTTCTGCAAGGGTGTCCGACCATGGCGTATCGATAGTCATCATCCAGGGCGATCACCCAGTAAACCCCTTTGAAAGGCCAGAAAAACTGAACCTTGAGCTGGGAATTACCCGAATTGGGAACGACAAAGGCTTTGGCGGTGCTCACTTTCAAAGGACCCTCCGAAGACCCTTTTCGGCATGCGTTGACCACTTTTACATGGTCCTGCTGCAGTGAATATTCCGCCGTGACACAGTAGCAGTCCTTCTGAAACCAGGCAGGCAGCGACGCAATCGCATACCATGTGCCCATATATCGTTTGAGATCGACCGATGCCACCGTCTGATCAGAGGGTTTACCTGAAGGGGGACAAGCGCAGCCGGCCATGATGGATATGGTGCAGACGATGACCGTCATGATGATTCCGGAATTGTTTTTCATGACACACCTCACGTTTTTAAGCGTTCCATATTTCTTTTTTTCTCGACCCTGCATTTAAATCGATCAAAGGAAACCAAGGGCCTCGGCAAAATCAGATTTATGAAGTGGGCCTATCCGAAAAAATCTGGTTCACCCAATTCTCGGCAATGGTCGCTGTTGAAACAGCGCTGCCGTAAGCCATGCTGGCGTCAATGATCTGTCCTCGAGTCATTGCCCCGACGGCATAAATAGAATCCGATATGATGACACGACCATTTTTTCCGGTACGCTGAACGCGATGGGTTAAAGGGTCCACCCAAAGACTACCCGTCCCGTTTAGAGCAGCTTCTGCAGCGTACCCATTTTTCTTTCTTTCTTCACCGGTTTCCAACACCAACGGTTCTATTTGAACCGTTCCCGATTTTAGAAGATTGGCAGCCAGCGCCTGGGAATTTCGATTGTAAAATCTGCTCTGCCCTCTTGCGTCCACCAAAAAAGGGTGGGTATCGGTTAATTTTTCGCCATTCGGACCTTTATAAACAAACCGAAATAGACCATTTTTCACCTTAGAAGAAGGATTTTCCATTACCTGTCTCACCCGAAGAATACCGGATTTCATGAGCGCCTTCAACTTCAGGGCGTTGACCATGGGCATGGGGGCCGCATGGGTGAAAAAAAGGGTGCTGAAACCTCTCTCAAACCGCACCCGTTCATTTGGGTGAAGCGCCAGGTACAATTCCCGAACCATGGGAAAGACCTGCTGCAGAACGGTCTGCCAGATCAGTTCACCATGGGGACCGTCCCCGTGCCTGGCGTCATGGATATGCTTTTGAAGACGTTCCTCGGGTGTTCTTGTCGTATCCGTTACTCCCTTCCACGGAAAGGGATGTCCATAGGCCTCTTTTAAATCCATGCTCAAAAGCGCAAAAAGATCCTCCAACGCCAGTCCATTTTTCTGATGTATGAGGGCCTGAACTTTTTCCGGAGTCAAAAACTGGTTTTTGTAAGGACCCCTTCGGCCGCGAACCGAAGGGAGTAGACCTTTTCGGGAATAAAGTGTGAGATGTCGTGTCTTTTCGGTGGGTTGATAATGAAGTTGTCCCGAAGCAGTGTCGGAAAAAATACCCGTTGCGGTCAGGGTGAGTACGGCATCAATGGCGCTGAGGCTCGTGCCAATAATCGCGACCTTCCCATCTTCAGGGATCTGAGACTGAAGGAAACCCGCCGGCCAGGGGGAAGCAAAATACCGGAGATCATTTCTTTCAACAAACCAGTGGCCGGTGGCCAGGAGGACGCGATTTGCCAAAAGCGCCATTTCTCTGCCCGATTCAAGATTCAAAACCTTAATATGCACTCGGTTATTCGACTTTTCCCACAGATTAACGACTTCATGACCGGGGTAAAGCCGCACCCGAATCCCCATGTTTTCCGCATTCATAACCGCTTGCTTAAAACGGGCTTTCAAATATTCTCCCATGGTGGGCCGTGGGTAATGGTGACATTCCGGATCGGGGCTTAACTGTTTGCGTTTAATCTCCGCAACCTCGGGAAACCGTTTCTCCATTTCGTTGCGGTGCCGGTCCGCCCAGGACTGAAAATCATTCGGTTTTGAAACCAGGATACTCATATCCCGGGCGCACATGTTGATGAGATGAAACGGCATGGCATTCTGGTCGCTGTGGGGAAATCCAGGACCGAATACTTGATCTTTTTCAATGATATGAATTTCGATGGGTGATGGGAATCTCTTTTTCTTCAACAACGCAGCCCGGACCCCCCCTACAAACTGGCAGAGCATGGATGTTCCGGTGAGGCCGCCACCGATAATGGTGAATATGAGAGGACTTTTTTTCGTGGGGCCTTTCATTTCCATCCATTCCGTTTAAAGATAGATACCCTCAATATTTAAAACGATATCAAGAAAACACTTGAAAAGAAATAGAAAATTTCCTGGGTCCTCCTTGACGTCCAGAGGTAAATTGCCTAGACTGCCGCACCGTAAAAGAGATGCTTTCCTTTACGCTGGCAGCTCTGTGAAAGAAGCGTGGGATTGTCTTTCAACATGAGCGCCAGGAAATATTTGCACGGAGAAGTAGAATTTGTTGAGGACATGCGCCCTCAAGAAGAGGCGTCATTGGAAAGGAAATATGGCAAAAAGAGGTTGGAAATCAGGCGTTCTATTTTTGGCTTATGCTTTACTTTTAATCACTTGGGCAATGGGGCCCTCACGGGCATATTGTGCTGTGGAGGATCCGGTCGATGAGGGGCCGCCGATTCCCAAATCCGGGTGGTCAACCTATATTCAAGGGGGCGCCCTTCACCAGTTTGACGCCGATATGGACGACGGCAGCCAGTTCAGCGTCAACCGCTATTTCGTTCAGGGGGGCGTAACCTACGCGGTGGATCCCCTCAAGAGTGTCTCCCTGTCGCTGGGATACGGCATGGACAACTATGATTTCTCCGGAAACGGCGACTTTGCCTTGCTTGATCCCTGGAAAAACGTTCACAGCCTGCGCTTAAGTGCACCCGTTCGATGGGGGATTGACCGAAAGTGGACCCTCTTTTTCGTTCCAACGGTGCGGACGGCTTCGGAATCCGGGGCATCCTTCAATGATTCCGTTTTTGGCGGCGGTTTTGCGGGCTTCACATACCGAATCAATGATCGGCTTACCATAGGACCTGGAATTGGGGCGCTTCGCCAGATCGAAGACAGCAGCGTATTTCCTATTCTGCTCATCCAATGGAAGATCACCGATGAATTGACGCTTCAAACCGGTCGGGGTCTGGCCGCGACCCAGGGACCGGGACTTATGCTTAACTGGGCACCCAACAGAACCTGGAGTTTCGGGATCAGTGGGCGATATGAAAAACTTCGCTTTCGTCTGGACGACGATGGACCGGCGCCTCGGGGAATTGGCGATGATCGTGCATTTCCCCTGTTAGTGGGAGTCTCCTACAACTTCAATCAGGATGCCCAGGTGAGCCTCATGGGTGGGGTGGATCTCGGTGGAAAACTCCGATTGGAAGATGAGAATGGGAATTTAATCACGGAGGAAAACCATGATCCGGTGCCGGTCTTTGGCATGAGTTTTCGATTTAGATTTTAATCGTTATGCCCCAAAGTGATATTCCGTTGTGGTCTTTACTGCCATATTTTCAGCCAATATTCATGTCGGTGAGCTATGCCTGTCGAAACGGTTTATTAACGAACTTGAATCGTCCTTTCTGTCTTAAAACTGGTTTCCGCAACCCGTTTCCCCCTTGAGAGGAGGTCTTATGAAGGGCGGATTGTTCAAAATCACTCTCTATGTGGCGCTCGTAGGTCTTCCGGTCTGGATGGCGACCTTTCTGGGTGCACCATCGAAGGGGGTCTTGAATGATGTGGGGCGCAATTTTGCCCTGGTGGGGTTCATGATCCTGGTGGTTCAGTTTCTCCTTGCGGCCCGAATCAAGTGGATTGAACGTTCCTTCGGATTGGACATTCTCATTCGATACCATAAATATATGGCCTTTGCCGCGGCCGGTTTTCTGATAATCCACCCCTTTCTTCTGGCCCTGGGACACCGCAGTTGGAGGCTGCTTATCGCGGTGGATCTGCCTTGGTATATATGGGCAGGCAAGTTGGCGCTGATAATTCTGATCGTCAACATCCTTTTTGGCGTTTATCAGGGAAAGCTCGGCCTGAAGTTTGAAAAGTGGCGCCTGGGGCATGATCTTTCCGCCATTACCATTCTGCTGCTCATTTTCCTCCACGCCTGGTTTGCGGGAGATGATCTGAAGGTTCTCCCCATGCAAGTCCTCTGGATGATCCTCATTTCAGGTGCCATCGTTTTATTCGTCCACCACAGATTTTTAAGACCGATACGCCTGGGCCGTTATCTTTATCGGGTGGAGGAAATCCAACAGGAAACCGGTAACGTCTGGACCGTTAAGCTAACTCCGCCACATGGCCGGACCATTGGCCACTACATGCCAGGTCAGTTCCATTTCCTGACGTTCTTTCGCTCACCGAAGCTGCCGGTGGAAGAACATCACTGGACCATTTCCTCCAGCCCGGCGCAGAAAGACTTCATCAGCAGTACCATTAAGGCCGTTGGCGATTTTACGTCGACCATCGGCCTGACAAAGGCTGGGGACACCGTCCGGGTCCATGGCCCATTCGGCCGTTATTCTTATTTACTTCATCCAGAGGAACGTGACCTGGTTTTTCTGGCGGGGGGCATCGGCATCACACCGCTCATGGCCATGCTTAGACACATGCGGGATGTTGGTGACACACGGTCCGTAACGCTTTTGTACGCCAACAAACAGGAAGATGGGATCGTTTTCAGCAAGGAACTCCAACAGATGGCAGCCGGAAAAAATCCGAACCTGACCCTGGTTCACATCCTGAGCCGCCCTGATGAGAAGTGGACAGGCGAGACCGGGCATCTGGACAGAGAGAAAATTGAGAGACACTGTAATGGAAATCTTGGGAAAAAGACGTTTTACGTGTGTGGTCCGGTAAAAATGGCTGAGGGTCTTGTGGAAGCCCTGCGCAGGAAAGGTGTTTCCGAGCGACAAATTCGGCGGGAGATTTTTTCATTTCTGGATTAAAGGAGTGTCATGGCAAAAACAATTTTGCATCGAACGACCATTGGCGTAGTGAGCATTATATTCGTTGTTGCGGTGTTACTCGGCGTTCTAAAGGGCGAAGTTATTTCTCAACCGGACGTCCGAAAGGCGAATGACGGACAACAGGAGCATGAGAGTCTGAATGCGCAAACCATAAATCAAGGGGCCTCCCTATTCAAAAACAAAGGTTGCGCTTCTTGCCATGCGGTAGATTCTGCCAAAGCCGGGATTGGTCCCAGCTTGAAGGGGCTTTTTAAAGGGATAAAAAACCTCGGCAGCGGCGCCAAGGTGACGGATAAAAGCGTCAGGGACCAAATTAAGACCCCCTATAAAAACATGCCTCCCTTTGCAGACCGCTTGAATGAAGACGAATTGGATCAGATTATCGTTTACCTCAAAACCTTGCGAAGTTAATGGACCTGATTTCCAAACATGGGCCCCGATGGGCCTAAATGACAGGAATAGCATCCGAATCCGGTTTGGGTGACAATGCTGAAGGGCTTCATGCCAAGGGTTTCAGCCATCATGGGCACGAGGCGATCCAGCTTCAGGCGGGTTGTTTTCGGATGCTTTTCGAATTCGGGTCCCAGGAGCAATTCACCGCTGAGCCTGGGAAGATGGGAAGTGGGCATATGAAAATTTCCCGTGTTTACCCCGGATCCGTGACACAGTGTGCAGTCTACACTGGCAAAACGTTTCGGCCGCCACTCTTTGAAAAGAACGGCCGCACGGGGGAGTATTTCCTTTCCCATGAACACTTTGCGCTGAGACAAGTTCATTTCAACCCAGGTCAACCGCTTTCCATCGGGACCTTCAGGGCCCACCCTTTTGGGATAGCAACCCGCTAAAACCCATGCTGCTAAAATTGCCAAAAGGAAAAAAAAGATATATTTGTGATGGTCCATAAAATACCTCCTTGTAAAGGTTGCCTTTCAAAAATTCAAACACGGTTTCGAAGTTTGAGCTCCATGGGATGGGGTGAGAGGTAGAACTGATCTTTCAGATAGGATTGTTCATATTTCCTCACGTAATGTTTAAAGAGCGTCACCGGGACGATAAGCGGGACAAGGCCGTTATAAAAGTCATCGATCACCTCCAAAAGTTCCTGCTTCTCGTCTGCGGTGATCTGTTTCTTGAAATATCCCATCATGTGGTGGAGTACATTGGTGTGTTTTTTGACCGTGGCCTTTAACCGCAGGGCTTCCATGAGCAAGGCTTCGTAACGGTCAAAGATGTCGGATATCTGTTTCCCTTTGGTTTCGGCAACCCGCTTTCCCATTTCCCGGTAATGCTTTGTGCTGTGGCTGAGGAGCAGCAATTTATGCCGGGTGTGAAATTTTACAAGGGTTCCAGCGCTTTGTTTTTCCTTCAGCAGTTTCCGCCACCGGTTCAAGGTGAAGATCCGTTCAATGAAATTCTCCCGCAAATGGGGATCATGAAGCCTTCCATCTTCTTCCACGGGGATCCGCGGAAAATGTTCCATGAAGGCTCTGGCAAAAACACCCACCCCTTTTTTGACCGGCATCCCTTTTTCCGTATATATTTTAACCCGTTCCATTCCGCTGCTGGGGGATTTGCTTTTGAAAATAAAACCGCAGAAGTCTTCTTTTTCAAGTTCCCTCACCCGCTGCTGTGACCAGGTGGACATGGTTTCCGTGAGGTCTTTGTGGGTGTTGATGGTGACGACGCGGGGGGACCCCGGGTCTCCCACCAGGCGGATCGGCTCGCGGGGCAGTCCTAAGCCAGCCTCCATTTCGGGACAAACGGGCATAAATTCCATGCATTGCCCCAGGATATCCGTTACATACCGGTCGCGGGCATGCCCGCCGTCATACCGAACGGACTCCCCAAGAAGACATGTGCTGACACCGATGCGAATCTTTTCCATATTAAATGCCTCTATCCAAATTAACTATCAGGTGATAGCATACAGGAATCCCACTTGGGCGCAAATGAAAAACCCATGAACGGTAGAAGAAAACGGAAATTTGATGCTTTCGCTGGTTAACGGTAAAATTTAATCAGTATAAAATTACCTCGTAAGGAAAAACAATGGACGAAAAAATTCGTGAAACGGTCAGAAAGCTCATTCGAAAACAGGACACTTGCGTTCTGGCCACCGCCTTGAAGAACCGGCCCTATTGTTCACTGATGGCCTATGCGGCCAATGATTCCTGTGATGAGATTTATCTCATGACGCTTAAGAAAGGTCGCAAGTATCAAAACCTTTGCGAGAATCCGGCGGTCAGCCTTTTGATGGACACACGACAGGGTTCGCCCGATTTCGATCCCGCGGAAGCAATGGCCCTTACCATTTCGGGACGATTTGAAAGGGTTTCAAGGGATTCGGAAAGGGAACAAATCCGCAAGAAATTGTCCTTTAAGCACCCTGGGCTTACGGCGTTTTTTGAAAACCCCCAGGGCGAGCCGGTTAGAATCATGGTTGAATCCTATTTGCTTCTGGAAGGTCCTACAACATCCCACTATGGGGATATTTCAGATTTTAGGTGTTAGCCAGGTCTTCGGCGGGGAATGGAAAAATAAAGGAGGCATTACAAATGCGAAGTGAGCCGGTTCTGGTGAGCGGCGCCACGGGATATGTGGGGGGAAGGCTTGTCCCCCTTCTGCTGGATGCCGGGTATCGCGTTCGCGTACTGGGCCGATCCCTCAAAAAACTCAGTTCACGCCCTTGGGCGGGACATAAACATATCGAAATGAAGCTCCCCGGAGAAGCAGTTCTGGAATACCGGGCCCATTGATCACCAGGTCGTTCCGGTGTAGGACCGGGGTGGGACGGGTGCTGCGCGATCCGCTTTCAGAAAATTTATGGCAGAAAAGTTTCCATGGTATCGGAAAAATCGGAACCACCCGGATTCGGCGGCTGAAAGCGGTCTCTCACCCTACCTTCATTTCGGGCATATCTCTTCACATGAAGTGGTTCAAACGGTATTGAAACAACAGCAATGGTCGCCGAAACAGTCCGCCGACCAGGCCAAAGGCCAGCGGGAAGGGTGGTGGGGAATGGATGAAAACGCCGAGGCCTTCCTGGATCAGGTTATCACCTGGCGGGAACTGGGGTTTCAGTTTTGCTACCATCGGCCTGATTACCCGGAATACGGGTCTCTCCCTGACTGGGCCATAAAGACGCTACAACAGCATGACCAAGATCCCAGGCCGTTTCTCTACACGGTAACGGAATTTGAAGAAGCGCGCACCCACGATCCCATATGGAATGCGGCCCAGAAGCAACTCCTCCAGGAAGGCCGGATTCACAATTACCTTCGAATGCTCTGGGGCAAAAAGATATTGCACTGGTCCGCCACACCAAAGGATGCCCTTCGGATTATGGAACGACTCAACAACCGTTACGCACTGGATGGAAGGGACCCCAATTCCTATACGGGTATCTTCTGGATTCTGGGCCGGCACGACCGGGCCTGGGGGCCTGAACGGCCTGTCTTTGGAAAGGTCCGCTATATGACTTCAGCGAGCACGAAACGAAAGCTTCGCATGAAGCAATATCTCCAGGAATGGGTTTGAAATAAACCACCCCATACGCCCCCTTGCTGTCTAAAGAGAAGGAAAACACCCCGGAAAAGTGCTTCCTGTCCTGCTTGACAATGACATCCCGGTGATTATTTTGAACTGAAATAAGAACAACACATGAACCCGCCCTGAAAAAGGGGCCACGAGCCGGGTTACAGATTTATCTGTATCTTCGGCTTTTTTTATGGAGGTTATACAATGCAAAAAACACAAAGCGTTTTAAAAAACAACATGGATCAAAATAGCCCGATGTCTTCTGCGGAGGCCTTTTCCAGGCTGGACGATTCGAGTGACAGCCGTTTTTATGAGACTGACCGATTTGTGAATCATTTGGATTCACTGGCCCTGTCGACGGTTCAACACCTCATTGGGAAGCTAAACATTGAGGAAAACCCGGTGATCCTGGATTTGATGGCGGGATGGGACAGTCATATCCCTGACGCTTTAAAGGCTTCGGACGTTGTTGGGCTGGGCCTCAATGAAAATGAACTGAAAAAAAACAAAAAACTGACCCGCTACGTACTTCACGACCTCAATCAGGACCCCCATCTTCCATTCCCGGACAGCGCCTTTGATGTGGTTTTGAACACGGTGTCGGTGGACTACATGACACAGCCGATGGATGTATTTAAGGAAGTGGGCCGAATCCTTAAACCGGGCGGACTGTTTCTGGTGATTTTTTCAAACCGCATGTTCCCACAGAAAGCGGTCAAGATCTGGCGGGAATCCGATGAGAATGAACGGGTGATTCTCGTCAATGATTTTTTTGATCGTTCCGGCGCCTTTGAAACAACATCCCATTTTGCGTCCAAAGGGAAGCCGAGGCCTAAAGATGACAAATATGCAGGAGAGACCCCGGTCAGCGATCCCATTTACGCCGTCTATGCTGAAAAAATGGGCGGGACTCCCGATCGACGGAAAAGACCCGTCATGGCCGAAGCGTATGGCGAAAAAATGGACAGGGAACTTTTAGAAAAAAGAAAGACACAGGTAAAAGAGACCCTTCGATGTCCCCATTGCGATGAAAAACTGAGCAAATGGGAAGTGCCGGACAATCCATTCTGCCAGACCTGGGACAACGAATTCATGTACATCTGCTTTAATGACGCATGTCCCTATTTCGTGAGGGGCTGGGACCACATGCACCGTCAAACGAACCAGGGCATGAGTTACCGGCTGATGTACAATCCGGTAAAGGATCGCTGTATGCCCATACCGGTTCCATCGCATCAGGCCCTGAAAGACGGCATTATAGAATAAAACCCCGTCCTCAGAACCGCGTCCCTGGCATCGCAGTATTTCCGGCGTTTGTCCGGGTCGTGGTCCTGTCCCCACATCTTCCTAATTGGAAATATGGGGCCGAGAACCATGGGTTTCAAAAAACTCCCAGATGATCTCTGCCGCATCAAAATGCCTCAGGGGGTCACTCTGGGGCAGTTTGCCGGTGAAATACTCGCCCGGCCAATCATGGCCCCAATCCTCTATCCGGTAAAGGGACACCGCCGAAGCCTCGGCACAATCCAGCCATGATGTCACCTCTACGCGGCCATCGTTTAGTTGCTCCTTCGTGGGTTCATTTTTGCAGGCATCGTTTTCTACCCAGAATTCCACGGAATCCATGACGGAGAAATAGGTTCTCGGACCACCGCGTCGTTTGCTGGATCCGCCCTCAAAGGGGACATCCTGATCCGCCATGCCGTGCATGATCAGAACGGGCAACGGGCCTTTGGGATTGGGAATCCGCCATTCAGGGTCCTTTTCAGACGGCCTTCCACCCATTGATGCCCCCAGAAAAGCGGCCCCCGCCAGCAAGTTGGTTTTTTCAGCCGCAAACCGATAGGCCATCATCCCCCCGTTTGAAAAGCCCAGCATGAAAATGTTTCGCCGGTCCACCCGTAACCGTTGACACGCATCTGAAATGGCAGCTTCAATGAAAGCCACATCATCGATTTGATCTTTCGCTGCTTTCCCGCAGCAATGCCCGGCATTCCAATGCTGTAAATACCCAAAAAGACCCATACCGTTTGGGTAGAGCACCAGAAAGCCCTCACGGTCGGACAATTTGCTGAACCCTGAATAAGTCTCCATGCCGGCTGCCGTATCGAAAGCCCCATGGATGACCACCACCAGCGGCATCGGTTTCTGTGCGTTATAGGCGGGCGGCACGTGGAGCCGGTAACTGCGCTTGAAACCATTGGCCCAGATATCCAGTTCCTGCTCATACGTACCAGGAACGGCAACACCTATGGACGGCAATGTTTTCGCACAGGCCGACAAAAATGTGCATAACGACACCACCAGAACAGCCAATCGTAATGATTTCATTTTTCCGATTTGAATAACCTCACATTGCCGTTTCAAATTTTGTTTCGTCAATAAACAGGATGTCTTACATCATGACAATAACACCATTTTCTTCCAAAAAATATACCAAAGTGAGGTTTCTGTTTCAAGCGGAATGTATCCAAAATTCACAGCATTTCAAATTAAACTTTTCCAGATAGAGATTAGAAGATATTCGTTGGAATACTGCGGCATTGGGGTGATGAGATTTCCAGAATCGCAATACGTTCCTTTTGCAGTTACTGCTATGTTTAGCAGTCTCCAGAGCGATATGCCCCGATGTAATATCAATAATATATAATAATCATTATATTGGGTTTTGGCATAGGGAAAGACGTAAAACGTGGGTGGACTTTCTTGAATTCGGTGCAATTTTCTCAAGGAGTAACCTGGCAAACACCAAAAAATTTTCTTACTTCCATTTTCCATTAGCCTGTTTTAATAGATGTACAGTGAAAAATAATGTGACCTTTTGACCGTTTCCTGGTGTATAAGAAGTAGAGCGGCCTAAAAATGCTCTGGAAATGGAAAAACGTGAAAATTTTAAAATACCCTAAATGAAATAAATTTGAATATTATATGTTATTCAAATTAGTTGGAGGTGCTCAATGAGAACGTACAAAAATGTTTTACCCGGTATCCTAATATATTTTTTTTGTGCCATCGCCCTTTTGTCATGCAGCGGTGGAGGCTCGTCATCCTCTCAAACCCCTGAAGATTCGAGTAATTTAGCTAACCGAATCAATATTCTCACTTCTGATACCGCAACATTAACGCCAACAGGTGAACAGGATCTATATATTTTAACCTTTAACAAGGTATTGCCCGATGTTGTCTGGTATACGGACAGACCATCGCGGGACACGGGCGTCTATTCTACGAAAACGTTCATCTTTGCGGCATGGGAGGCCGCATATGGCGACCAAGATCCCAATGCAATTCTGCAATTTAACATGCCAGACACGCAAGTAACGGAAGGATGTTTTTTAAACATCAGCAATCCGGATTATGACGAGGTTAGTGAAATTCTCACCTTTGATGCCACCATTTTGCAGTCCACACTGAACAATGAGAATGCGGCACCATTAGAAATATCGGATGCCGTGATAACAATTCTAAATAATATTTCCACAGAACAAAGAGCCTCTTCGTTTGTCCAATACTGTGAAAGAGCCACCGTTGAATTAATTTCAACAACCAACTCCGCATCGAGCAATAAAGTGTATACACTGACCCTCCATCAACCGGACTCGGAGGTTTTCCAGGCTGACAGTGCACCCAGTCGCTATTCATCCGTCATGTCAGATGAGTCATTCATTGCGGTATGGGATAACCTTTTTGCGGACGCTTTGCCCAATGCGTCTCTGGTTGGAACCTCTGGCAATGCCCTTGAATTGTATCTGTTCACACTGTCAAATCCCGTATACAATGCGAATAATCACAGTATGACCTATTTCGCATTACCGTTATTGGATAACGATCTTGATTATCCCGAATTAACTTCCGCGGTTTTGGTGGTGGATGCCGGATTGGGAATACCGGCAATAGAAGCCAAGGGAAACAAGTTGTACTACTCGAATTCTAAAGATGCCAATGGTAAATACAAAAGATTCATTCCCCGGGGTGTTGCCTATCAACCCGAAGATAATACGGATCCAATCAGCGATGATAAAATTGACACCATTAATAATAAGTTAATTCCCATGTTGAAAGATTTGAATGCTAACAGTATTCGCGTCTATCAGGTAGATGCAGGCCTGCCTCATGATAAAGTCATGGAATCACTTGCCAATAACAACATTTATGTTCTTGTGGGCCTCGCAGACGGGGTGGGATGTGCCGTGGACCGGAATAACCCCCAATGGACGTCCTCTTTATATGATTGTATGTCGAAAAAGATTGATACGTTTCAGAAATACGATAATGTTCTGGCTTTTTCAGTGGGAAATGAAGTGTGGATAGAAAAAGCTGATACAAATGGCATCGCTTCCGCACTGAAAGCTGCAGTTCGAGATATGAAGTCCTACATTAAAGGGAAGCAGTATCGACAAATACCCGTCGGCATGGTTTCACGGGATGCTAAACCGACCACCTATTCGAACATTCAATATTCCGCTTGTCAATATGGACAAGTAACGGACTCCAATCCCGATAACAGTGCTGATTTCATCGGCTATAACATGGAAAGATGGAATAGTCCGGACCAGTCCTTTCATGCATATGACGATTTCATCAATCTGCTCACGGAAGTGCAATTTAACATACCCGCTATTTTTACTGAATGTGGCGTTCCGTACGATTTATATTATCCGACTCCCGGCCAAAGTGTTCGAGATTGGAGTCAAATGAAATACATCGACACGGATGCCTCATTTCCGACAACCCCTTCAACCAACAACATCTTTCCCAATATTTCAGGGGCCTTTGCCTTTAGGCTGCTGAATCGAAACGATGGATCTCATTGGGGATTGAACAATGCAAACGATTACTCATTGACCTCGCATATTCCACTCGGTGGTTATGACCATCTTAAGACTGAATACGGGGATGCAGCGAAAGAGGTATACACGGAAACTCCTCCCGCGACAACCACGCAACGACCTACCTGCCCGACGGGATATGACGCGCCAAAGCCAACCCCTTCCAAGCCGACAGGTGAAACCGTAACCATTAAGGTTGTTTTAAACAGTTCACCCCAGGACACAAGTTTAAACACGGCAGTCAACTATGTTGATGGCAGTGGTGCGACCAAAAATGCATTTATAAAGCATCTGCTAGCGGGAGATTCGAAAACAATCACTATTCCCAAAGAGTCGAGTTCTCTCGCTCCCGGATGGATAACCGGAAACAGCTTCGATGGTTGGTATAATATTTGTGGGGATGACAGCCCGACAATTGCTTTAACCGGACAAAGCGGTACTGCAAATGTTACCTGGCATTCATGTTCCTTTTCGCCAAATTAGAATCGTTGTCGAATGGGGGAGGTTAGGAGGTATTCTGACTAAATTGTTAGGAATTCACACGCGATATAGCGCATAATTGCTTTGTAATTCGAAGGAATAAACCACTGGCATGCCAGTGGTAAGAACAATGGCTATGCCGTAGATTAGTGCCGAGAAAAAAGAAGTCTCCTACAATGAGAGGGCCAACTACTCAGTAAGGAGATTTCAAAATGGAACGATTTCATAGATTACCACACTCAATTTGGGATTGTAAGTGCCATATCGTTTGAGGGATTTGTGCTGTACCCCTTTTCACTGAGTTTGGGAGGCCACCGGACCATCAGAAAAATGTGTGAACCAGGCCTGACAGTGCGACATAGCCGAAAAATACGAGGTTATGGCCGCGCTTATCCAAAAAAACCAGAAATTGGACACACCTATGCTGTAAATCTGTAACTAGCTGATATGACGTGATATGTTAAGCGGCGAGAGCGACTGGCCTCACAAGCGAGCGCACTTGCTCTATGCGGCCCGCCCTTACGTGCCCAAGGACATTGCTATCATTACTGGGGTTGCCAAGCCGATCCTTGTTTGCATTTTGGCTTTACCACGTATGTAGTGTTCGGCGATCAATGCCCATGACGCTAGAAAGCAGCGTACCCATATGAAGGCTGCATTGGATGGTTTTCAAACAGGCTCTCAGATCCAGGCGCCGCCGGTAAGGGAATAAGGGATTCTCAAGGTGTCTTCGTTGTTTAAATCATCTTGACAGGATCAAGCGCTTTCCCTAGTTTAATACGATACACCCTTATTTTTGGCTCGTAGTTGGGAGGAAGAAATGATCCGGAAGCGTGTTGGCATCGTCCTGTTTAATGATATTGAGGTCCTCGATTTTTGCGGCCCATTTGAGGTATTTTCAGTCACCCGTCTCAGTGAGGAGAAGCGGCGGGAAGAGCCTCCACCATTCGAAGTTCTTCTAATCGCTGAAACCCTCTCTTTTGTCACGACAACAGGCGGCATGAACGTCATGCCTCAATATTCATTCGAAAATTGTCCGGAGTTGGATATCCTTGTTGTCCCAGGGGGATGGGGCACCCGTAAGGAACTGGATAATCCAATCATGCTCGAATGGCTGCGTTCCCGGGCTGCTGAAGTTGAAATTCTCACTTCTGTCTGCACCGGTTCCATGCTGCTGGGATTTGCCGGCTTGTTAGACGGATTGCACGCAACGACCCACTGGCGTTCTTTAGACTGGATGCGGGATTCCTTTCCGGAAGTTTTCGTTGAGACCGAACAGCATGTGGTTGAAGATGGCCGTGTCATTACTTCGGCCGGTATCTCAGCGGGAATCGATATGGCGCTTAAAGTGGTTGCCCGGTATTACGGTGAGGATATTGGTCGAGCCGCGGCTGCGCATATGGA
>Ga0233431_1003395_pt1 | contig 19290 bp, 18 predicted proteins | sample SI_118_April2016_FD_179867 | JGI IMG/M metagenome (GOLD analysis project Ga0233431, IMG submission 179867) | Seawater microbial communities from Saanich Inlet, British Columbia, Canada - SI_118_April2016_200_MG | ecosystem: Environmental > Aquatic > Marine > Inlet | place: Canada: British... | reverse complement strand
GCTTCTTTTAAAGAAGCTGCATGCTCCCAACCTATGGTAACTATTACAGACTTTTTTAGATTCCTAGAAAACATGACACTGTTGTTTGCAATATCTTGAGAACGGCCAATAATAAGCCATTCTAAATCTGCACAGGAAGGGGGTGAAGAGAACACAACCTGTTGCTGTTTAGTAATAGATTCTTGAGATTCAATACCATACAAGGATACATTTTTCCCATAATCTAATGTGAGAAGTTCAGGAAGGTCTAAAGGAGCAACGCCAAGGTTTTCTTCCAAAGTGTCTTTGACAAACCCTTTATCTTTCAAGAATAGAAGACTATTTGTGACAAGCTCTTGTGCATCTTGATTAGTAGCGATAGACTCAATATACAGTGAATGGATGCCTTGCGAATATAAATGTTGATAATTAGTGTATTGGCGTTCTTGCACAAGAACTCCTGGATGGTGAACAACGTACTGTCCTTTTTCGTTCACAGTTTTTGCATGTTCATCAAGGAAGATAACAACAGCTGCAGGTTGTTCATTTGTTTGGTGGAGTGCATAGGTCTTTCCCGTAAGAGAAGAAACATCTGGAAGAGATATAGGTGTATTTGCAGAACAAGATGCTAAAGAGAGCAAAAAAAGTGGTTTCATAACATCTACTTTTAACAGTTATTTATAACCTTTGTTACCTTGATGTTCTAATTTGTCCTTGTATAGGGACTTTACAGTTTAGGTAAGTGAATTTGTTTAATCCAAGGAAACCAGGGGTTTGGGCTTCATCGCAGTTATCTAAATTGAATGGTAGAGTCAAATCTTCCTCTACACACTCACTCATATCAAGATAATCATAAATTTTGCCTTTCAAACTTGCATAATCTTCATCCTTTGTTGAAATAATCCGCCAGCCATAGTAATAACTATAAGCACAATAATATGTCTCCACAGAAGAGAACTTTTTAACACATTCTCCAACTCTTTCATCACATACTTGAAGGCTTTTACAGGGAGTACGCATCCATTCAGAATCAGATCCACAACTATACAAAATATTATTCTGCTTGTCACATGTATGAGAACCTACATCTACAAATGAACTTGTTCCACCTGAACCCATTCCGCCTTGGCAACCAAAAGCTGAGGCTGATTCTAGTGAAGTTGTTTCACTTAGACATTTTACTTCAACATTATTATTATTATCACAAACACTATCAAAATTAGGGTACCAAACATTAACTGCTGAAGTACCACTTATAGCTGTACCTATATTACACTCACTACTTTCTATACCATAAACATTAGCACTAGTTTGACACAAAACAGATTCAGGTTGAAGCCCACAATCACCACAAGTAAGAGATCTTAGGTCATCAACAACAGTTTCTCTTTCTGGACTTTCAGAACACTCTGTTTCAAAGTCTTCACAACCATATTCACAATCCTTAGATCTTAACCAAAGCCCTAACCCTCCAAATTCCTCTTGTCCGATTGACAAGTATTTAGAAGAACGACAAGTATAGAGTTTGTCTGATTTGCAGATAGTCTTGCCATTCTCTTTTATCTCATTACAATATTTTACATAATTTGCACCTATACTTTCGGGCTCTGGTTCATAACAACACCTAGCCTTAACCACTTCCCTAACATCTTCTTCATCTGCATCCCCTACATTATAAACCTCACTTTTTTCTAAACTATTGCAACGAGATTCAGCACATACACTACCAGGATCACAGCTGTAAGATTTTTCCCATTTGCCTTCACTTCCGCATGTTAATATAGCACTATTCTCCCCACACATATATGATTCAATTTTAAGATCACAAGCAGTTAGCTCGGGAGTAGACGTGACTTCTTCTTCTTCTTCTTCTTCTTTACAACAGTATTTGTTAGAACTATCAGATGAATAACAATAACCTTCCTTCACATCAAACCCTTCTTGGGTACTCGAACAAGAGCAAGCATAATCTTTAGTTTCAGATGTTGTTCCACAAGTATCAATTTTTTTAGCTTTTGCTCGGGCCTTTGCAAGTTCTTCCTCTGAAGCGTCTGGATCTGTAGAAACAGTAACAGTTTCTTTATCATCATCAGCAACAACTGTAGCTTCTGCCAAAATAAGTTTTTCTTCTACCTCTTCTACTTGAGGAGGAGTATCTTCAATATCGAGCTGTTTCTCACCACACTGTACTCCTGTGATTAGTGGAGTCATTTGTAAAAGACTAAGATCTCCATATTTTGTAGCATCAACTCCAAGCCGTTCCTTGACCTGACACCCATATACAGGCACAGTCTCTCCAAAAAGTTTTCCAGCTGTCCCCTCTTTAAAAGAATAACCCTCTTGATTACAACAGTCAACCCATGCAATTTTGTCTTGACCACTTAATTTCAAACCATATACATAACTTCCATCATCAGGACCACTGCCAACATCAAGAGATCTTGCAGGAATAATACTCGTATCAATACCTCCTTCTGGAGTAAGAGCAGGATCTTTACCATTCAAGAACAATCGTTTTGTTTGCAAGAATCCTGTTTTCCACTTAACTGCAAATTGTTGTCCATACACTTCAACTGATCCTTTCTTTAGATAGATTGGATTCCCATCAAATTTGTAGAATGTTCTTTCTCCAATAGCAAAATTTTTCGCAGTAAGTTTAAAATAATCTTTTTCTTCAAAAACTTCCAGTTTCTTAAACTGGCCTATATTCTTAACAGTTGTCCATTGTTCGGTAGGATCCAAAACAAAAGCTATATTGTCACCACAGGACCTATCATCACAAGACCAGTAATCCTGTTCACCTTCCCCTTGTGTAAACCGCAACCCTTTGTATGGAAGAGAGACTTGCACTTGCGGAAGAGCATCAGGCACACATTGAAGAGTTGTTTCTCTAGAAGTAAGCAAACCATTACCATTAAATAAACAGGAAGTAACAGCACAATCATAGGCCCAGACTCCTTCTGGGTCTTTAGAACTTAAGATTGTAAACGCGATTTTTGTTCCTTTACCAAGATAATCCATATTTGAAACTGACTCTTCACCAACAAGAAAAGAACTACCACAAGCTTGCAAAGATGCTTTTTCTGTAGAGTCTGCAGAAACAGTAAGAGTACCATCATAGCTAAGCGTCATTGCCGTATTATCTGTTGATCCTTCAACATATGATAGATCACCTTCCGGGTCAACACTAACATGGAGAACATCATTGTTATTTAACAAAAAAGGAAAAAGACCTAAATTAACCGTATTATTATCCTGAAGAGATTCTATAGTAAAATCATGATGTTTTGTTCCTAAGTCTGTAATCATATATGGTGTAGCGTCTTCAAATTTTGTGTTCAAAGTTAGTACAGAAGGACCTTCAAAAGAAAAAGAATAAGTTTGTTTTGTTGGTTCTTCTTTCCCTTCAATTACTTTTTTGCCTAAGATACTAATCTTTTCTTTAGCTTGTGACTCTAAATCCGGTGTTGTTAAATACAAGTATCTTCCATCAGTAGTAAGAAGACTATCTTTAACCATTTCTAAAACATAATACTCGTTAAATCTAACTTTAGCATCACTGTCTGTTTTTTTCGTTAAAAGCAAATTAACATCCTTACTCCACAAAGACAAATATTTATCGTCTTGAGGCCCTAAAACGAACTGATACGATTCTCCTTTCTCTCTTGCATCAACGACATAATCAACAAAATTCATTGGGTGAGATAATGTAAGAACTGTTCCTTGCGGAGAAAATCCTATTTTATCTCCTACTTCAATATTATTTTGAAGATCAGCAAAAGCCCATCCAAACAACTCTGCTTGTGTTGGTGTATCTGTTATTTCTATTTCAAAAGTATCAGAAGTTGCATCCTTAATAACATCAAAGTTTCCTTCTATGATAAAATTTCCTGAAGACTCTGTCGTAACTTTAATTGAAGAACCAAGAGTTGTAGAAGCATCACTAGGTTTTGTACAGTGATACTGGTCTTGAAGGTTACCTACATCAAGTAGAACCAAATTGGTCTCTGTAGCAATTTCTCCTATTTCAACAACATTTTTAACAGTCAAAGTAACTAATTTTTCATTATCAAAACAGAGTATTTCTCCGTTCGCATCAGCAAGAGAAAACTGTGAAAGGAGTACCAAAGACAAGAACAATAACAAGACAATCAACGTATTTTTCATAATCCTTCCTCCTCAGCAAGCAACGCTAATAAGGTTGTGTCTGTTTCTTCTTCAGAAACAGGATAATATCCAGCAAACATAAACGTATAATCTTCTCCTTCTTCAAACGATTCATCATCTGTTAATATAAACATATACACTTCATCACTCATTTTTAACAACTCAACGCTCACGTCTTGTTGTAGCATTGCATCATAATTAAAGTAGTTCGGATCTGAAACAGAAAAGTCTACGATATTGTTCGCTGCAAGATATACAAGCCCCATACGCACAGGAACAGTAAACACATAATCTTTGTTTAGATTGTAGGAATTGTCTCCAACTGTTGCAGTCATAGGGAAAGATACAGTAAACTGCACATCTTCAAGGTTTATAGTTGGAACAACACTAATAGTGTCTTCTAATGTCAAAGAAAAATCTTCTCCATAAGGGTTAGATTCATAACACTGTACATTCATACGAGAAACCATTTCAGAGGCAATAACTTGTTCTATAGCGAAAGGAGAAAGCATAAGGTTAGATCTATCATAATATAAATAAGGAACCAAAAATCCATTGTCATTATAGGCATACTCATCTGAGACAACAATATTATACCCTCCATGAAGACTAACATCAACAACTGCTTCTTTTGCCAATTCTTGCAAACATTCTTCATTCCAATCAGCAACTTCTTGCACTTCTGGCGCATACGCGATAGATTCTGCCGTTCCAGTAAAAATGTCAGTGGTAAAATAAAGAACCAAGCCTGTAATTATTAAAACAACAATGCCTATTATAACAAAGATAGTAAACTGACCTCTCTTATTCATGGGTGTGTTAAGGAAATCATCCTTTATATATATTTTGTCTAAACCAAGCGCTGTTGCTGGTACATTCCCAAGAATTCTTCAAATTTTTTTCCATTCTTTTGTGCAAGTTCAAAAGAAACCAATAAACTTTTACCTTTTGATTGTGACAAGTTAGTTGCTTCCAAAAAATACCATCCTTTGTTATCAAACCGTACTGCGATCCACGGTTCTGCACCAAATCCTGTTGCAAAAGAAACTAACTGTTCTATTTCTTCATGTTCGAAATATTTCTTCGTTCCTTTGACAGACTTGCATTCGATAGCTATCACTCTTGACCCGTCAGAGGTAATCAAATCTGGTGCTGGTTTTGTCGTCGAACCAGATCCTGCAGCCCGAACACAAGGTCCAAAATGTAGCCATAACTTATGAAACAGTTCTCTCTCTGCTCTAGAACCTTTAGCTTTCTTCGACATAAACATAACTATACATCTCCTTCTTTTATACTTTGTTGAAATGTTTCCAATATTACACGACAAACCATTATTAAACAAACTAGCATTAAGGGTTTATGGTTAGATACTACTTTGATACATCAATTTGGTTAGATATTCATGAAGAGCGTGGTTATAATGGAGAAGTTGCCAAGGAATTAATACAAAACATTATTTTTAAGGATCACGTTATTGTATTTTCTAATTTTATCGAAAGAGAACTCAAACACTTAGGTTTTAGTAAAAATGAAATAGGTAAAATAATCAGGGTTGCCAAACCTAATAAAATCAAACATGTACACTTGACAAAATATCAATTGAAGGAATCAATTCGGGTCGCGAAACAAAGAAATGTCCCTCTTGGTGATGCAGTACACGCCATATTGGCAAGAGATCATGAATCAAAATTAGTAAGTCGCGATAGAGATTTTCAAAAGTTAAAAGACATTACAAGAGTATACTTGCCTGAAGAATTATAGTTTTACTCCTAATTCTCTTGCAAAATCTTTTACTGTTTGTTTCCTAACTTCACGAAGCTGTTTATCTGTTGTCTTTCTTTTTGAAGAACCATAGAATTCTTCAAGTCTCAATAAAGCGTTTCTCGTCTCTATATTCTGTATTTTGTCCCTAATAGCTTCTCTAACAAACTCAGTTTTTGTACTATATCTATGGTTTCCGATTATCTTATTCAGATCTCGGGCTAATCCTTTTTCAATTTTGACACACAACGTTTCCATCGTATTACTTAGTATTACTTCACAATATATAAACTTACCTATCTACAAAGCAAAAATAATCCGTGTTTGGAAGAAAAAAGATAATGTAAAAAAAGTGAGATCTAAAGATCTCTTGGTTGAATTGTGCTTCTTTTGTTTGCTTTCGCTCTGTCACATGCTTTTTTGATTAAGGATGTAACTTCTTCGTTTAAAGATTCTGCGAAATCACCAGAAACATTCATACCTTCTGCAAGGTCTTTAACTTTACTTTTTACTACTACCATATCTGCCATTTTTGTTATACCTCCAAATATTAAGCGTATAGGGCTTAAAATATTGTATCTTTATAAATTTTTTGTCAAAAATCTCTTGTAATCTCTATAAATGTACACTAAATCAATTTTTCAGAAGACATTCGTTTCAGCGCAAGCGAGACATATTCCTCAATATTTTCCACCATTTTTCGATGAACACTAAGAACTCCTTGGCAATCTCTTCTATCTGTGCATCCCAAAAAAGAGTAAACTGAATCTCTAACACAATAAGGCATGCTAGAAAACATAGAATATCCTGGAACTTTTTTTATAAAATATGAAGGCGAATGAATCTCTTCATCTTCAAAACCAGCATACGCAGGAAGGGTATAAATTTTTCCTTCAAGACTTGGTGCTTCTTCAAGCAAAGCGGCAACTTGCACTTTTTTCATGCAAAGGATAAGGTCCTGGGACTGAAGGAGAGTATCTATAAGGGTTTGATTATCATGCTTCCAAAAATTATAACCTCGTTCCTTAAGAATAGTTCTCATTTCCATTGTGATGCCCATGGTAGGATATTTTCCATTTCCTCTCAATCCTGCTGAACTGACACCTAAAGTTTTAGTTCTAACCTTTTGCTTTGTAATTACTTCAGCGACAGGACTTCTATCAATATTATACTTACATACATATAGGAGGTTTGTCATACTATCCTGGGAAAATCTCCTATTTATTAAGCTTTCGAGAAGGTTATTTCTTAAAAATAAGAACCGTATATTCTAAGTTACTTGTAGAAACGTTTCTTTCTTCAACAATTGTCAGATTCTCATTCATTTCTTTCAAGAGTTCCACTTTTGGTGCAATGAAAACAATTTTTCCTTTTTCACTTAGTATATAATCAAGTTGATGAAATAGTTCTTTGTACATTTTTTTAATCAGGTTTTCTGGAACATGTTTAGAAGGGTATGGTACTGCAGAAACAACACAATCAACTTCTCCTTCCTTAAATTTTGTGTCCAACCACTCAATATCGATCCTTGCTGTGTTCACTTCTTTTCGTATGTTTGCAAGTTTAGAATTAATTTCAACATTTTTCACATTATGAAACAATGAATCATAGCCAAACACGTTTCCCTTTTTGAACAACACTGCTTCTATGCCAATGACTCCATCTTTGGCGAAGGGATCCAATAATGTCTTAGTCTCATCAAAAGTTGACAATCGTACAAGGCCGTATGCAATACATGCATTAATAGACTGGTTATGGGTTCTGATTCTATACTCTCTTTTAGACAACAGTTTTGGTGTAAGTTCAATTCCGACAAAGATATCTTCTTCTACAATGTCAACGAACACTATGCATCTAGGGTCTTCAAGATCGACCTTGTATCCTTCCTCATAGAAAAGTTTTCCTACTTGTTGTGCAACGTCTGCAGAAGTATATGTATGTGCTCCTTTTCTAGAACAAATAACCCTGAACGGTTCCCCTATCTTGAACGTTTTTATTTCTTCAAGCTTGTGACACTGTTGTTTAAGTTCGTAGAGTTTAATGATACTCTGCGTTTTTTGTTTCAGCGTTTCAATGTCTAAGCTTTCAAACATAATTCTTCCAGGGATAACAATTTTAGAATCGACAGTAAGTATTTCCTTGATTTCTTTTTGGGATATATCTTCCATCCCTTTTGCACAAATTGCTATATATTTCATTCTGCTATGTATAGGTTGTTTTTTGTTTCTAGTATTTTAACGTTTACCAAGTCTCCTATTTTTTTATCACAATTAATAATAGATACGCATCGATCTTTCGCAACACCTATCATTTGATCTTTGAACCATCCTGGTTGTTTAATTTCTACTTTAACTTTTTCTCCTTTTTTAAAAACTTCTGGTATTCTTGGCGCTTTCGCAATCTCAAATTCTTTCGCTTTCAATTTTAACTGAATATCAAATTCTTTTTCCCATAGTTCAATCTGTCTATAGAATTTGTACCAGTTTAATGGTTTCGCTTTCATCTTTCTTGAATATTTATATGTTTCATATTTTTGGATGCCTAAACTACATCCCTTTTCTTTTGCAAACTGAATGATTTTTGGAACTTCTTCATCATTAATGCCTGGTATCCATACAGGGCATAATCTAACGTCAATTTTTTTATCCAAGTATGTTTGCAAGAATGATTTTACTTTTTCAATATCATAGCATGAAGCATTCGCAAGCCTATTAGCTAAGGCTGGGTCCATTGCATGAATGGAAAGGTTAACAACATCAACATCAAGAGATTTAGAAAACATTCCATTCGTTTGGATGGATATTTTCTTTACTCTTTGATTATTTCTGAATCTTTTCACTAGTTCTTCTAGGTGTGGATAGCAGAACGGTTCACCAACAGAATCAATATTGATTTCAATATCGCATCCTTTGAACGCGATCACTTTTTCTGTTTCTTCAACAAGATAATCAAGCTCGACGGTAAAAAAATTATTGTGCCATTTTGATTCTGGGCCACCATCAACGGAACAGAATGTACAATTGAGATTACATACAGATGTTGGTCGTATTTGAAGCAGAGTCGTCCCTCTATCAATGATTCCGAACGCAATACAGCCGATCAAAGGCGTGTCTCTTCCAATCGTGACTAACATAGAATTCTTGCCTTTTGGGTGATTTATAAAGGTTCCTACTATTTTTCGTCGTGGTATGCTTCAAAGAACGGGTACAGTTCTTTTGCATTCGTAATATGGCTTAGATCTATACGTTCCTTAGAAATAAAGAATGAATCTTGTTGTTCTCCACCGAGGGAATCATGCGTTCCAAAATGGAAATGATCAAAAGCAACCATCGTTTTCCCATCATAATCTCCAATGATAATCAGGTCTCCTGTATATTTTAGGCTGGCGAAATAACGAATTTGTTTAACCAACTTTTTCTCATCACCATATACTTTTAGGAATCGTTCTCCTTTGAATTCTACAGAATTTTTCTTAAGGATAATTTTTCCTTTCGCATGAATAATATGATATTCGTCCCCTTCTTTTCCTATTATAAATCCTATTCCTGGATGTTGAACGATTTCTTTAACCAAGGTTGGATATTTTTCCTCAATCTCACTAATGTCCAATCTTTTTTCTTTAAAATTAAGATACATTTGTGCAAGGCTTGATGAGTATTGGATAATGATTGGTTGTTTTTGTACTCGGCTTAGTTCCTTCTCTTCCTTTCTCATCATCTTCACGCTTAAGCGTAGCATTTGGACAAACGACCAACTCATAATTCTCAAAGGTAATGAGAAATGTTTATAGTAATATTTAATCTTGTACCACATAAACTTGCTCATTGTATTTTCGTTGCTTTGGGCAATGAAAGATTTCGTTGTTGTGTTAGCAACTTTTGCTACAAACTCATCAAATGTTTCATAGTATAGTTTATCAAAAGGTTTTGAAGGAACTTGACCATGGTCAGACATGATAAACACATCATAATTCTTTTCTTCGGCTTTGGTAACAATTTTTTTGATATCTCTATCGATTTGTTTCAATAAATTAAATCCACTAATGGATGTTGGACCTCTATAATGCGCAAGAGAATCATACCCTAAATAATTCACATATAAATAGGGAACATTTCGCTCAATTTCTAACAACATTGTTTGCGTTGATATCTCTCTGGTTGTTGTTGTCATAAATGCTCTAAAGAAAGGGAAGTACGGATGAAAGAATGGCCAGTTGAAATGTTTCTGGTTAACAAACGAAGTAATTATTTCTAGGAAACTCTCATACAGTTCTAAACAGATTTCTCTAGCTGTTAATAATATTATTCGTAACGATGAGACTGGGTTCAACAATACAACTTTTATTGCTTCATTCAATGTTCCAACTCTTCCTCTATTTTCATAAATCTTAGCCATGGTCATAACAGAACGATCCGCACCGCCTGAGTAAACATTATTGATAGAAGTACCTCCACGCAAGATTCCTTTATTCTTCAAGGCCAATTCTTCTTCGATAGCTTTTGCGCTTGGGTTTGTTCCTAATGCATACACTTTTCCTTTCTTTTTATCATAGAATTTGAAGCCTGGCACGATAGAATTATTTCCATACATAATCCCAGCCTGAATAAAGTGTGTGTTTGCGGGAACTCCTGGGTCCCATTTAGTAATATTATATCTATCCAACAATTTACCCATAGAGGGCATATATTTTGTCTTGCTTAATGTTTTTAGAAGCGGGTACGATAAACCATCTATTTGGATAATAACAAATTTTTTCCCTTTCTTTTCTGGGAGATCCTCGAGTTTGAATTGCCTTTTCAGGAGTTGTTTTCTATTTACTATGTTTTTCAACCGCTTCATTAAGAAAAAGGACGTGGATTTCTTTTTAAATCATTCTATATAAAAAACAGACCCAAAACTATATAAAGTTTCATTAAGAACTGAAGGGTCAGCGAGGTAGGACAGTCAGGAGTGTCCGCTGGGCTCATAACCCAGAGGTCGGAGGTTCAAATCCCCCCCTCGCTACTAATTATTTTTCTTAAGGAATAATTACAACGAACTTTCTAAAATCTATACTCAAAATCGAAACAGTTATATAAGAAAATTATATAGGTAGTAGTATGGGGAGGAAGAAACTACTCTTAGTAACAATTATTTTCACACTAATATTAGTTCCCATGATATATTCTGAAGACACGTTCATAGAGACTATTGTTCTTCAACAGATCGAGAATCAAGAAGAAGTAAGTGTAATTTTAGAATTGGAAAAGTCTCCTGAAGATCTTTCTTATGTTGAAAGGCTTTCAGCTACTGATGTTGAGTTAGATGCATTGGGTGACAATAAGTTCACAGCGAAAGTGAATGCTGAAGAATTAAACGATCTCTTAGAAGATCCTAATATTATAAAGATAGAAGAGGATGAGATTTTTCATTTATTCTTGGCTGACTCTGTTCCCTTGATCAACGCAAGTTCTCTGCATGCAAAACAGTATGAGTCTACAAATCTTACTGGTGAAGGGCAGACTATTTGTGTGATTGATTCTGGAATTGATTCTACTCATACTTCATTAGCAGGAAGAATCATTGCCGAGCATTGTTTTTGCGATGTTAGTGATTATGGTTCTGGTGGTTGTTGTTCTGATAATACTCATGAAGTTGCTGATGCCGAAGATGATAATGGGCATGGAACACACGTTGCCGGTATTGTTGCCGCGAACGGAACAGATGTTTTAGGGGTTGCTCCTGCTGCAAATCTTGTGGCTGTCAAAGTTTCAAATTCTGCCGGGCTCGCTTTATTTTCAGACATTACTGAAGGCGTTCAATTTTGTATAACGAATGCAGTGGAATATAACATTTCTGTAATTACACTTAGTATGGGTAGTGGTGGGTATAGTGCACATTGTGATGCTTCTTATTCTTCTTTAAGTACGCTGATTAATACTGCTTTCAATAACAACATAACTGTGACTGTTTCAACAGGGAATGATTATTCAACAACGTTGATTTCATCTCCTTCATGTATCAATCGATCTATCGCCGTAAGTTCAATAGACAAAAATAGTGGTGTTTCAAGTTTTGCAAACAGGAATAGTATTACGGACATTATGGCTCCTGGAGGTTCTATCTATTCAACAAAGATGGGTGGTGGTACCCAACCTATGAGTGGAACATCAATGGCTGCTCCTCATGTAGCTGGTGCAATAGCATTATTACAACAATACAAGCAAGAAGTTGAAGGAAGAATGTTAACAGGACTGGAGGTAAACAACACTATAACTACTAATGGTCCGACAATTGATGATTCTGGTGGAAGTGGAAACTTATTCACTCGTATTGATTTGTTAGCATCTTTGTATGCGATTGATGAAATGGGACCAATATTTTTGAATCCACATACAAGCGAAGATCCTCTATTCCCTAACGAGAACATAACGTTCATCGTGAATGTTTCAGAAGTGAATATAGATGCAGTATGGATTGAAGGGAATTGGTCTGGTTCTTTACAGAATTATAGTATGACAAACGATTACGGAAATGTATACAATTTTTCTTTAGGAAATCATAATTTGTCTTCAGGACAAACATTCAAATGGAGAATACATGGAAACGATACTATTGGTAACAACAACTTAACTATCTTTATTGAATCCCTAATTTCAAGTGCTCCTTCAATCACCATCCATGGCCCATCTAATAATATTATATCTTCTAGTCCAATCATATTCAATTTTACAGTCGACGATGACATAGATGCCCAGATTCCATGCAATTTAATAATAAACAATTCTGTGAATCAAACAAACAGTACAACATTGGATGAGGTAGTAACCAATTTCAATGTAACATTAGGGGACGGAACGTATGCTTGGTACATATCTTGTACAGATAGTGATCCCTACACAATAAATTCTTCCGTAAGAACAATAACAATCGACTCAAACAAGCCTGTGTTTAGTTCAGAATCATTAACATCTACAGTGGAGTTAGGTGATTTGCAAAGGTATAGTATAACTGTAACTGACGCAAATGTAGTCTACGTAAACTTTTCTTACAATGGTGAGAATACAACAATGAGTAATACATCAACATCCTTCTCTAAAAATTTCCTTCCGCTCACAATTGGAACAAATAATTATGTGGTCTACGCGAAGGATGCTGCCGGAAACATTAACAGTACTTCTGGCTCTTTCACTGTACAGGACACTATCTCTGGGCCTAGGATCACAAGCAAAACGTACACAAGTTCTATAGCTCAAGGAAGTACGCAAACTGTTACAGCACACATATTCAATGCAAATCCTTTGAGTTCTGTAAAGATAGACTTTGAAGGAACGAACTATACAATGACGAACAATACTGTGTACAATTTCACGAAAGGATACACTACTGATGATTGTGGTGATGTTTCTTTCAAGATTAGAGCCACTGATTCTGCAGGTGTTAGCATACTAAACACAACGTCCTACACAATAACAAGTTGTTCTTCGTCAACAACAACAAGTACGACGAGCAGTTCTGCAAGTGCTGCATCATCAACAACTGAAAGTAAGAAAATCACAAAAATATTCCAATCTGCTGGTCCATCGGCTCCAATAGACATGGATATAGACAATAGTAACATTCCTGTGTATGAAATCCTTATTGATCTTAAAAATGAGCTAACGAATGTCAAGGTTAGTGCTGAGGGCCTAGATTCAAAACCTTCAGGTGTTACAACTCCTAGTGGATCTTTATACAAATATCTTGACATTTCTATAATTAACTTCGAGAATAGTGACATTAGTACTGCAAAGATGAAGTTCCATATTCCTACAAGTTGGTTTAATGATAACAATATTGACAAGAGCACGGTTGTCTTACAAAGGTACAATGGAAGTTGGGGATCATTAGAAACAGATCTTAGTAGTCAATCGGGGGGCAAGGTTTACTATACGGCAGAAACGCCTGGTTTCTCATACTTTGCAATAACTGGTGAAAAAATGGCTTCTGCAGAAATCTCTCCTCAAGCTGAGGAAGAAATTGCAACCTTGCATAATGAAACAGATAAGACTATAGTCGGTTCTATTCTTGGCGCACCTGAGAAAAAGTTTAAGCTAGATCTTATCAGTGGAATAATCATAAGTTTGGGTGTATTTATTCTTATCTTGATCGTTTTCGTAACTATTTATTTTATGAGAGAACCTGAGAATCCGAACAGTTTAAATAGCTAATCTTTTTTCTGATACGTATGGAATTTGTTGGTGGTCAAGCGGTCGTGGAAGGTGTTCTAATGAGAGGCGGGAATAAATTAGCTATTGCTGTAAGAGATCCCTTTGGAAATATTATTGTCAAAGAAGAAATTGTTGAGAGCTACACCAAAAAACATAAAATTCTTAATCTTCCTTTAATTCGTGGTTCTGTTGTTCTTTTTGAAACAACTGTCTTGGGTCTAAAGGCATTAAATCATTCAGCAAACATTGCTGTTCAGGATGAAGAGCATAAAGAAGAGAAGCTTGGTTTTTTTAGTATCCTTGGTACTATTGCACTGTCTATCCTAATGGCTCTTTTCCTATTCAAGTTTGTTCCTTTGAGTATAGCTCAGTTAGCATCAATGTATAATCCTTCGTTCAATAATAGGATACTGTTTAATCTTACTGAGGGGCTTGCTAAGATTGGGATCCTTATAGGATACATTTATGTCATTTCTTTAATGGCTGATGTAAAAAGGGTTTTCCAGTATCATGGCGCTGAGCACAAGGTTGTGAACGCATGGGAAAATAATGATTTAGAGAATGCAAAGAAGTATTCAACGCTTCATGTTCGTTGTGGAACCAGTTTCATTTTGTTCGTGGTATTCCTTAGTATTTTTGTATATTTATTCTTGCCTGTTACTATGAATTTCTGGGCAAAGTATGGGTTAAGGATTTTGTTACTTCCTGTGATTGCTGGTGTTGGATATGAATTGATAAAATTCAGTCCTAAGTACGAGAAGAATATATTATTCAAAATGATTATTGCACCTGGTCTTTGGTTACAAAAGTTAACAACAAGAGAGCCTGACGAGCATCAAATTGAGGTTGCAAAAACGGCTTTAATGGCTGTAACAAAGAAGGAAGTAGTTCTTTAGAAATTTGGCACAATAAAAGCAAGTATATTGCCTATAACTCTGGCGAACCAGACCTTAAACAAAGTATCTTTCCCTAAAGGGTCTACAAGAACTGTTGTCATTCCTGTTCTATTCCCAAACCAAATGTCTGTTATTCGAAGATCTCCAATAATCATTATTTTTTCTGCAGGAATTTTATATGCTTCTTGCAACTCTTTGAATACTTTTCTTGATGGTTTTTTGTGACTACTAACAAATACCTCACAACCTGTCATTTGAGAGATGTTCTTTTTTCTTTTTTCAATACTATTACTGTTTGATAAAAAAACACAAGTTCGGCCTTTTTTTAGTGCTTGTAACCAAGACAATCTGTTTGGTGTTGATCTTGATGTTTCACAATAGAACATGGTATTGTCAACGTCTAAAATAATAAGTTTCTTTTCTTTGAATATAATTTTATCAATATCTGTTACTGAAGAAAATGTATAATTTGGAAAAATAAAACCCATAACCGGTACGTATTTAAACGAGTATATAAGTATATTCGTTTATGATAAATATGCTCTTTGTCCTTGGTGGTGCAATCTTGATAGAAATTATTACATTGATAATCAGGTTTGGTTTTGGGTTGACGAGTAAAAATGTCCAACACAAAATGGGGTTCCCTGTAAGAGTACATCATATGTATATTGGTCTGGCGGTTATGTTCACTGGTGTGTACTGGTCTTTTCCCTTTTTGTTTATTGTTCCTATCACTCTTTTAGAAATTGGTTTTGCTGTATTCTTATCTGATGTAATTCATCATTTCATAATGATGCCTGTGTTACACAAAGATATAGATTTCCCTTTTTAACTACTGAAGAAGGGCAACAATAGAAAGATTTAAATAGCAATCAATACACCAAATCATTGATAAAAATGAACAAATATAACCAACACAAAGATCTTGTTGACGACGGATTCTTACGAGCAATTGGTGCTAACGACATGAACGAAAAGGCTATTGGTTTTCTAGAAGGGTCATTAGCTTTGCCAGGTCTAGAGTACCATAAACCAACATCTGTCCACTTTAGAGAACTAGCTGATATTGTCAAGGAAGAGGGCATTTTTGAGGCAGTCGCATTTGACCTTTCCTCTGCAGTTTGGAGAAACCTTTATCGTGGAGTTATGGCTGTTGACCTTGGTTTCAAAGTATATGAATCTATCTTAGACCTGATAGAAAAGAATAAGCCATCTAATAAGAAACGTTTATAATTTCTTTAATCCTTTTTATTTTATGGATTTTGTTTCGTGGGCTCTGGCACTAGTTTCAACGTACGGATATGTTGGCATATTTATTGCTACTTTCATTAATGGTATTGGTTTTGGTTTACCGACACCTGTCTTCCCCATTATTGCTGGCGTTAGTAGCGTGCTTAACCCTTTCTGGGTCATATTTTTTGCAACGCTCGCTTCAACGCTTGGAGAAGTTGTTGCATTCGGTGTAGGTATATTAGGATACCAAACATTTTTCAAAGAAAAAAAATCTTTCAATAAAGTGAAGGACAGATTGCACAAGCACAAGAGATATCTTCCTTTATTTGCGATCTTACCATTACCTTCTTCAACATTGGGAATCTCTTCTGGTATTCTAAAAATAAACCTTTTATTCTTTTTACTAAGTATTTTGTTTGGCCGTTTGATTAGAATGTCTATGTATGTAGCAATTGGTTACTTTGGCATTAACATACTATTTTAATACCTGTTGTGTGGCCTACAGGTGTCATAGAAATCACACTGTCCTGTTCTCCATTTACAAAGGCCTGTAACTGTTTGTGTATAATCCTTTTCATTTTCTGTTGACGATGTGTGAGCATGTATTTGGGCAATTTCTCTTTTTGCTCTTTCCACCATTGAAACATCAACATCTAACATTTGTAATTTCTCTCGTAGAAAGAATACTCCTACTTTTTTGGGTAGATGTCCATGTTCTTCTTCGTAAAGAAGACAATATATTGCTAGTTGGAGTTTGATACTATCTTTGATCTCTGGTTTTGAGTTTGTTTTATAATCAATGATATAAACATCATCTCCAACAAATCTTATTGCATCAACAAACCCTCGTACTGAGTATGTTTCTGATCTGTATTCTTTTTCTCTTGTTGGTGTTATTGCTTTGAACGTTTCTAAGATAGAGTTATTATGTTTTGGAAGTTCCTGTTCTAACTCTTCAAGAAAATGCTTGCACCAGTTTAATATCATAAACAAGGTTTCTTCAAAATAAAATTGTAATTTTTCTTTGGGTAAGGATAGTGAAGAGAGTTCTTCTTTGTAGGCTCCCCATTGTTTGAGTAACAGTCGTTGTAATGCAACCTTGAATTGCTGATGGTGATGTTCATGGCTGAACGAACTAACATCGACATCATAGAAATCTTCCAATGTTGAGTGTGCTATATTCCCTCTCACTGTGTGTATACTTGGTTTCGTAGGTAATTTAGCAAGATAATTGTAGTAATACTTCCTTTTACATTGTTTGAATGTATTGATTGAAGAAGGTGATTCAACTCTTTTTGCCATAACAGACTATGACTGAAAGTTTGGTTTATAAGAATTTGTGTAATATAATGAAGAAAAAAATTATCGCAGTCTATTGAAAACAACAGCTGCAACCAATGCTAAGATAGCAAGAACTAATGCTAGGATGGTATTCTTCCACGCGTTTGATCTTTCTACATCAACACTGTATTGTTTTTCACTGACAATTCCTACATCTGAGCATAACGTTACAAATATATTTTGTACACCTGGCTCTTCAGGGGTGATCGTAAAATATATGTCGGTTGTTGATCCACCAGCAACGGAAACACTTTTCTCAAAATCAGCCGTAACACCTTGTACATCTAAGTAAAATGTTTTGGTTGTTTCTTCGAAGTTTGTTACTTGCACTTTGAACGTGCTTTCTTTCCCTTGCTTTAAGTCAGTAATGGGTGAAATAGACACTACTGCATATTCGTCATACTGTGTTCCATCATTGTCAATGGTCAAGTATGTGAAATCTGCGCTTTCTGAGTGCCCATTATTATAATCAACGACCACTGAAATTTCGTAATTGCCTTCCTGTGCATCTTGGGGGATGGTAAGGAACACCGTTCGGGTTTCATCTTGGTCGTTGGTTTCTAGCTCGTCTAAATATACTCGTTTAGAGATTCCTAATTCTGGAACCGAGATCGTAACTTTTAGATCTTCTTCAAAGGTTTCACCTTGATTTTCTAATCGAACTTTAACACTAACAGGTTCACCTGCTTCAACAGAATCGGTTGACAAGAGGATATCCTCAACAATAACTCTGTGTCTTTCTTGTTCAAAGTAGAGCGTGTACTCTTTCACTTCTCTGCTGTGAGCATCAAATACTTCAACTCGTAGTGTATATTCATTACTTGTTACGTCTAAGTCCTCTGGTATATGGATTTCTAAGTTCTTTTTGTATACAACTCCATCTTCAACATCAAACATTTCTGTATAATCCTCAAGATTGTCGTATTCATATCCACCTAACCAAACTTTAATGTTCACATCTTTTGTGGAACCAGTTCCTTCTAATTGTACTTGGACTTGTGCGGCTGTATCCAATTCAACTTGGACTTTGTTATCGCTTGTAGCTTCTACTGTGTTAACATACACTTTTGATACTTCAAAATCTGCACTAACAAAAGGTACAGCTAACATTGCGATCAATGCTAAGATTAATAATATTTTTTTCATTGTTTCACCATTTGAACTTTTCCTTCCCAATAACATTTTGGGCAGTATGTTGTCTTTGTTTCATCATCATAGATGAGCTCATTTTCACAATTTCTCGGACAAAAGTTCATTTTACTACTCTTTAGTGAACAGAAGACCTTTATAAAACTTTCTATTATAGTCACTAAAAAGGGGTAAAAATAAGAAAAAAAATGGTTTATTCTATTAATATTCTTTCATATCCTACTTCGAAGCTGTCTACCCATGATGATCCTGGGGTCCAAGCTGAGCATTCAACAAGGTCTCCTGAGATAGTATGCTTATGGTCTAACGTGCTTGAATATGATCTTTCTCCATAAACACTGAGACTGCTGACTGACCAATAGAAGTCAAATGGGCCATCCATACCTTCTACTTGACAGTGAAGGTCATCATGAGTCGAAGCATAGACTGGTTTGAGTCCTATTTCTAAGGGTTGAGCACCTGGTGGGTAGTTTGTTGGTTCACAGCCTGATATCATCAGACTGAGTGCGCCTATGTTTAGCATATTTTCGAGCGATACCATACAAATAATATACTCAAGAAATTGGATTAGTGTG
>Ga0233431_1003394_pt1 | contig 19303 bp, 16 predicted proteins | sample SI_118_April2016_FD_179867 | JGI IMG/M metagenome (GOLD analysis project Ga0233431, IMG submission 179867) | Seawater microbial communities from Saanich Inlet, British Columbia, Canada - SI_118_April2016_200_MG | ecosystem: Environmental > Aquatic > Marine > Inlet | place: Canada: British... | reverse complement strand
ATTGGGAATTCTTTTCTTTCTTTGAATTCAATATATAATAAATAAGATGATAAAATAGTAAATAATATACCAATAAATGTTCCAAATAATGCTAAAGGAGTAGGACCCTCCATCATTAATAATAACACAAATATAAGAAATGCAAGAAAATAAAGAAGTACTCCTAAAACAAGTCCAATTGTTGGTAATATTAACCAACCACCAATGCCTTTAAGCTTGTTTTTCTTCATTATATTGTTTATTTGTTTGGTGGTATTTATATGTTTTGATTTTGTGAATCTTTTTAAATTAAACTTGGTTTCTTTGTGTTAATGACAAATAAAGTAATAGTAGCTTACCCAATATGGAGAGTTAATACTACTCTTTTTAATGATTTAAAAGAAATAATTAAACAAGAATCATCACAATTAGTAGGTTTAGGAATAGATGCTAAAACTAAAGATAATTTACCAAATTCTAATAATGCTGATTTGCTTAGAAATCCATCTGAACAATTATTTTCATACCCTATTGTAAATGCTGAACCAATTGAGATGGGGGATTGGGGTTCAATAGTAAGATATCTTAATCAATATGGGGTAACATCAATAACATTAGATAAACCCAAAATGAATCATTATGAATTAGAAGCAGCTAAAATATTTGGAGAATTTGAAGATTATTCTAATATTGAAGAAGTACTTAATTCACTTATCAAAGGAATCTCAAAATCTCCATCAGATATTATGAAAGAACACTTAACAAAAGTTTGGAATACAGCACTTGAAATGTCTGAAGGTTACCTTGAAAGAAAAGTTGATTTTATGGGGAAAGCAGTTAGATTATATGAACCTGATCTGGTTATTTTACATTCAGCTGAAGCAAGATTATTAAATAAGAAGTTAAGTGATTATAGATTGATTACTCTTTAAGTTTATTTCTCTTTCATTACTTGTTTCATTAATGCATAATTATTTTGTGTACTAATAACATACATTTCTTTCATTCTCCAATCACTTTTTTGATTGCCAACAATGAAATCATCAACACTAAAAGAATCTTTAACTGTTCCATCTGAATATTTACGCATATCTACTCCTAAATTTTTAGCAATAGCTAAACTAGCTGCAAAATCCCATAAATGAGCTGCTGTCATTGTACCCATACTTCTACCCATTATAGTATAAGCAATATTTGCAACAGTACAACCAACTTGTCTAGGTTGAACATTGCTTCCTAAATCATAATATCTGTAAAATGAATCAGTTAACATTACAACTGAACTTTCACTTTCAGGTTTTTGTAATTCTGTTTCTAGTTTAGTATCTAATTGCATAGAATATGATTTATTATCCCTTGAATAAAACATTTCATTTAACGCAGGAAATAAAACAGCTCCTGCAACTGGTTTATGACCATCTGCTTCTTTCTTTAATAAACCAACAGATACTGCAAAAAAAGGAATTCCACTTGCAAAATTAACTGTCCCATCAATAGGATCAATTGCCCAAATATATTCATTATCAAATATTTTTCCATATTCATCTTGATCTGAACTTTCTTCTCCAAGAAAATATGAATCTGGTAAGATTTTACTAAATTTATCTTTTAATAAATTTTCAATATACTTATCAGAATCAGTAACTATACTATCATCTGGTTTTATTGATATATCATGACTGCCATTAAATCTCCTCATAACTTCAGGCGATATCTCCAATAAGAAATTGATAATAAGGTTTTCTATCATGTTATTGGGTGATTGGGATGGTTTTTAAATGTTATGTACAGAGAAACATTTATATATTAGTATTTACATATTTTAAGATATGGAAAATGAAAGTAAATTTTTTAAAATATATTTCATCTTAGTTATTATCTATTCAATAATTGGTTTATCAAATTCTATTTTTTCTGGTATGATAGAAACTTATGGGCAAATGCCTAATCTTTTGATGATTCTTGCTTCAATATTTTCATTTTTAATATTTATTCTAAGCATAGTTGCATTAGTAATATTTATTAAGAATAAATTTGCAAAAATTACTCTAGTTATCCCTATTTATGAATTAGTAACAGCAATATTAATGGGGATTTGGGGAGTGGTTATAGGTGTTCTCTCTGTTGTACAAGCAAATCCAATAGATAACCAATCAATTCCTCTTGTAATGATAATTGTTGGATTTTTAACATCACTATTTGAATTAGTGTTTTCTGCTTATGTTTTAAAGAAGTATGGATTTAATCAATAGTTTTAGGTTCAAATTCTTTGAAATGATTGAATATTTGTTTTTTTAGATCATCTTCAAAAGTTATTTCTGCATTATCAGATCCACCATGGCCATCATTACGTGAAATGGATAAACTAATATCTTTCCTTTCTAAAGACATGTATAAATCAGCATCATTATATTGAACCTTTTTTGGTAATTGTTTTAATATAATATCATCTATTTCTAATTTACCATCCATTGTTTCCTTAAATCCATATAACTTGCTAGAGAAGTGTAAATGAACCTCTTTAGAATTCCTATTCTTGATGAAATCTAAATATGCTTGGATTACCTCATCAGCTGACCATATATTTAATGTGTATTTCATATGGAATTGGTTTGTTTTGTTGTTTAAATAGTTTTACTAAGTCTGGAGGATGTGTTTGTATTGATTAAAAAACAACAACATCTTAGGCACAGACGGACTAAAGTCCTATTCGCCTTCGGCTCATCTGGCCAAGTTGTTGTTTTTAATTTGTGAATATTTTTATTTTGTAACATAAGGATATGTGATTCTTGTAACATTTAGTGATTGGTGTATAAATATTTGGCATGAAGACTGATATTTTTAAAAAACTTTATATAATGAATATGATTTCTTTTATCTGGGGGAAAATATGAACTGGTTAACTAAAGCAATGCTATTTATTGGAACTGGATTATTATCTTATTCTTGTATAGAGACACCTGCACCATGGGTACCAAATGGTGATACTTCTAAAGTTGAAATTGCTGCCGATACAGATTCAGTTCATGAAGATTATCATCATGATAACTTTTTTTTATACGACACAAGTGAACTAATTGGTGTAGTCAAAGATGTACCATTGTCTGATCCAATAGAACAAAAGCAATTAGTTGACTATAAAGTAGAAGAAGGAACAATTACTGATACAAAATTAACAGATTCTTCTTTAGATTGTTTGATTGATGTTAAAGAAGAAATTAGTGATGTTTTTGAACAAGATATTTCAGAAGATTTATTTGACCTAAATACAACCGATATTATTACAGATAATAATCCAGAAACAAATAATGAAACATTTGATTTAACTGAAGTTTCTTCTCCAATTATTACACCTTATATTTTAGATATGAATACAGTGGTCTTAATGCACTTTAATGAACCTAACCCCTTTGAAATACAAGGGCAAGTTTCAGGTGACTTAACTGATTATAATACAACAGTTGTTGAATCACTTGAAGAATTTGGGCAAGCTCTACATTTTGATGGTATTAGCTATTTATCTACTCCTTATAATTCAAAATTAGAAGCAAAAGATGCAATCACATTAGAAATCTTGATTAAACCAGACTGGCCAACAAATAGTTTTACTGGTGATTTTGGTAACATATTGACAAAAGCAGGAAGTGACGATGGAAAACTAGAAGGTTATATACTTTTTATTGGGAATGGGCATGTTGGTGCTACAGTTGGAGTAAATGAAGGTGAACTTAACCAGATAACTGTTCCTTATGAACTTCCAACAGATGATTTTACACACTTAGCATTTACCTACGATGGTTCTTTTATGAAAATGTTTATCAACGGTGTCTTAAAAAAAGAACAAGAATGTGTGGGACAGATTTATTATTCAACAACAATTCCATTAAGAATAGGTGGATATGGTGCACCAAATAGTTTTATTGGTGTTATTGATGAAGTTAGGATTAGTGATGTCGCTAGGGAATTCTGATAGAAATAACTTGTTCTTTTGGTTGTGTTTAAGGAAGTAATACTTCTATGATTTAAAATAACAAATCTAACAAATATACATTATATCCCAATCATCTTCACTAGTGTCAGAGGCACTTACAAAATCATAAGTTATTCCATCAATTTTTAGATTAAATGATCCTTCTCCATCATTCCATGAAACAGAACGTTCCCATGTTTCTCCAGTGTCAATAATTTTAAATTTAATCATTGAATCACTATCATTACTACCATCTGACTTTTTGTATTGAATTTGAATCCCATCTAAAAAGAAATAATCATCTTCTTGAAATATATCTAAACAATTAGCATTACCATCCCTTACTTCAATTTCAATAGTTTCTTCTACTGTATATTCTCCATTTGTAACAATAAATGTAACTTCATATGTATCTTTTTCAGTAGGAGTCCATGTAAATGTATTTTCTTCAAACAAAGCACCTTCTGGTAAACCTTCAACAGAATATTCTAAGTTATCACCAGTTGCAATAATATTAAAACTAATTTCTTCATTAACAAAAACTTTTTTATTTTCAATTGGATCTAAAACAGGTGGGATACAACTATACATTATATCATAATCATCCATATGTGGGTCTGAAGCACTAACAAAAGTATAATGTTTTCCACTGATCTGTATAGTTACTTCTGTACTTTCACAATTTGAACAAGTAGTATATGTAACTGTTTCTCCAGTATCAATAATATCAAATTCAATTTCAGGACTAGTTTTACCTACATGGTCAGTTCCTCTATATTTTAATGATGTTTCATCCAAACCAAAATTTTCTTTATATTTTACTATATCTCCACATTCTAAATTAGAGATTACTTTAGTTTCTATAGCTTCCTCTTCCTCTTCTTCAATAATTTCCTCTTCTTCTTCCTCTTCTACAACTTCCTCTTCTTCTACAACTTCCTCTTCTTCTTCTACAGCTTCTTCTTCTTCAACTTCTTCTTCTTCTACAGCTTCCTCTTCTTCTACAGCTTCTTCTTCCTCTTCTTCTACAACTTCTTCTTCTTCTTCTACTATTTCATCTTCATTATTTACTTTTTCTTCTGTTCCCTCATCATTATCACAAATCTTATTCTCATTTGCATCTAAACAACATCCACTTGCATGCCTAATATAAGGTTTTTCACACACTATTAATTTATCAATATCTTCCTTAGAAATCTTACTCATATCTATATTCTCACAAGCTATTAAAAGTAATGAACAAATAATTAATAGCACAATTAGTTTTTTCATATTATAAGTATTATCTTAATTATATATAAATATTGTCCAAATTGACTTAAAAAGGCTTATTATGAATGAATTGGATAAATTATATAAATTAAGACTTATTACTTAATGGTATGTTAGAGGGATTATTAAGTAAGCTATTATTTCATGGTAGAGATATTGAAGAAGTAAAAAGAAATAATCCATATATTCCTAATAAACCTGAATTTAATCCAAATGCGCCTTATTTGGAAGATGTTCTGGTTTTTACAGATGAATTAGATCTTAGTGATTATAATACTAATATTGGTTTAGATAAAATTAGACAACCAATTGCCGAAATGAGAGAATTTAACGGCAGAATGCTTGAAAAAGTAAGAAATTCTTTTAATGATTATAAAGAAAGTGGAGAATTAAGTAAATTAGGAAAAGGTTTAGCATACGCAGTTGGAATAACTGTTGCAATTTCCCCTCTTTTAATTATTGGTGTTATGGGTTGTGATCTTAGTATGGATAATACTGTTGATGGTGGTGATCTTATTGAAGATATACCTCAGATTGATAGTTATGAAGTAGAAGCTGTTCAAGAACTAGATAGCCATGATTTATTATCTGATTTTATTAATGATGTGGCTTATGTTGATAGTTACGAAGTAGAAGCTGTTCAAGAACTAGATAGTTCTGATTTGTTAGAAACAATGGAAGAAGAAATATGTCAACAAGTTGTTTATTATGCAGACCATGATGGAGATAATTATATAGATATAAATGATTTTATTGTTACATGTTTTGGAGCTAATGTTCCTGATAATTATATAACTGGAGAATTTAATGGAATGGATTGTAATGATTATGATTCAAAGGTATATCCAGGTGCTACTGAAATCTGTGATAATCTTGATAATGATTGTGATCTTGAAGTTGATGACGGCTTAACATTAGAACAAGCGTGTGGTGAAACAGATATTGGGGAATGTACTCTTGGTTTTATTTATAATTTATGTACGGCTGGTGAATATATTGGCTGGTCTAAATGTGATGCCGTTATTTCTCAACCTGAAGTTTGTGATGGACTAGATAATGATTGTGATAATGATACTGATGAGGATTTAATATTAGAACAAGTATGTGGTGAAACAGATATTGGGGAATGTAATCTTGGTTTTGTTTATAATTTATGTACGGCTGGTGAATATACTGGCTGGTCTGAATGTGTTGCAGTTGTTCCTCAAGCAGAAGTTTGTGATGGACTAGATAATGATTGTGATAATGAAGTAGACGAAGACTTAACATTAGAACAATCATGTGGTGAAACAGATATTGGGGAATGTAATCTTGGTTTTGTTTATAATTTATGTACGGCTGGTGAATATACTGGTTGGTCTGAATGTGATGCAGTTGTTTCTCAACCAGAAGTTTGTGATGGATTAGATAATAATTGTGATGGCGATATTGATGAAGGCCTAACATTAGAACAAGTATGTGGTTCAGACGTAGGAGAATGTACATATGGTTTAATTTCTAATTTATGTATTGGCGGAATGTATTTAGGTTGGTCAGAATGTGATTCTGTTAATTCTTTGCCAGAAGTTTGTGATGGTAAAGATAATGATTGTGATGGCGAAGTTGATGAAGAATTAACTATACAACAACTATGTGGAGAAACTGATGTTGGGGAATGCACTTATGGGATTATGACAAATCCTTGTATTGGTGGAAATTATATTGGATTTACTGAATGTGATGCAGTTGTTTCTCAACCAGAAGTTTGTGATGGATTAGATAATAATTGTGATGGTCAAATTGATGAAGGCCTAACATTAGAACAAGTATGTGGTTCAGACGTAGGAGAATGTACATATGGTTTAATTTCTAATTTATGTATTGGTGGAATGTATTTAGGTTGGTCAGAATGTGATTCTGTTAATTCTTTGCCAGAAGTTTGTGATGGATTAGATAATGATTGTGATGGCGAAGTTGATGAAGAATTAACATTAGAACAAGTATGTGGTGAAACAGATATTGGAGAATGTACTCTTGGTTTTGTTTATAATTTATGTACAGCTGGTGAATATACTGGTTGGTCTGAATGTGATGCAGTTGTTTCTCAACCAGAAGTTTGTGATGGATTAGATAATAATTGTGATAATGAAATTGACGAAGGTTTAACATTAGAACAAGTATGTGGTGAAACAGATATTGGTGAATGTACTTATGGTTTAATTACTAATTTATGTGTTGGTGGAATGTATTTAGGTTGGTCTGAATGTGATGCTGTCAATTCTTTGCCAGAAGTTTGTGATGGGTTAGATAATAATTGTGATGGCGAAGTTGATGAAGACTTAACATTAGAACAAGTATGTGGTGAAACAGATATTGGAGAATGTACTTATGGTTTAATTTCTAATTTATGTGTTGGTGGAATGTATTTAGGTTGGTCAGAATGTGATGCAATTGTTTCTAAAGCAGAAGAATGTGATGGACTAGATAATGATTGCGATAATGAAATAGATGAAGAAGGTTGTGTACCTGTTGTTTGTTGGGATAAAACATTTGATGGAAAAGCAAATGATATTCAACAAACCAATGATGGTGGGTATATTATTGGTGGTAGAAAAAGTGATAAAGCATGGGTTTTAAAACTAGATAAAGATGGAAATAATATTGGTGACTTTACTTTCTCTGGTTCTGGTGATACAGAATTTGATTCAATTCAACAAACAAGTGATGGTGGGTATATTGCTGCTGGTCATAAAGGTGGATTTAATTTATGGGTTTCAAAAATAAATCAAGAAGGAACTGAAGAATGGGGACATTTTTATGCTGGAGAATTGGGGTATTCAGTTAAACAAACAAGTGATAGTGGATACATAGTAACTGGTAAATCAGGGCCTTATCTTTCACTATTAAAAATTAAACCAAATGGAGAGCAAGATTGGAACGAGCTATTTGGTAATGGTGTAGGACGTTCAGTTATAGAAACAAATGATGGTAATTATGTTGTATCTAATAGTAATGCTAGAATTTTTAAAGTTAGTCCAGATGGGAAATCAATAATATGGGATTATAACAATTATGGATCTGGTGACCTTCGTTCAATTATAGAGACTAACGATGGTGGATTAATTGCAGCAGGAAAACATGAAACTAATACAGGTTGGGTTTTAAAATTAGATTCTGAAGGTATTGAAACAGGAAGTTATTATTATAATGCTAGTAGTTCAGATATTGCATTTTCAATTTTTCAAACAGATGATAATGGATATATTGTTGGTGGTGCAACTCAAGGACAAGGTCCAGGAAAAAATGATTTCTGGATTTTTAAAATAGATCAAGGTGGAAAACAACTTTGGCAAAAAACATATGGTGGTGGTGGTCTTGATTTAGCATATTCTGCTCAACAAACTACTGATTTAGGATTTATTATTGCTGGTTATACAACATCACAAGTAGCTAATGCATGGGTTCTTAAGTTGGATGAGAATGGGGAACTGTGTGATTGATTTGTTCTATTTTTAGAGGTGGTAAGTAGGATTGTGGGATAACTATTTAAATTAAAGGGTATTACTTATGTGTATGATTGAATCAGATCTTATTAGAAAATATCGTTTATTTTATGAAAAAGCTAGATTAGTAATAAACGATGATGAGATCTTCCCCCAACTTGAAGATACACAATTTAAAGAGTTTGTAAGCCAGAGAGATTGGATGGGTGTTCCTTCTTTCTCAATATCAAAAAAGAATATGACTACTTCTGATGAAGGGCATATTGGTATAGAACTTAAAAATAATAAAGTACTTTTAGATCTTTGGTTCAATGGAACTGCTGCTGTAAATAGATTTGTTAATATATTAAAAGAAACATCTGAAACAGAGAAAGGTGAATTTTTTGATCTTGTGAGTAAATTAGATGAAAATTATAAAATAAGAATTTTATACACTGAAAAGTTTTTTTCAGCAACTGCAAATTGGGAAACAGAACTTGAAGTTAAATGTATAAATCTTAATGATGAGAAAATTTATCAGATATTAGAAAAGATTAAAGAAGTAATAAACAAAAGAGATTCAAGACAAAAGATATTACCAAATTCTCAAATTTCAACAGTAGCAGTTTCTTTAGCTGAAATAGAAATTGATGAGAATAATGAAGATAAAATAAATGAAGCACTATTAAATCTAACAAAATTGATTAGATTAACACATAATATAAAATCTGATTCCCAAATAAAGAAAATTGAAAAAGAAAAAGATAGGAATCAGAGAAACAAAGAACAAGCATTAAGCAGGGCAAAAGAATGTCAAGAATTTCAACAAATAGACAACTGTTCTCCAAATGATATAGATAATTGTAAAAAATGCCCACATAATTGGATGAAATATTTAAGATAAGTATTCAATATTTCAGTTAAATTTATTAATCTTAACTACTTCTTTATAATTAATGGTATCAGGAGATCATTTTCAATGTGATCATTGTGATTATGAATGGAGGACTAAGAAAGATGTAGGTGAACCTTCAATGTGTCCACATTGCAAGAATCGTTATATTTCTAATTTAAGTAGAATTGAAAGAGAGAAAGAAAGGATAAGATGGGAAAGGATAAGGCGTGAAAAAGCATATAGAGAAAGAAAAAGAAAGCTGAAAGAAGAAAATGAGAGAAAAATAAGAGAAAAAGAAGAAGCTCAAAGAAAAAAAGAATATGAAGAAAAGTTAATCAGATTAAAAAAATCAAATAAATGGTTATATTATTTATATAAATGGAGGTGGGTAATCTCAATTGTAATCATTTTATTTTTACTTGAGGTTATGTTAATTACATGTACTTTACAATATGATCAAACTGAGAATGTTATAACACCTTCTGTAATAAATAATCTTTCAACTGAGTATGATTTACCTAATGAAACAATTTCATTATCAAACAAATCAAATAAGAATGTTCAAACTGTTAATGTGTCTAGCAAAATAATATCTTCATTAAACAAATCAAATAAAGATATTATAAAAAATGTTAGTGTACCAAATGAAACAACCCTTCCATTAAATACATCCAAGGTAAATGTTATCAAGGAAGAAATACCCCCTGTAGAAATTCCTACCCTTATTGATTATACTCAAGGGAAATATTCTTTACCTAGTACATTTATGAATTATAATAATAATTGGATCATTAGTGGTGTATTTGAGACCAGAATTAGAGAGGGTAAAGGTGATAATACACTTAAATCATTTATATTTACATTAAGAAAACCTGTAGGGATTGCAATTCCAATTATGAATGGATGTTATTATGTACAAACATATCATGGTGATCTTGCATATACTCAAGGCCCACATTATATGGAGGTAGAAGGAGTAGTACTAAATAAATATGGTTTTAATGAACAGGGAAAATTTATTAATTTTTCTACAGTAGCATGTGTTGATGATGGATTATTGGACATGATATTAGGTTCTTCTACGGCTTATCTTGAAGAAGACTTTTACTTTCCTAAAAAAAAGGACATTGGACACTCTATGTTGAATGCAATAGCAATAAGGAGAATAAAGGATGATTCAAATTTATATTATATTAATTTTGGTGAGAGTTCTGAAATTGATGAAGATAAATTAGAGTTTTTGTTGAATGGGTTAGAATAATTTAATAGTTCTAAATCTCTTTACTTATATTCTTAATTCCACTAGGGAATGAGAAAAAAGTGTTTAATATATTCAATAGAAAAACAAAAGAATATTTAAATAACTACTCTATTTAAATCAAAGTATGACAATACTAAAAAATCTTAAGTTCGTAAAATGGGCTGGTGGTAAATCACAATTAATTGAACAATTCCTCCCTTTATTTCCAAAGAAGTTTAATAATTATTTTGAGCCTTTTGTAGGTAGTGGTGCTGTTGCATTTCACATAATTCAGAACTATAAACCTAAAAAAGTTATTCTTTCAGATGTTAATGAAGAATTAATTAATGCCTTTAATATTATTAAGACAGATGTTGAACGTCTTATTGTTGAACTTAAACAACATAAAGAATATCATACTGCTGATGCAAAAAATTATTTTTATGAGATTAGAAAAGTACAACCAAAAGATTTACCATCCCTTGAAAGGGCTGCAAGATTTATTTATTTAAATAGGACTTGCTTTAATGGTCTTTATAGAGTAAATTCTAAAGGTGGGTTTAATGTTCCAATTGGCAGCTATAAAAATCCAGATATTGTCCAGGCTGATAAATTAAGGGAAATTTCAAAAAATTTAAAGAATGTTACAATTAAAGTTATGTCTTTTGAAAAAATAGTGGGTCTTGCAAAAAAAGGTGATTTTGTTTATTTTGATCCTCCTTATTATCCTTTGAAAAGAGATAGTTTTACAACTTATACAAAAGGTAATTTTTTAGAAAAAGAGCAAAAACTTTTAGTCAATGTCTTTAAAAAATTAGACAAAAAAGGATGTTTCTGTATGGAGAGCAATAGTGATACTAAGTTCATTAAAGAGTTATATAAAGAACATAAAATTAAAATAGTAAAAGCTAGAAGATTAATCAATTCTAAAGCAGAAGGAAGAGGAAAAATAAATGAGTTGGTTATTAGGAATTATTGAGATACCATAATGGTTCTAAACTTTCTTCATACTTTTTATGTTTTTTGTTCTCCCTATCAGTATATTGAACTTTTGGTGGTTGTCCATTACACACACTCATACACATATTATCAATTTCTTTTGGACTGTCAATAAACTCTCTAATCCAACCTTGAAAAAATAGTGTTTTTGGTTCAAAATTACTCTCCCTAGTATAATTGAACTCTTGTTCAATGATAAATAATTGTGCCATGTTTGCAATAATTTTCAATGAGTTTAATAAATGCTCAAAACTTTTCCCATGTAATTTTTTAATTTCTTCATCAGGATCTTTACCATAAAAAATATTATCAAAAATAGTAAGCATTTCTTTTTTTAAATCAGGACGGCTTCTTGTTCTTAAGTTTAAATCAATCATCATTCTAAGGTGATTAGGTCTAAATTCTCTTTCACCTTCTTTTAACCAAATCTGAAAATTTTTATTAACATCATAATCATTTTTTAATCTTTTAGGTAATTTAGATGGTCTAAGAACATATAATTCTGTGTCATTCTCATCTACACAAAGAGTTTTTTTCTTATCGAATTCTAATTCTTTAATTATTTTAAACATTTCTTCAAATCTCATCTTATTTTGTTTGAAAGTTAATCAAAGTTATATAATTTTCGGAAATTTTACGGAAAAAGTCTAGAAAACTTCACCCAAATATTAATAAATCAGTAAGTCTTTAATAGTACTAAGATGACTAAAAAACATTATTTCAAAAAAGGTGGTTTTGAACTTTATAGAGGAGACTGTGTTAAATTATTATCTAATCTGAAAAAAGAATCTGTTTCTACAATTTTCGCAGATCCTCCGTATAATCTTTCAAATGGAGGTATAAGTTGTAAATCAGGTAAAGTTGTTTGTGTTAATAAAGGTGATTGGGATAAATCTAAAGGGTTTGAGGAAGATTATGGATTCACATATAAATGGCTTAAAGAGTGTAAAAATATTTTAAAACCAAATGGAACAATATGGGTCTCTGGAACTCATCATAATATTTATCAAGTTGGTCATGCTTTACAAGCACTTGGATTTCATGTTTTAAATGAGATTATATGGTATAAACCAAATGCCCCCCCTAATTTAGCTTGTAGGTGCTTTGCTCATACTCATGAAACAATAATTTGGGCACGAAAGGATAAAAAAGCGAAACATATATTTAATTATAAAGAAATGAAAAAATGGGATGATAAAATAACCCCTTCTGGCAAGCAGATGAGAAGTATTTGGCATATTCCATTGACTTCTAAAAAAGAAAAAATTCATGGTAAACATCCAACTCAAAAACCTATAGAGTTATTAAAAAGAATAATTGCATCAAGTTCTAATAAAGGTGACTTAGTATTAGATCCTTTCAATGGTTCAGGTACAACAGGTATTGTTGCAAAAATGTTGGGAAGGAAGTATGTTGGTATGGATCTGGATAAGAAATTCTTGGAGTTGAGTGTTAAGAGGTTTAATGGGGTGGATGTACAGAGGAAGTTGATTTGATTTTTGAGTCTATAAATTGTTTTAATTTAATAGCATTTTCTCTACTTGCTTAATTTGACTTTTTATTTCATAAACTTCTTGGTTTACTCATTATTATTTTATATTAATACAATGTATCCACTTCACATCCTATAATCTAGAAACACATCTGGAATTTTTCTTTTTTGTAAGTCTTCAAGAGCTTCTTTTAGTTCTGCTGATTTTTGTTTAACAATTTCTCTTGTGATTTGATCAACTGTTGCAATACAAGGAGGTAGCTTATAATCTTCTTTATTGTTGCTAATTTCGCCATCATCGCTGCATTTTAAAGCCATCACAATATCTTCAACTAGTTTATTTCCATTTAATCCTTGAGGTAAAAGATCTGGGATTATTTCTAATCTTAATGGACTAAATCTGTCCTCAAGATATAAATAATAATAATGTATTCTAAAACCATGATTCTTTGTATGTTTTCTTTCATAAGGGCCTAAATAAAAATACGAATCTCCTTCTGCTATTTGTTTAACAATAGAATAATCTAAAACATCAGTTTCACCAAAATGCTGTGCTAATATACTGTAAATCGGATGTTTTGTTATACCTATTATAGGAATTCCCCTTAATCCAGCTAAAGCCACAGTTTTGTAGATCTCATGTTCATCTTCTAATCTATCTGGAAATTTATTTGAAAGTAGTGCGTTACCAAACGGTTCAAAAAAACCGCTCAATAAAGGACCATCTTTAATTATGATTGTTCTATTATGATTATTTAAATCGTATTTATATCCATAAGAAGATAAAGTATTAGTAACATTAGATAATGATTTTGAAATCATACTTCCTTCAGAAACAACTTTCAACATATTAAACATATTCTCTTGTAAAATATAGTGTGGCACAATACAACTTTTACCTTGTTTTTGATCAAACACTTTATCCGACATCATGATAACATATCGATTGAGTTTTCTAACTTCTGTTAATACTTCTTCACTAACATTTCCATCTACTGATGATGTTAATACCGTAGCCCAACCATAACAGGCCGTACCTTTTTTGAAATAATATTGATTTCCATAAGATGTATCTAATCCGATCATAATTGGTTTTTCATATTTTTTAGGTATTGTAACTTCGTTTTTTTTAATATAACAATTAAAACCATCTAATTGATTATTAGGATTAACATCTAAGTAAACTAATTCTTCGGAATTATTAATTACTTTAATAGTCATATGTCTTCCAATATAATTTCTTTTTTTTGATTTTAATGACCTTAAAATTCCAAAATCATTGAATAAGTGGTTTTTAATTAAGCTAACTTTTGTTTGTTGTGCTTCTATCATTCTAAGCAACCTCCGGAGCAATAGGTGGAATTATTGCTGTTTTTTCATCAATAGTAATGACTCTTTTTCCATCTTCTAATGCTTCCACATGATATAAAATAAAATCTTTATAAGAACACAATTTTTTTGCTTGTTCATGACTTTGAATAATACCTAATAACATAATCCCAAAACCTCTACCATCGAGAATACACATTTCAAAAATGTCTTTAAATGCTTTATATCTAACATATTTTTGAACTTCATCTATCATTAACAGTCTACCTTCTTTAATAGGATTTCTAACTCTTTTATCATTCTGTATATTGTATAATTCATGAACTATCATTGTGCCATATACTTCAGAATTAAGACCTCTTATAAAAAAACCAATATTTTTTGTTTCAAGTAATACTTTTTTTAAGTCTATTTTTTTAATACTTGCATAATTGACTGGAATGAGTGAGTTCATCAATCTTCTAAGTGCATCTTCTTGACAAGATGTATATTCTTCACCTAACAACTCTCCATTTTTTGCTTTTTCAAAAACATTGACTATGTCGTCTGTTTCTTCTATATGTCTTTTCAAAGCAATTTTAACTTGTAGTGAACAATCTGAATTATCAATCATGGAAAAAATGGTTTGTTTACTTAATTTGTTTATATCAGGAAGATAAGAATCAGAGGAAATTGTTATTTTAACAAAGTCTTCTTTATATTTTAACTTTACTTTTTCCATAAATGAATTTGTTATTTTACCATCTTCATCCCAATTAGGTGAGAATGGAACAAATTTTTCACCTGCATTAGATAAATTATCAACATCTCTAGTTATTGATACAACTCCTCCTTCTAAATAATTATCATTATCCATTATTTGTCGTTGAAAAATATTTGCCCAAACTGTTTTTCCATCCCCTGTTCTACCTGTAATTAAAATTCTTGCTTGTAAATGGTCAATACATTTACTTATTGGCATGGTTTCTAGTTGGACTTTTCCATTTAATAATCTAGGGTCACCTGCAGAGATTGACGCACCAAGATAAATATTTTTTGTATCTTTAGTAAACTTCTTGATTATTTCATTTGCAAGTGAATCAGGGATCTCTGATATAGGTACTCCTTTACAAAGAACTTTGTTATCTAATTTTTTAATAATTTTCCTCCCTGGTAGCATAATAAATATTGGCTTAATAATATACTCGTTTCTTGTATAATCTTGTTTTATTATACCGTCCTTATATCCAATAAAAAATAATTTGTTTTCAGACCAACCTAAAACATATCCAATAGGTTGACAATTACTGTATCCTTTAGCCATAAAAATTCCATTTTTCTCTCCTGTAATATAAAATCCTTTTTTCTTAGGTTTGAATCTTTTATCAATATCTAAACTTTCAAAGTCAATAATGTATTTTTGTTTTATGGAATCAATAAGTTTTTTTAACTCATCGTCATAAGAATTAATTGATAATGCGACCTTAATATCTTTCAATAATTCAATAATTTTTGTTTTTGGGTCCTTGCTCAAGATATTTAATATAATATTTTCGGCATGCATTAGGTCTTCATTAGTTAATTCTTTTTTTGAATTTATATCTATTGCTTTTTTTACTGTATTTATTAAAGCATTAATATCACAAACAGAATATTTACCTAAATATTTGTTCACTAGAATTGATGCTAAATTCTCTGGGTCCTTTGTTAATATAATACTTTTATTAATTAATCTTATTAATTTGTTTTCATTTTGCAAATGTATTAATTTGTTTGGGTTTAGTTTAATCTCTTCAATAATTGTTTGTATTTTCATTAGTTTGTTCCTCCAGTTTATAGCAACCACGCTTTTATTCATTAGATAGGAATGAAGGACGAAATGTCCTTTTGTCCACTATCTGGATTGTAGGTACTTGTTTTTTCATTTCAAAAATTTTTTTAACTGTATCCATAACATTACAAAGTGGTTCATTACTTTGTATGTGAACATCTCCTACTCTCACATTGTTATATGGTTTAGTTTTTTTCCGTGTTTCAGTAGTTACGGGATGTTGACCATCTATTGCTTTGTTTTCCATTTCATCACCTCATACTACCTCCCCAGATTCAACTGCTCCTATGCCAAATTTTGTTTCTAATTCTTCCAATATATTTAATGTACTTTTTCCCCATTTCATTTTTTGTTGTTGTTTTCTCATTTTATGTTCCCTCCTTGGTTGGGCTTTATTGCTCAACTCACATATATCACTTATGGCGCACTACTATTTAAATCTTTCGTTAAAAAATCAAATGTGGTGTTGTGTTTAGTATACTAATATATTAATCACACAATTTTATTGTAAAAAAACACTATTTTTTACAAAAAACTATTTTTGTATTTTTTTTAAATTTGGATCCTTTATTTTTTACAAAAACGATATTTTGTAAAAAAACAATAAGTTTATATAGTTTGGTTGTATTATTGTTTATATGACTGAAATACATAAATCCCAAAATGAATTTTTTGATATAACTCCTGACGTCCATTTAATCCAGAGTATGGGTCAAAAGGGTTACAAATTTTGGCAAGCTATTAGTGAATTAATCGACAATGCATTAGATGCAAGAATCCCTGGAAAATCTCCCTTACTCCTTTTAATTAAATTTGGGCCAGATAATGTACAAAAGAAAAAATGGATCGAAATAAGGGATGAAGGTAGGGGAATGACATATGATGAACTTGAAAAAGCAATGAAATTGGCTTATGTTAGAAACAGGAAAGATGAAAAGAAATTAGGTAAATTTGGATTAGGGCTTAAAACTGCTGCATCAAGTTTAGGTGCAAAATTTACTATTAAAACAAAACATTATGAAAATAAAAATGATGAGGTTTTTACACTTATTTATGACGAAGCAAAATTCATCAAAGCAGGGAAATGGGAATTAAAACCAAATAGGGAAGTTGACAAAAATTTTAAGCATGGTACATTAATTAGAATTGAAGAATTTGATGAAAGAGGAACTTCTATATACCAAAATAAAGTTAGTCGTATGATTGATATGTTTTCTCTTCAATATGGACCATATATTGAACAAGGAGTATTAAGGATCATTACCGATACTTTAAAAAAGAAAGGGTCTGAAATTGTAGTTAAACCATATAAGTATGAATTAGTTAATGATAAAAGAGAAGAATTGAATTTTTCTGTTAGAGGAAAAAAAGTAACTGGGTGGGTAGGTTTTGTTAAAGCTGGCCATACTGGATTATCAAAAGGTTTTTTCGGTTTTAATTTATTTTGGAGAAATAGATTGGTTGGATTACATAAAAAAATAGGTTTTAGGCCTCACGCAGAAAATTGGAGATTAGTAGGTGAACTTCATCTGGATGATTTTCCAATTACTAATGATAAAAGAGATTTCATTTGGAATCATAATGATATGACTGCCTTAGTTGGAGAAGAAAAATCTGATGACGAGGGGTCATTTGATTATAGGCATGGTGCATTATTTAAAGAATTAGAATTAACATTAGATAAATTTGAGAAGTATAAAAAAGAACGTAGAGCAGTTGCTAAAAAAGTTAAGGATGCTGTAGAAACGGAAAATATTCCAATGCGTATTGCAAGAGAGCTAAATCATAAACTTAAAACTGAATTAGTTAAACCTGAAGAAATAGAAAAGGAATTAATTATTAATATAAATAAATTAAAAAAAGATGGAGAAATAAAAAACGAAATTCTTGATAATCTGAAATCATTTAAATCAGAAGTTCCAAAAGTTATTGAGGAAAAAGAAGATATTGAAAAATATGATCTAACCACTCCTATATTTGATTTGTCTATTACAAGAGATGGAAATAAAGAAAAATATATGTTCCATCATAAAACAAAAAGTTTTGGTATTCAGGGGTCTGAGTTTGAAATAAAGCGTGATGGCAACAATTTTATTGTTATAACAAATACTGATCATCCATTATTGAGTGAATGTGAAGACCTTAATTTTCTTTATACTTTACATAAAGTTGAAGCTATAATTTTAAAAATAATTCAATTAAAAGATGAAAAGGATACAATAGAGAATTATTTTACACGTAGAGATCAAGTTTGGAGAGAATTTATTAAACAACAGAGAGCTAAAAGAACAAAATTGGAAATAGAGAAAAAACAAAAAGAATTAGAAAATGAGTTTTCATCTGAGTTTTAATGTTTATTTATTTCACCAATTTACCCAACTCACCAACAACCCACACCATCCCCTCTGTATCCAAGCAACAATACTCCAACAACTCTTTCTTAATATCCTCTTTTAATGATTTATCGATATAAGTACAGAAGTATCTTGCACTTGCCTCTGCACCATCACCTATCTCTAACTCTGAGTAACCTTTGCCTGTGATGGCAGGTAGTACTTTCTTTATAGAGTATGAACCTTTTTGTTTAGGGTTATAGTAATCATACACTTTAAACACATCAGCTAGATCTATAATCCTTGATATAACATCATCAATCCATTCCTTATGTTCAGGGAAATCTTCTGCTAATTTCTTAAATACTGATATTTCAAAGGATTTGTTAAAAACAACAACTGAACCTTTCCCTTTAATTTCATTCTTCAATTTTTTCAACAATCCTATCCTTGGATCTTTCTTACCATCTGCTAAATATTCAAAATGTTCTAACTTATCACTTTGAATATGTAATGAATATTG
>Ga0233431_1003393_pt1 | contig 19308 bp, 18 predicted proteins | sample SI_118_April2016_FD_179867 | JGI IMG/M metagenome (GOLD analysis project Ga0233431, IMG submission 179867) | Seawater microbial communities from Saanich Inlet, British Columbia, Canada - SI_118_April2016_200_MG | ecosystem: Environmental > Aquatic > Marine > Inlet | place: Canada: British... | reverse complement strand
CTCAACTTCACGAAGCTTCGTTATGATCTGCTCGGATCCGTACCTCTTCTTGCTCACTAAAAACCCCCTTTCAAATCAGTCCAAGTCTAACATTTTACCTGGACTAGTTTTCGGGGGTCAGGTCACTCATAAAGCTCTATGGGGCGGATTTCGATAAAGATCGAAGTATAGCACTGACGCATGTATTGGGATTCGAAAGGAAAGAATGAATGGTAAGCCTGACCCAAAACATATTTCGACAAGCTATGTTGAACGTCAAAATCTCACCATGAGAATGAGTATGAGGCGCTTTACTAGATTAACTAATGGATTTTCCAAAAAAGTCGAGAACCACGAGTATGCAATCGCTCTTTATTTTATGCATTACAACTTCGCCCGAACTCATAAGAGTCTTTGTAATCCTTATGATCGGACTCCTGCAATGGCAGCAGGAATATCAGACCATATATGGACCATTGAAGAAATCGTTAGCTTGGTTTCAAAATGATACACTACCAAAAAGCCGCATTCCTTGACACAAAAACACTACTTATAATATAGTCTATCATCGGCCCCCTATTTTTTGCAGTTGCAGTTTTTTCTATGCCGCTCCCGTTGGAGCGGATTTTTGACTAAACAATCAGAGGAGATGATATCATGAGAAGCGACGTCACCAAACAAGGTGTAGAGAGAGCGCCACATCGTTCTCTACTGCGAGCACTGGGCTGCGGTGATAGCGATATTAAGCAGCCATTCATTGGAATCGTAAACAGCTTCAATGAGATTATCCCCGGCCATATGCACCTCAAAACCATCGCTGAAGCAGCCAAACAAGGAGTGTACAGCGCCGGAGGCACTCCGTTCGAAGTCAATACCATCGGTGTCTGCGATGGCATAGCCATGAACCATCCCGGCATGAGATTCAGCCTGCCCAGTCGAGAACTCATCGCTGACTCCGTGGAAGTAGTGGTTCAAGCCCATGCATTTGACGCGCTGGTCTTTATTCCCAACTGCGATAAAATTATCCCCGGCATGCTTATGGCAGCAGTCCGTCTCAACATTCCTTCAGTTTTCGTAAGCGGCGGACCAATGCTGGCAACTCGTATGGAAAAGGATAAGTACGTCGATCTGTTCAGTGTATTTGAAGCTGTGGGACAGGTAGCAACCGGACAGATGAGCGAAGCAGAACTGACAGAATTAGAAAAAGTCGCCTGCCCGGGATGCGGCAGTTGTGCGGGCATGTTCACGGCCAACACCATGAATTGCCTCACTGAAGCCATCGGGATGGGGCTTCCGGGAAACGGGACCATTCCCGCCGTGGATTCCCGCCGAATATCGTTGGCGCGCGAAGCAGGCAGAAAGGTAATGGAACTTCTGGAAAAGAATGTCCGTCCATTGGATATAATCACCAAAGATTCGATGCACAATACCTTCACCGTGGATACGGCTATGGGTGGCAGCAGTAACTCGGTGCTGCACCTTTTGGCCCTCGCTTCGGAAGCCAAGATTGAATTTCCACTTGAAGATATTAATAAGGTAAGCCAGCGGACGCCTCACATAGCGAAGTTGAGTCCTGCCGGAACCGATCATATTGAGGACCTTCATTTCGCGGGAGGTATTCCTGCGCTTATGAAAGAACTCTCAAATCTTTTGAACCTTGATGCGAAAACCGTATCCGGCAAATCTGTGGGCGAAATTGTCGCTGAAGCCAAGACTAAAGATACAGACATCATCCGGTCAAAAGAGAACGCCTATTCACAAAGGGGAGGGCTCACTATTCTATTCGGGAACCTTGCACCGGACGGAGCCGTCGTAAAGAGTGCAGCGGTAGCCCCTGAGATGATGGTGCATCAGGGCCCGGCACGGATATTCGATTCGGAAGCCGAAGCCACCGAAGGGATCATGAGCGGTTCGATCAAACCTGGGGAGGTTATCGTCCTGCGATACGAAGGGCCTAAAGGTGGTCCCGGAATGCCGGAGATGTTAACGCCAACTTCCCTGATATCGGGAATGGGTCTTGGAGAGAAGGTAGCTTTAATTACAGACGGCCGCTTCTCCGGAGCAACTCGCGGTGCTTCCATCGGGCATGTTTCCCCCGAGGCCGCTGAGAGAGGACCTATTGCCGCCCTGCAAGAAGGCGATATAATAAAGATCGATATCCCGAATTGTAAACTGGAGGTCGAACTAAACCAATCTGAAATCGAAAAGCGGCTCTCTGAGCTACCGGAATTCGAACCGAAGGTCAAGACCGGCTACCTCAGCCGCTATATTGAAAAGGTGACCTCCGCTAGTACAGGGGCAGTCTTTAAACAATAGCCTGGTTGAGGGGAGACAAAAATGGCAAAATTAAAAGGCTCACAAATACTCTGCGAATCACTCCTCAAAGAAGGGACCGAGGTTGTCTTCGGCTTCCCCGGAGGAGCTGTCTTACCTTTATATGATACCCTGCCACAGTATCCCGATCTGCGACATATTCTGGTACGTCACGAGCAGGCAGCAGCTCATGCCGCAGATGCGTATGCCCGTGTCACCGGAAAGGTAGGGGTCTGTTTTGCAACATCTGGCCCTGGGGCCACTAACCTCGTGACCGGCATTGCCAATGCTCATCTCGATTCTGTTCCTATGGTAGCCATTACCGGACAGGTGGCAAGGCCATTCATCGGGAAAGACGCTTTTCAAGAGATCGATATTATCGGAATTACTGTACCTATCACTAAACATAGTTACGCGGTACGCAAAGCCGAAGAGTTGAGTACTGTTATTAAGGAAGCATTTCACATCGCCAGTACAGGCAGGCCTGGCCCTGTTCTCATCGATATACCTAAAGATGTGTTTGATGAAGAAGCGAACTTCAACTACCCGGAAAAGCTTGATTTGCCCGGTTACGAGCCTACAATCCATGGGCATCCACTGCAAATCAAGAAGGCCGCCAAACTGATCAACGAGGCCAAGCGACCAGTTATCATCACCGGTCGAGGCATCATCATCTCGAAGGCCTACAGCGAACTAAAGGAACTGGCAGAGAAAGCTCAAATACCGGTGACCTATACCCTTCTGGGTATCGGGGGCTTCCCCGAAAGTCATGTTCTGAGTTTCGGTATGCTGGGTATGCACGGAATGGCCTACGCCAATCTAGCCATAGATTCAGCTGATCTGATCATAGCTATCGGTATGCGCTTTGATGACCGCGCAACCTCGAACGTTTCCCGTTTTGCCACTCAAGCTCAGATAATTCATATCGATATCGATCCCGCAGAAATCGGTAAGAACCTGAAGATCACGGTTCCGATTGTGGGTGACTGCAAAAACGTGCTTACCGAATTGAATAAAATTATAGAGTCACAGCCACGCGTTGAGTGGGTTCGAGAGATCGAACAACTACGTCACGATCACCCATCTCATATAATCCGGGACACCGAGGCGCTTATACCTCAGTACGTTATTCGGCAAATTTATGAGATCACAAAAGGGAAAGCCACTATCGTCACCGGTGTGGGGCAACATCAGATGTGGTCGGCACAGCACTACGTTTATGATAAACCCAACAGTCTCGTCTCTTCCGGAGGATTGGGAACGATGGGATTTGAACTCCCCGCAGGAATGGGAGCAAAAGTCGGAATCCCAAACGAAATCGTGTGGACCATCGCCGGCGATGGCGGATTCCAGATGACCATCCAAGAGCTGGCTACGATTGTTCAGGAGAATATTGGCCTCAAGATAGCTATCATGAACAATGGCTATTTAGGCATGGTAAGGCAATGGCAGGAATTGTTCTACCAGCGACGCTATGTGGCAACACCTCTGGCCGGACCGGATTTTGTAAAAGTCGCCGATGCTTACGGAATTCCTGCGCTCAGAGTGGAGCACAAACTTGACGTTATACCGGCCATTCAGAAGGCCATGGAGACCGACGGCCCCTTCCTTATCGATTTCAGAATCGAGCCAGAAGAGAACGTCTTCCCTATGGTTGCTCCAGGGGCTTCCATAGCGGAAATATTAGAAGAACCTAACAAAGATGAAGCGAGCCTTGCAAGCAAGTAGCGTTATCTGAAAGTGTAGAGAGCGGGGGGTAATGAGAATATGGCCACAATGAAACGCACACTGGTAATGCTGGTCGAAGACAAGCCCGGTGTCCTGAACAGGGTAACGAGCATGATTCGCCGACGTAATTTTAATATCGATAGCATCACCGTCGGGCATTCCGTAAACCCCGGGTTTTCTAGAATGGTGATAAGTGTTGACGGGGCCACAACGGCCGTGGAGCAAGTCAGAAAACAACTGGACAAGATCATTGAAGTGGTGAAGATAACTGATATCAGCGAAGAAAACATCATTTCACGAGAACTCGCTCTGATAAAGGTCGAATCAACTCCTGAAACACGAGCTGAAATAGTCCGAATAGCTACTGATGTTTACCGGGCAAATGTAGTGGACTTTACACCGGAATCCATTATAATCGAAATCTCAGGCGACGAAGATAAGGTAAACTCACTAATAGATCTTCTCCGAGGATTCGGGGTAATTGAACTGGCTCGCACTGGCCGGATAGCCATCACACGAGGTAAACTAGGACCTCTACCCAAAGCAGGGGAGGAACAAGTTAAAAAGCAAAAAAACAGAAAAACAAAAGCATCCAAATAATTGAAAATATACTAGGAGGGGAAAATGGCCACAATCTATTATGACAAGGACACCAATCTAGACCTGATCAAAGGTAAGCCCATCGGCATTATTGGATTCGGTAGCCAGGGGCATGCACATGCACAAAACTTCAAAGACAGCGGTTTCGACGTCATGGTTGGTGAGCTTCCCGGCAGTGAACCCTGGAAAAACGCCGAGGCAGCGGGGATCAAAGTTGCAATTGCAGAAGAAGTATCGGCGGCATGTGATATCATCATCATGCTCGTTCCCGATACCATGCAACCCAAGATCTATCGAGAATCTATCGAAAAGAATCTCACGGCCGGCAAGATGCTCATGTTCGCGCATGGGTTCAACATCCATTACAATCAGATCGTTCCGCCTAAAGATGTTGATGTGACCATGATCGCCCCCAAGGGTCCCGGTCATATGGTACGTCAAAACTTCACTGAAGGCACCGGTACCCCAGCTTTAGTAGCTGTGTATCAGGACGCCAGCGGTCAGGCATTAGAGAAGGCTCTGGCTTATGGTACTGGTATGGGCTCAGGCCGCGCAGGCATTCTGGAGACAACTTTCGCCGAGGAAACGGAAACCGATCTCTTTGGCGAACAGGCTGTTCTTTGTGGCGGCGTTACTGCCTTGATCAAAGCCGGATTCGAAACACTGGTGGATGCCGGTTATCAGCCGGAGATTGCCTACTTTGAAGTCTGCCATGAACTGAAACTCATTGTTGATCTCATCCATCGCGGCGGTTTCAATTTTATGAGGTATTCCGTTAGCGATACCGCCGAATATGGCGACTACACCCGCGGACCACGCATCATTAATGATGATACCCGTGAAGAAATGTGGAAGATACTGGAAGAGATTCAGAACGGTAGTTTCGCCCGCGAGTGGATTCTGGAGAATCAAGCCGGAGCACCGGCTTTCAACGCGTCCCGCAGAATGGAATCTGAGCATGAAATCGAAGAGGTCGGTGAAGAGCTTCGAGCGATGATGCCCTGGCTCAACAAGTAGCATAAAAACGAAACCGGTAGGATTCGGCTGATATTGGCCGAATCCTACCCTCACCCAGGAGAAGGCCATGGACAAGATCATAATATTCGATACAACACTTCGTGATGGGGAGCAATCCGCAGGCGCAGCTCTGACGATTCCTGAAAAACTCGATATCGCCCGCCAATTGGAGAAGCTGGGCGTAGATGTTATCGAAGCAGGTTTCCCTATCGCTTCCCCCGGTGATCTTGAGGCAGTTCGCAGTATCTCACGAGAGATACGCGGATCGTCTATTTGTGCCTTGTCCCACGCCCAACCTCAGGCCGTGGATACCGCATGGGAAGGAATCAAAGATGCTGCGGAACCACGTATCCACGTGTTTCTTTCCTCTTCCGAAATCCATATGTCCCATCAGCTTCGGAAGAATCGCGATCAGGTCCTGGAGCAGGCTCATGCCATGGTGGCCCGCGCTAAGAAACATATTGACAATGTAGAATTCTCACCCATGGACGCCACCCGTACCGATCGCAAGTTTCTCTATCGATTGCTGGAAGCGGTGATCGATGCCGGAGCTACGACGGTCAATATACCGGATACTGTTGGCTACACCATGCCCAAAGAATTCGGGAATTTGATCCAGGGTATACGCCGGAACGTTTCCAATATCGATCAATCTGTAATCAGTGTGCACTGCCACAACGACCTGGGACTGGCAGTTGCTAACAGCCTGACAGCAATCGATCACGGCGCACGCCAAATTGAATGCACGGTTAATGGTATCGGGGAGCGTGCTGGAAACGCCTCGCTGGAAGAGATTGTGATGGCTGTAAAAACCCGTCATGACCTCATGAAATACGTTACGGACATAAATACCGAAAGGATATACAAAACAAGCCGGCTGGTTAGCGAACTCACCGGCATGTACGTCCAGCCCAACAAAGCAATCGTTGGAGCCAACGCTTTCAGGCACGAATCGGGTATCCATCAAGACGGGATTATCAAAGAGCGCACCACATATGAAATCATGGACCCCGAATCAATCGGACTCTCCGGAACAACGCTCTCTCTGGGGAAACTCAGCGGACGCCATGCTTTCCGGAAGCGGCTCGAATCCCTCGGGTATGCGTTGAAGGACGATGAGATCAATCGGACATTCGCAGCCTTTAAGGAATTGGCCGATAAGAAAAAGGAAATCACCGACCGTGACCTAGAGGCTATCATAAATGAAGAACTGAGAACGATTTCCGAAACCTATCATCTGGAACAGGTACAGGTTTCTTGCGGTGATCTCACCATGCCAACGGCGTCGGTTAGATTAACTGGTCCCAATGGCGAACTGCTCTCTGACGCTGCACAGGGAACCGGCCCGGTTGATGCTGTATATAAGGCAATCAACCGTCTGGTCAATGTTCCCAACGAATTAATCGAATTCAGTGTCAAATCTGTCACCGAAGGCATTGATGCCATCGGCGAAGTTACTATCAGGATCGAAAGCGAAGGTAAACGATACGCCGGGCGCGGTGCGCACACCGATATAATTGTGGCCAGTGCCAGGGCATACATGAATGCTCTTAACCGACTGCTGGTCACCAGAGGAGAGTGATGGACATTACGGTAGACGCAGGGGTGGAATTTGAGATCATCTTGCGCGTCTTCGTGGCGGCCGTGCTGGGCGGAGGTATCGGATTACAGAGAGGACTATCCAAGAAACCTGCCGGGATACGTACTCACGCTCTGATTTGCCTCGGCGCCGCTTTGTTTACCTCGTTAGCAGAGGGATTTGAAACCGTTCAGGGATTCGATCCGTCAAGAATTGCAGCGGGTGTTGTCACGGGAATCGGCTTCGTTGGGGCTGGTGTGATCCTCCGTTCTGAGACAGGCAGGATCGAAGGGGTAACCACAGCAGCCAGCATCTGGTCAACTGCAGCTGTGGGAGTCGCCATCGGCACAGGCTTGTATATTGTTGGAACGTTTACGGCCATCCTAGCCGGTACTATTATGGCAGTTCGCTTGTTATTCAAAAAACGATCCAAGTAGGTAACTATCCACAGTTAAAATCTAAGGAAGTACAGCTACCGAGGAATCTCGCAACAAAGGTGTTGGAAATTGGCTAGCCTTGTTTATGATGAGATTCTTCGCTTTATTTGAGCTAACATCCCAAGTAAACCCAAGGAGTAACTATGTCCAAGGTTTTAGTTATTTACGATTCTCGATCGGGAAACACCGCCAAAATGGCAGAGGAAGTCGCTGCAGGAGCACGGCTTTCCGGCGTTGAGGTAGAAGTAAAGAAAGCTGATGAATCCAAGCCTGAAGATCTACTTGACGCTGATGGAATTATTTTCGGCTCCCCCAACCATTTTGGGTCCATGTCCGAAAAAATGAAGGCTTTCATTAACGATTCGGTGAAGGTTCGCAAGAAAATGGAAAACAAGGTTGGAGCTGCATTCTCTTCTTCCGGCACCATCGGCGGGGGCGGAGAGACAACTGTGTTTTCGCTAATACAGGCGATGATGATTCACAGCATGATCATTGTCGGTGATCCGCTGGATGCCACCGGACACTACGGAGCAGTAGGAATCGGTGCACCTGACGATAATACAGCAGATATCTGCCGTAAGCTGGGAAAACGTGTCGGTGATCTAGTCAAGAGGCTGGCGTGATGACAATCGCTGAAAAAATTCTGGCTGCACACTGCGGAAAAACGAAAGTTTCTCCCGGCGAACTCATCAACGTACGCGTTGATCTTGTTCTTTCAAATGATATTACCGCTCCTATCGCCATCCGAGAATTCGAACGAATCGGAGTCAAGAACGTATTCGATCCTCAGAAAGTCGTGATGGTGCCGGATCATTTTGTTCCCAACAAGGACATCGCCTCTGCCGAGCAAGCCAAGATGGTTCGCGATTTTGCCCTGGCTCAAGGCATCATCTATTTTGAAGTTGGGGAGATGGGTATCGAGCATGTTATCCTGCCAGAGAAAGGGTTGGTCCTGCCTGGAGATGTTGTTATCGGTGCGGATTCGCATACGTGCACATATGGTGCAGTCAATGCTTTTGCCACAGGTATGGGTTCAACCGATATCGCGGCGGCGATGGCTACCGGTGAAATCTGGATGAAAGTCCCGCCAACCATTAAATTCGTTTATCACGGACAGTTGCAGAAATGGGTTGGAGGTAAAGACCTCATTCTGCACACTATCGGCGATATTGGGGTGGATGGAGCACTTTATGCCGCTATGCAATTTGAAGGCGAGGCAATCGATTCACTCCCAATGGACGGTCGACTAAGCATGGCCAATATGGCAATAGAGGCAGGTGGTAAAGCCGGTCTCTTCCGTGCCGACCGGACAACTCTTGATTATGTGCAGCCGCGAGCCAAGCGTCCGTACACTGCGGTCGATCCCGACCCTGATGCCGAATACGAACAGGTCATAGAATATGATGCTTCAAAGATCGAGCCGCAAGTGGCCTTTCCGCACTTGCCATCCAATACCAAACCCATCAGTCAAGTTGGGAATGTGGAGATCGATCAAGCGGTAATTGGCAGTTGCACAAACGGGCGCCTCAGTGACCTCGTTGTTGCTGCTGAGATACTCAAAGACAAAAAGGTAGCCAAGAACAAACGCTGCATCGTGATCCCCGGTTCACAAGATATCTACTTGCAAGCACTCAAAATGGGACTTATCGAGACCTTTATCAATGCTGGCGCGGTGGTGAGTACCCCGACTTGCGGGCCATGCCTCGGGGGATACATGGGAATCCTCGCCGAAGGTGAACGCTGCATTTCCACTACCAATCGAAACTTTGTGGGCCGAATGGGCCATACCAGATCCGAAGTCTATCTGTCCAGTCCAGCGATTGCAGCAGCGAGCGCGATATTGGGAAGAATTTGTGGGCCGGATCAGATTTGATCCCATCCGTAGAGGCATACAATCATGAAATTCTCGGAAGGTAAAACCGGACGGGTATTCGTCATCAAATTTGAAGATGGCGATAAACTGCCCGAAGCGCTCGAGAATTTTGCCGCCGACCGTAGTGTACTCCGCGGAACCTGCATAATGGTCGGCGGGATCAACGATGGCGGAAAGATCGTCGTCGGGCCGGAAGATGGAAACGTTCGACCGCCAATACCTATCCCTTTTGAACTTTCAGGAGCTCATGAAGTCGCCGGGGTTGGAACACTGTTCCCCAACAGCGAGGGGAAACCTGTTCTTCATATGCACGCCGCTCTAGGCCGAGAAGGCCAGACACGGACCGGATGCATTCGATTGGGTGTTGAGGCTTGGCTAGTCACCGAGGTCATACTCATGGAAATCATCGATAACACGGCTCAACGGGTGAAAGACCTTGAGGCCGGATTCGAACTACTGGAACCTTGATTTACAATATTAACATTGCATCGCCAAAACTGTAGAAACGATAGTCCCTCTGAACAGCCTCATTATACGCATCAAGGATAAATTCCCTTCCCGCAAAGCCAGCAACCAGCATGAGCAAGGTTGAACGGGGTAAATGGAAATTGGTTATCATGGCATCGATCGCCCGGAACTGGAAACCGGGCAGGATGTAAAGCTCGTTCCAACCGGTGAAAGGTAATATTTCCCCATTTGAGTCGGTTGCCCATTCCACCGCTCTGACAGCTGTAGTGCCTACGCCCACAATCCTCCTGCCCCCCCTCTTTGCAGAATTCAGCTTTTCAGCAACATCGGAACTGACCTCGCAATACTCCCGATGCAGGGAATGCTCCGTGGGATTTTCGGTTTTGACCGGTCTGAATGAGCCCAAGCCTACATGCAATGTCACGAAAAGCAGTTCAACGCCTTTGGACTCAATAGCGTTCAACAGCTCAGGTGTGAAATGCAGTCCGGCGGTAGGGGCAGCTACACTGCCTTTGGTCTTAGCATAGACCGTCTGATAGCGTTCCGGATCAGTGACGGGGGTATGGATATAAGGCGGCAACGGAACATCACCCAGACCGTTAATCAAATTCTCATTGGATAGATGTACCGTAACGGTACCGTTGTCATTTTTAGCCTGCACCTCAGCTAACATACTTCCCGGATGTTTTTCAGACTCGAGCTCAATAACCGTACCGCTCCGGATACGCCGTCCGGGTTTGACTAGCGCTTCCCAAACCCCGGATTCGATTCGATTTAGAAGAAGCAGTTCGAGTTTTGCCCCACCACCCACTTTGTGACCCAGTAACCGAGCCGGAATAACCCGGCTCTCATTGAGGACCATAACATCCCCAGATCGGAGATAGTCCGCAATCTCACAAAATCTCCCGTGTTCGATCGCTTTAACAGCCCTGTTGAGCACCAGTAGCCGTGATTGATCTCTTGGCTCAACGGGAGTTTGAGCGATGCGCTCAGGAGGAAGAACGTAATCAAAATCAGATGTTTTCATTTCATAAAGGAGAACTTTGGTCTCCTAGTGATACTACCGTATCCGTAACGATTTGAACAACACCTCAACACAAATTGATTTTGTTTTCAGCGATATATCGCTGAATTCCGTCTTCGGTATCAAGTCTCAAACCGAAAATATCACGACACCGGACTGCGCCATATTTCTCTTCAACCGTTCGGTATACTTGAGGCACACTGAGTACAAATCGAGAGAAGGAAGGCTACAACACTACAACATTCCCGTTTACTGCGCCGCAAGTATCTCCCGTGGTGGCCAATCCCGAGCTAAAACCTACCACCGAGCGCAGCAGAAGGTCATCTTCATCTACTCCCAAAACCCTACCAAGATTCTTTTGTTGTGGAATAGGAACAACTGAAGGCCTTTATGAAATCCGAAATAACCTTCTTACCAACTTCCTGGTTCGTGAAAGCAGTGTTCTTTTTCGTTTCCACTATAACCCACATTATACCGCAATTCGTAAATCCAGATTCAAATAATACCCGCGAGCAACCTATGAATCCGAAAAATCCGCCCAACCTTGACAAAGCGCGAGCCCTATATCTACAATAGATTCGTCTTAGGGGGACTTTAACAGCCATGAAAATCAACGTTGCACAGCAGCTCAAGCAGTCTATGGGCAATATGCGGCGTTATACTGTTTCCGAAACCATGGGGGACGGCTTTTCCTCTGTTCATGGAGAAATTGGGCTGGTCCTTACCAATCGTAGTATTCTCGCCACCGGAGAATTCAATACCACTGCAAACTGCACATGCAGCCGGTGCTTGGAAGAGTTTCAGTATCCTCTGAAATTTGAACTTTCAGAGGAGTTTTTCCCTACAGGGGACATACTAAAAGATACGCCAACGTCGGTAGCAAAAGTTGAGGAAGAAGATGGTTTCATCATCGGGGAGGATCATATCCTCGATTTGAGCGAAGCCTTACGGCAACACATGATAATCGGTCTTCCGGCCAAATCGGTTTGCAAACCGGAGTGTGCCGGATTATGTCAGAAATGCGGACAAAATCTTAATACCGGTCAGTGTAATTGTTCGAACGAGCAATCAGATCCCCGATGGTCACCCCTAAGGAAACTGATCGAGGACCAGATGGTTGAAAGTGGAAGAGAGGTAAACTAATTAGTCATGACTGAACCAAAAAGGAAAACATCCAAACGCAAAACCGGCACCAGGCAAAGCCACCAGGCTTACTCAGCCCCAAGCTTGTCGGTGTGCCCACAATGTCACAGCCCCAAGCCGCCCCACCGGGTATGCCCCGTATGCGGAACCTACAAGGGCAGGGAAGTATACGAAGTTAAGAAAGGCAAAGGCTAGTCAGTAATAAAGAGACATTGGTGGAGGCAGTATCGATATTTGCCCGTCTCGTGAATCGTGACGGAGGCATTTATGAGTAAAATAGCATTTGTCTTTCCTGGTCAAGGATCTCAGGCAGTAGGAATGGGACTTGACCTGTTTGAAGAATCGCCAAGAGCAAGACAGATATTTGAGGAAGCCGACGAAGCGCTCGGATTTTCTCTATCCAAACTTTGCTTCGACGGTCCTGAAGACGAACTTAGGCAGACTATCAACACTCAACCAGCCGTAATGACAGCTAGTATAGCTTGTCTAAAGACGGCATTTGGGAATGGGAACAGCGTCCAACCGGCATTCGTTGCCGGGCATAGCCTGGGAGAATACACAGCGTTGGTAGCAGCAGGAGTGCTGAGCTTCCCTTCCGGGATACGGCTAGTCAAAGAGCGCGCGCGACTGATGCAGGAAGCTGGCAGTCAACGCCCCGGAGGAATGGCGGCCATTATCGGACTTGATCTAATTTCTCTGGAGGAAATCTGCCAGGAAACCGGGACACAGATTGCCAACATCAACTCACCGGAACAAACGGTTATCAGCGGTACCAACAACGGCTTAGCATGGTCGATGGACTTAGCCAAAGCCAGAGGTGCTAAAAAATGCGTCAGGCTCAGTGTCAGCGGAGCTTTTCATTCCAGCCACATGGAATTCGCTGCGGAAGGATTGGTCAAAGCAGTTTCCAAGTTCGATTTTCAAAACCCGTCGATACCAATAATAGCCAATATTACCGCCGAGCCCGAAGCCACCGCTGAAGAAGTGGTAGACGGAATCCTGAATCAAGTATGCGGATGCGTTCGCTGGCAACCTTCCATTGAATACATGGTAGACGCTGGAGTGACTACCTTTGTTGAAATTGGGCCAGGGCAAGTACTGACCGGACTTATTAAAAGAATAAGTCGGGATGTAAAACTGGTGAACGTCAATAGTCTGGATTCTATTGCATCGCTGTCTCTCTAAACCTAATTGCTCTTTGAGAGATATGCTGTAATCATAAAGAATATCAAAAAAAATGGAAAGCGGCAGACGAAGATCCAGAATAGTAGCTTTACAAGCTTTGTACGAATTCGATTGTGTCGGGCACGACCTGAATTCCTCTATCCGATTGTTGACGCAGGAAAATCCGCTTACTGAAGATGCACTCACGTTCGTCCAGGAACTTGTGATTGGCGTCAAGGAAAACAAAGACGGTATCGATACTCAAATACGCAAGTTCGCACCGAGTTTCCCGGTTGAGCAACTGTCTTTGATCGATCGCGCCATATTGCGGTTGGCTATTTTCGAATTAGTATTCGATAAGAGAGTTCCGGTCAAGGTTGCTATCAACGAAGCGGTGGAACTGGCAAAAGCCTTTGGCAACAACAATTCCGCCAAATTTATTAATGGCGTTTTGGGATCGGTTAGCTCTGCAATAACACAGAGCTAATTTTCATGTTATAATGACGTTTGAAAACAATTCATGGAGGGTAAAACATGGCCACACTTTTTGATCGAGTGAAGAGTATAATAGTGGAGCAGCTAGGTGTAGACGAACCTGAAGTCACCATGGAAGCTTCATTTGCGGATGATCTCAACGCAGATTCCCTCGATCTTGTCGAGCTTGTTATGGCTTTCGAGGAACAATTTGGATCAGACAGCAATCCTCTGGAAATTCCGGATGAAGATGCTGAGAAACTTCTAACAGTAAAAAATGCTGTTGATTACCTGAAAGAACACGGCTTCGAGGAAGAGTAAACCCTCCTAACGAATCGACGATAAATCTCATTTGACAATCTTCTGGATATTGGGTGCTTTTTAGGAATTGGCGATGAGGTGTTAGCAGTAATATATTGATCAAAAAAAGCGCGGCCTATTTTGGCCGTGGCTTTTTATCACTCTGGTAATCACTATCTCTCTGAGTTTTGCATGGCAATATCAATTGGGTAATGGCAAGAAACCTTGATTGGAACTGCCCAGTCTATTTTTTATACCAAAGGAGTTTCTGAATTGACAACCCTGGCCAACCTCAACCAAGAAATCTCACTTTGTCAAGATTGCGAATTAGCGCAAACTCGAACCAAAGTAGTTCCCGGAGAGGGGGCTGAGAATGCTGAAATAGTATTTATTGGCGAAGCTCCGGGGTTTTACGAAGACCAGCAGGGTCGTCCTTTTGTGGGAGCGGCGGGTAAGTTCCTCGATGAGCTATTAGCATCCATCGATCTTGATAGAAACAAAGTCTACATTTGTAATGTGATAAAGTGTCGGCCTCCGAACAACCGCGATCCACTGCCACAAGAGATTGAATCCTGCCGGGGGTGGCTCGATCGCCAAATTGAAATCATTTCACCAAAAGTGATCGTTACTCTCGGCCGTCACTCGATGGCCAATTTTTTCGACGGTACAAGCATCGGGAAAATCCATGGTACTGCTCAGAGGATTGACGGCAGGCTTTTCTTCGCTATGTATCATCCGGCTGCCGCACTCCATCAGCAAAGCTTACGTAAAACAATTGAAGCCGATATCCTCAAACTCCCCGGAATTCTGGCTGAAGCCAGCGATACCGTAGTGGATACCACCGAACCAGAGCCCGAACAACTTAGCATGTTCTAGGCTCATCTAGAAACAAAGGGTTGAGCTTGATAGCCTCCCTTATTTGTTGGAGAAAAAGCCCAAATGGCAAGGAGTGCATCAAAGCAGAAACGAACTATGTCCAAATCACACCCCAAAAGCACAGGGGGAGGAACTCCTCAATTTATTCTCTCTTGGCACTTTTGGGGAGCGGCTCTGGCAGGTCTGGCTTTAGCGATACTGATTTTCCTTCATGAGGTCATTGGGGAAGCGGTTTTCTCCACGTTAGGGCTGGGCATAATAGTATTTGGCTTATGGATTGTGGCCGGGGTTTGGGTGATATGGCGGCGTCAATTCACTAGTTTGAAACAACGCTGGAACATCTGGCTGGCAGCTATACCGTTCAGTGTTGCCCTTTTAGGGATAATGGCCCTCTATCACCCGTCTTTATCAATAGCCGGCGTTTCTCTGGAAGATAGGACTCTAGCCGGGTCTCTAGGAAATTCTATCGCCGGAACTTCCCATACATGGGCTCGGCTGCTGGTATTAATACTCGCCGGCATAATGCTCGTTGTACCAGCGCAATCTCTGTTACTAATAAAGACAGCCACTCGCAAGTCGTGGCTGTGGGCTCATCCCCGAATAGCTGTTTTCGCCGCTCGATTATGGGCCAATTTGAGGAAATACACCTCTATTCTATTCACAAAGATTCGTCTTTTGGCAACCAGAGAAAAACATCGGGCTCGGTCAAAGACCGTCAAGTCCGCTCCAGTACAAATTAGGGAAGCCGTCAGTGAACCCGAACCCACCGGAAAACAGCAGGCTCTGCCGGGATTTACATCATCCATAACGGAAGCAGATGAAGACCAATCGAACGTCGAAGATGTTATCCTGCCTAGTATCGATCGACAACTGCCCCCCATGGAAATTCTCGATCAAGCTCCAAAGGCCAGTTTCGCCCAAGCAAATGACGATGATAGGGCACGATTGATTGAGGATGCTTTGGGCAGTTATGGGGTAGAAGTACATGTTCGTCAAATCAATCCGGGTCCTTCCGTAACCCAATTCGGAATTGAACCAGGCTGGCTTCGGAAGCACAAGAAAATTATTGAAAAAGACCAGAACGGAAAACCTATCTTGGATAAAGACGGAAATCCCAAATTCCATATGGAAGAGGTTTCCAAAACCCGGGTTAAAGTAGACCGAATTACGTCGCTCTCCAACGATCTGGCATTGGCACTAGCTGTCTCCGATATTAGAATCGAAGCTCCAGTTCCGGGAAAAGCACTCGTTGGAATTGAGGTCCCGAATGTAAGCACCGCTATTGTCACGCTGCGCAATGTGGTTGAGAGCCCTGTTTTCAAAAAAGCAATCAGCAAATCCAGGCTGGCAACCGCCCTGGGGCAAGGTGCTGGCGGAGAAGCGGTAGTTGGCGATCTGGCAAAAATGCCTCACGTTCTTATCGCCGGAGCCACCGGAAGCGGTAAATCTGTCTGCCTCAACTGTATTGTTAGTTGTCTCTTGTCCCAGACCACTCCGGCAGAAGTCCGTCTGATCCTCATCGATCCTAAACGAGTTGAGATGGTAACCTTCGTCGGGGTTCCTCATCTCCTCACTCCGGTCATAGTGGACGTGGACAAAGCCGTTGAGGCCCTGAGGCGTGTAACCATGGAGATGGATAGACGCTATCGTGATTTCGCCAATGTCGGGGCCCGCAATATTGAGACGTATAATCGTAACCCTAAAGTATCGGTGCCGATGCCATACATTGTGGTAATTATTGATGAGCTGGCTGACCTTATGATGACTGCGCCCGATGTCGCTGAACCACTGATCTGTCGCCTGGCCCAGCTTGCGCGAGCCACCGGGATACACCTCATCGTCGCTACTCAACGGCCCTCGGTTGATGTTATCACGGGTTTGATCAAAGCTAATTTCCCGACACGAATAAGTTTCGCGGTAGTTTCATCGATCGACTCACGCACCATCCTGGATGCTACCGGAGCAGAAAAACTGCTGGGTCGGGGAGATATGCTCTACATTCCCCCAGAAGCCAGCAAACCCAGGCGAATCAGAGGATGCTTTGTCTCCGACGACGAAATGGACCGACTGGTCAATTTCTGGAAAGAATGGGCTATCAAGCATTTTCCACCGGAAGTGGATTATGTGGCACATAATTTTGCTGCACTCTCAGTTCAACATATAGATGCAGATCCATTCTTGGAGAAAGCAAGACAGATATGCGAAGAGGCCAGTAGCGTTTCCATTTCCCTCCTCCAGCGGAGATTACATATTGGATACAACCGGGCCGCCAGACTCATGGATCAACTTCAGGAAGAAGGTCTGTTTGACAAAGATGAAGAGGAACTCGGAAATTCCTGGGAAGGGGAGTTATGAAAGACATTATCTCATATGGTGCCTATCTTGCGGAAAAACAAAAGTTGAAAAGAAAACGGCCTAAGACGGTTCGGCTGAAACCCCTTGCATCAATACCCGAAGAAGATGCGGTTTGCTTTTCTTGTGGAACCGATCTCTCCAAAGTTGATTTGTATCAGAACTATCGGGTGTGCAACTCGTGCGGATTTCACCAGAATATTTCAGCCTGGGAGCGAATATATCTTCTGGCCGATCCGGCGAGTTTTATCGAATTCGAATTCTACGGAACAGCTACAGACCCATCTCAACTTCTGGGCAATGAAACCTATGAAGAGCGCATTAAAGAGGCTCGGGAAAGGACCGGACTCTCCGAAGCAGTTGTTGCCGGTACCTGCACCATCGGAGGCAATCCCACCGTTCTGGCAGTACTCGATTTTGGATTTCTTGGCGGGAACATGGGTATGGTGGTCGGGGATCGAATAGCCAAGGCATTCGAGACAGCCATGAAAAAACATCTGCCTATTGTCACCGTGGTATCATCGGGAGGGGCCAGAATAGAAGAAGGCGTTCTCTCATTGGTTCAGATGGCCAAAACCGTGATCGCGGCAAAACAACTGCACAACCAGAATTTACCCCACATCTCCGTACTTACCCACCCCACTACCGGCGAAGTCTATGCCAGCTTCGCAAACCTCGGAGATGTCATTTTCGCCGAACCGAGAGCTATGATTGGGTTTGCCCCCATCCGAGTGGTTGAACAAACCGAAGAATCATCGCTTTCAGAGATCGATCACACTTCCGAATCACACCTCAAACATGGACTGATAGATCAAATAGTGCACAGGACCAAACTTCGCAATCTGATCTCTATTACGCTCGATTTGCTTAGTTCGAGATATCGTCTGGGAATGAAGAAAAAAGTAACGCCGTATATGGCTCCCACCCACCCGCAGGAACAGGCATGGGAAACCATTCAGCTAGCCCGGCACGAAGAGCGTCCCACCGCGATGGACTATATCACCGAAATGGCGCAGACTTACGTTGAGATACATGGCGATCGCTCGTACAGTGATGACCCTGCTGTGGTTTGCGCCATAGCCGAACTTGGGGGACAGGCCGTAGTGATAATCGGCCAGCAGAGAGATCGGAATGATGGTCGTCCCGCCCCAGAGGGGTTCCGTAAAGCACAACGAGCCATGCAAATGGCAGCCAAGTTTGGGCTTCCCTTGATCACTCTAATCGATACGCCCGGAGCTTATCCCGGAGCAGAATCGGAAGAACGAGGTATCGGCAACGCTATCGCCTCAACCATGGCTCTACTCTCAGACCTGCCCACACCCGTACTATCAGTTGTTATTGGACAGGGTGGTAGTGAGGGCGCGCTTGCTCTGGGCATTGCCAATCAGGTTCTCATGATGGAAAACGCGTTCCTATCAGTGATCTCGCCCGAAAGAGCGGCATCCATCATGTTCCGTGATGCCAAAAGAGCCGAGGAATTTGCTTCGGCACTGAAACTTACCGCCGCTGACTGCAAAGAACTGGGAGTGATCGATATCGTGGTGCCCGAACCGGCAGGCGGGGCTCACACCGATCCGGGAGAAGCCGCAAGATTATTACGAAATATTATCTTGCGAGAATTGCTCCAAATTCAAATAGTGCCTCCAGCCAAACTGGTTAAGTCTCGGTACAAACGGTTCAGGTACGTGGGCAGTCGCGCTCCGTTCCTCGGAGGAGTTTTTGCCAAGCAGACAGCTCAAATCCAGAAGGTGCTGCAGGGTGAGAAGGTAGAGGACGAACAACCTCCGGAGGAACTGGTACAAGAACCCGAATTACCTCCTGATGATGACTCTGAATCCCTCCCGTTGCCGTAATAGACTAGGGTAATATCTTAAAAAAGCCACCGAAATATGAGAGAATGGTGGTATGGCATACAAAAGAAGTTGTCCAAGATGCGGAAATATAAAGAGTTGGGCAGTAAGGAGAGATAAGAGGAAATGCT
>Ga0233431_1003392_pt1 | contig 19309 bp, 13 predicted proteins | sample SI_118_April2016_FD_179867 | JGI IMG/M metagenome (GOLD analysis project Ga0233431, IMG submission 179867) | Seawater microbial communities from Saanich Inlet, British Columbia, Canada - SI_118_April2016_200_MG | ecosystem: Environmental > Aquatic > Marine > Inlet | place: Canada: British... | reverse complement strand
AATCTTTTATTCACCTAAAAAATCCTATATTATCTTTCAATCTCACTTGTAATTGATCTGGCTCAATTCAGACTATCATTGAGGTTAACGATCTTGCGGTCGGGCACTAATTAGAATGACATTCACTTTAAATACAACTGCCACTATTCCTTTAAAAATTTGAATTTATTGTAAACATTTAAAATCTAATCAGGGAGGAAAATATGAAAAAAAATGATTATTGCCACAACAAGCACAGTGATTTCTTTCTGTACCTTTTTTGAAGACTGTTTCAGGCTTTCGAGTAGATCTATTTTACTCCCTTAAAATCCATAGAGGTTTAATTTTGCTTCAATAAAACCGCTCAACGTGGTAAATTTATCGCCAAAATGAAATAAGATATAAACTCAATTAATAATCTCAAAGGTGTTTCCCTATGGAAAAAAGAAATCTTGGTAAAACCGGACTGGAACTTACTTTAATGGGTATGGGGGGCTTCCATTTTATTGAGACCCCCAAGAAGGAAGTCGAACTGTTATTGAATACCTACTTAGATAAGGGTGGAAATTATATTGAAACAGCCGCTGATTATGGAGACGGCTTATCAGAACAAAAAGTTGGTTTGTCAGTTGCTCATCGCAGGAAAGATTTTATCCTAACGTCTAAATGTATGCAAAGAACAGAGGAAGGTGCTACTGAATCCCTTAACCGAAGTTTAAAATATTTAAAAACAGATTATTTGGATCTGTTTTTTATGCACGCCGTTCAATCAAAAGCAGAGGTGGATCAAATACACTCGGCCGATGGTGCCTTCCAGGCAGCATTAGCGGCTCAAAAAGAAGGAAAGATTCGTTTTATTGCAATTTCTGGCCATGGTCAGCCGGATGCTCTGGAATATGCCATCAATCAGGCGGACTATGATGTATTAATGACTGGATTTAACTATTACGATCGTTTTAATTTCCCTACTGCAGAAGGATCTTTACTGCAAACATGTTTAAAGAAAAATATGGGTGTATTGGGTATGAAAGCCCTGGCGGATGGGTATCTGTTTAAGTCATTTGAAACCGCTATTCGTTACACTTTAAGTTTACCGATCGCGTCTCTGGTACTGGGAGCTAATACTCTGGAATATTTGGAGCAGGATTTAAAAGTAATCAATGATTTTAAACCATTAAGCGAAACTGAAAAAGAAGCGCTTTATTTCAAGGCACCCGAATTAGGGGATTATGTTTGTCGACAATGCGGCAAATGTGATGAAGAAAATGGTTTTAAACCTTCTGAACTGTTTTTATTAGAGGGAATATTTGATCGGCAAATGGATAATGGTAAGGTCGAAAACCCGGAGTCTTTTGCACTACGCGAACGATTAAAACACTGGTTTTTCCAGGAAGAAATTGCATTACAGAAATATCAAAAACTGAGCCCCAAAGTCAATCCGGATAAGGATTACTCCGCTCTCAATTCAACTTGTCCATATGGGATTGATGTAAATAAGAAAATAAAACTGGCGCATTCCAAACTGAGTCAGAAGCGTTTTATCTTTTAAGTTATCATTTAATGATTTTCACCTAATTTAGTTCCAAAAGCCTGCTGCAATTATTTGGTAGCAGGTTTCCTTCCTCAGCTTTTTTAGTTGGCTTGAATCTGGTAAAATGAATTACAATATACAAAAATATAAATCCGTCCCCAGATTGATTTAGCCATAGAGGATCATTGATTAATATCATCCTATTTAAAAAAAATTTATATTTCATTTTCTTCTAATTACATGGTTTCTACGGCAATTATCAAAAAAAAAACTATCTGGTCAAAGCACTATCCATTATTTGTATTCTTATAATAAATATCTACTTTTGATCTTCTCATCACCCCGTGTTTAACAGCAGTATCAGACTCCTCAATAAATAAAATAATCATTCGAATGACTGTCCCTTAATCCCTTAATCCTTTAATTGCATTTTTAGTTGCTTTATATTAACACAATGCTAATTAAAATTATGAAATATAAAAATAATATTTTTATTGATTATTTTATTTAAACAGGATAATTTTAATCCTATATAGTAGGGAGTGTCTTGTTGTCATTCTTGGTTTGTGGGCTTGTGAAGAATCTCTTTCTTGGAATGATAAGTTCTTCTAGCTTAGAGTATCACAATTCAGTGTCTTACCCCCTTAAAGAGGACAGTATTAATTAAATTCGTGGCTAACATTTCACAGATTTATCTGTAAAAAACTCGGGAGAGATTATGAAACCAATCAACAAGCTATTCATTATCTTCATTAGCTCAATTCTTTTCTGTTCAACAACAATTTGGGCCAAAGATTTAGTAAATACCGGTTTTTTTAACGACGATGCTTTATCCGGATATGATCCCGTTGCTTATTTTACCATGGGAACGCCTGTAAAGGGTAAAAAAGCATTTCAATATAATTATCAGGATGCCAATTGGTATTTTAGCACCCTGGTAAATTTGAAAAAATTTGAATTAAATCCGAAAAAATACACCCCCCAATATGGGGGTTATTGTGCCTGGGCAGTTGCGCAAGGTAATACTGCCGATGCTAATCCTAAGAACTGGACCATCTACCAAAATAAACTATATCTGAATTATAATAGTACTATTCAAAATAAGTGGCTGGATAATATTGAACAATTTATTTCTGAGGCTGATCAAAAATGGCCAGCTGTGCTTGATTGATACTAATTGAACAACCGGAGAAATCTATGTCGGATACCAGCAAACCAAACAAAGAAGAAATTCTATCCAGATTATTTACCCTAATCACCAATCATTTAACTGCTCAGAACAGCGGACAGTTTTTAAAATATCAAAACCCCTCAGATCTTGATAAAAAATTGGAATTGGACCTGCCAGAGGGGCAGTCGGATTGGGATCAAATTTTTTCTTATGTCGAAAAATATCTGACCTACACGGTTAAAACCAATCATATTGGGTTTAGCAATCGCATGTGGTCCGGAGCTAATTTGACTTCTATTATTGGTGAAATGATCAGCGCTATCTCTAATACATGTGCCAGTACCTATGAATCAGCACCTGTTTCAATATTGATAGAAAAATATATGATTAAACAAATGTTGGAATTAGTTGGGTTTCAAAAAGGTGAAGGGCAAATGACAACTGGGTCCAGCAATGCCAACATGATTGCAATGCTGGCTGCCAGAAATGAAGTCAATAAAACCATTAAAACCAATGGGCTTTTTGTTCAACCCCAACTATATGCATTTGTCAGCCAGGATGCTCACTATTCAATGGATAAAGCTGCAAATATCATCGGAATTGGTACCGATCATTTGATTAAGGTTAAAGTTACTTCAAATGGGGAAATGGATCTCAGGGATTTGGAAATATCTATTCAAACAGTAAAGGAGTTTGGAGGTATTCCTTTTTTTGTTTCAGCTACGGCCGGGACAACTTTACGTGGTGCTTTTGATGATATAAACGGGCTTTTAAAATTAAGAGACAATTACGGCTTCTGGTTACATACAGATGGGGCCTGGGGAGGTTCAGCTATTTTAAGTGAAGATTTACGTAATCATTATTTAAAAGACATTGAGCGCGTTGATTCCTTCACCTGGGATTTTCACAAAATGTTAGGCACGGCGATGATTTGCAATGTACTATTATTTAATCAGAAAGCCGGTACGTTGAACCAGCTTTGCAGTGCCGGCAATACCTCTTATATTTTTAGAGATGAAGAAGATAACCAGGGTGAATCTTTCAATTTGGGATCTTTTTCCCTGCAATGTGGCAGAAGGGTAGATAGTCTAAAATGGTTTCTTGACTGGAAATTTAAGGGTCGAAAAGGTTTGGCTAAAAAAGTGGAAAGATTCCATCAATTATGCCAAAAAGCTGAAAGCATCATAACTGCCACACCAGAACTTGAAATGCTTGTCCCCAGAAACGCATTTAATGTCTGTTTTCGATATAAAGTTCCCAACCACCTTATATCCAAGAATGAATTCAATTTAAAACTACGTACTGACCTTTATCACAGTGGTTTAAGCCTAATTGGTTTTGGATACATTAAATCTGAGTTATGTTTGAGACTTTTAATTACCAATCCGAAAACAGATGAAGAATCTTTACACACTCTTTTTAAAACTATCGTTGAAGCTGGAAATAAATTATTGGTCGCAGCATGATGGAAGCAGAAATTGAAAATATTGATATAATCGCACCCCAGGTTCATTTTGGTAAACCTGAACAGGAGCCATACTTCAATCAATTATCTCTGGCTTGCTATGACCCGGAGAAAATTCATTCAATCATCATCCGTTTTTTAAATGACTATGAAATTAATATCAATGATTTTCCTTTAGATAAGGGTTCTTATTCAAGAACAATTCTATTCCGGAACCAGAGTTATTTGGAATTAATGATTGCCCGATGGGACAAGGGGGCTAAAACACAGATTCACGGGCACCCCGACTTTGTATATGAATATTTAATTGATGGACTTTTTCAAATTGAATCTTTTAAAAAAAATGGTTCTTATGTTAATAAAATTGCATCAAATAGTCAGCAACCAGGAGAATTTATCTGTTTACAAGGATTCAAAGGACAGTTTGATAATGCGATTCATCGGATTACAGCCAAAAAAGAGAGTCTGAGTCTTCACATTTATTCAGATAACGCATTAAAAGGTGAAATTTTCACAGACTTTAAAACTTTTTAAATAGGGGAATTTCTATGATACGGATGTTAATCGTTAGTCAGCTGATATTAAAATTTATCAAATACAGCATCCAATTTGGTGTCGCACCATGGAAATATTTCCAACTCAATGCTAAATATTTTAATAAGGAAAAAGGATACACTATCGGGTAAAGACATGAAACAAACAATCAAAAAGTTCATTTATCAATGGATAGAAAAACAATTTATGGATGGTTGCAGTCACTACAATTCGCTCTCAGTCAGAAAAAGTTGCCGTTCTAAACAACAAGCCCGGAAAATTTTCAACCTACTCAATATCCCACATGCCAACGGAAAGGTGTTTTTTAATCCATTTAAAGCTTTAGACTTTGTAAAAGAACATGGTTTTCCAGTAGTCATCAAACCAAATGTCAGTGGCTATTCCCGGGGTAGCTATTTTCCTATCAGGAACATGAAAGAATTTTGGAAAGCAGCTCTCTTCGTGAAAATATGGTGGCCAACCTCAATTATTGAACAGTATCTTGAAGGAAAAAATTATCGTGTGGTGGTGGTAAAAGATGAAATCATGTCCGTTTTAAGACGTTACCAACCTTTTGTGATTGGTAACGGTATAAATACCATTAGTGAATTGATAGACCAGGAAAATGAAAAACGAAAAAAAATGTTACTTTACCCAGTGATTCACTCCATTCCAAAAACTAATCGGGTAAAGAAATTTCTTAAGAAACAAGGATTATACTTAAGGACAGTACCGAACACTAACGAAATAATTCAGCTACATAATAAAATTGCACTTGCCCCGGGGGGGGTGGTGGAAACATTGGATAAAAACTCGATGGCTCCTGAAAATCGTGAACTGTTCCTTAATCTACAGAAAAAACTTGATGCTAACATTCTGGGAATTGATGCAATTTTCGAAAAAGGTATTGAAACCAGTCATGACAAACAGAAAACTATTTTTCTGGAAATTAACTCCCGTCCTTATTTAAAAATGCATGATTATCCCCGTTTTGGGATTAAACAGGATCTGCAACCATATTATCAAAAACTTAATCAAATTGAATTAATTGATTCCGGTATTTTTTAAGATGGAAAGAAAATCCAATACTTTTTATCTATTCCTAACCACCCATTCTTTATTAATTGGCCTTTTCCCATTTTTTATACCGGTATATTTATGGAACAAGGGTTGGTCCATAGGGTCAATCTGCTTTTTTATTTCACTGACAGGCCTGGGTTTCTGTTTATCATTATTTATCTGGGATCGATTGGTTCGAATCACCAGTTTCAGAAATATCATTTTGATCTCATTTTTATGGGAAACATTGTTACTCTTAACACTATTTTTAGAAAGCAATTCAGGAGTAATATTTATATCGGGATTAATCAATGGTGTTTATAACTGCTTCTTTTGGGTTACCAATCGCCTTTTATTTACACAAACAATCACATCTAAAAACTCTGGTAAACGATTTGGAAATTCACAATTGATAGTAACTATATTTTTTAAGCTAGGTGTTTTATTGGGTGGATACCTTCTGGAACAGGTTTCTTTTCAGGCGGTTTTCGTTATTTCTGCCAGTGTTTGTATACTCGGCATTCTTTTATTTATCATCCAAAAGGATGTAACTTCTCCGGTCCTTGTTTCCGATAGTAAGCACCCAATAAAATTATCAGAAATACTGACTTATAAAGATCAGTATCATTCAAAATTAATGTTTTCTCAGGATGGCTTTTTTCTCTATCTGGAAAGTTATTTTTGGATCATTTCCCTTTATACCATTGTCCAAAAAAATTTTTGGGAACTGGGACTCGTTGTAATAACGATGATAGTTATTTTTAGCTTGATATATATTCTGATTAAAAATATCATTGATCAATTGTCCGTGTCCTTAATGTATGCTGTCGGGGTACTATTATACCTCATATCCTGGCTACTACGTGGCAAAATGGATCAGAATTTAAGTATATTAAACCTGTTTTTATGGTTAATATTGATCACATTTTTCACGTCTTTATTCCGCTTAACCTTGAACAAACGATTCTTTGATATCACGAAATCTGTTTCTTCTCTGAGATACATTATCATTAAAAGCTATTATTCTCAATTTTACCTGGCTGTTTATTTTGGGATTCTTGGCGGGATTTCCTATTTATTTACCGATAGTAAACTATTTTTTCGTTTCGTTTACTGGATTGCGGCACTACTCTCTCTTCTTTATCTTTTCTACCAGCCTGTTAAACTCAAAATAGATTCCCGGTCAATGAAAAGAACGGAAATGAACCTGCATTAACCGATCTATTAAAGGTCTTTTCCAATAGAACTGCCATTTACTGATAGTTCCTTTACCTCGGGTATCATATCTCTAACTCAATTTTTCAAACGAAAGCTACCCTGATTCAACACCATTGATCACTAGGCTGGTTTTTCCGGGATGTAAGTTCGTGAAATAATTGCAAATAGGCATCCCAATGCAATAGTAATAACCCCAAAAAAGGATATCGCTAAGGTACTGCCGTTATTTACCGTTATCAAAAGACTAATAACTGCCGGTCCGGTAACATGACCAAAGCGCTCCATAAAAACGTACGTTGCTGAAACAGTTTTAACACCACGTTTATCCGCAATCTCTGTATTACCGATATGAGTCATAATCGGTGCTGCTAGTAAACCATTGGAAACGCCGATTAAGACAATAAAAAAGAGGATGAGATAGCTATCAATACCAACAATTCCGAATTGCGCTAAAATAGTATTAAATCCTACTGCAAGATAAGAAAGTAGTGTAATCCCAGGAATTGAAGCCTGTTCAATCAATTTGCTGATTCCTATAAATCCCAAAAATAATGAACTTAAACCACCAATGACAGCACTGATGGATAATACCCAGCGCGTCGCCCCCGGAGCATCAACTACTTTAGTGGCAAAATGAGTCGTTAACATACCCGAAATATAATACAGCATCAAAGCCAGACCGATATCCTCAGTTGCAAATCCTTTTTTTGTAAGTAGTAAAGGAATTGCGAACATAACAACACCAGCAATCGACATTTTTCCCACTATACCGATTGTCAACAGGGTTTTCATAAACTCACTGTTTTTAATAACCGCAATAATATTTTTAAATAGCGTCAGGAAGGCATTCTCTTTTTGAGGATCTATTACTTTTGCTTCAGTAGTTACAGCACCTGAAATTTTTTCGACACCAGGAACCAGAATTCCCAAATAAAATAATGCTGATAAACTAATAATAGATGCCAACATAAAAACACCGGAATAATCTATATACGAATAGAGTAAAGCCCCGATTGCCGTACCTGCGATCAATCCCGAATTTCGTCCGATAACCTTAACCGCATGTCCAATACTCCTTTTCCCTTTGGGAGTTACTGCCAATACATAGGATTGCAATCCAATCAGGAAAAGCCCCTGCCCAATTCCAGAGGCAGCCCTTCCAAGAGTCAACAACCAATATTCACCTGACATGGCCACCAGGGTAAGACCAACGACCTCAGCTAAAAACCCAAATGCCATCAATTTTTTTAAATTACCTTTTTCAGCATACTGGCCAGCCGGTATTAAGACAAAAGCAAATAATAAGTAGTAAATTGTAAAAGGCAACGAAGCTCCAGCAATGGAAGAACCTGTTTTTTCCGCCAATTCTGAAATCAACTGAGGTAAAAATGAAATGGATAGGGCATTCACAAACACAATTAGAAAATAGGCCGGTTTGATTAAGTTCAAACCAATATCAAAATCAACATCTAACCTGTTTTTTTCAATAAGCGAACCGTCTTCCAGTCTCTGATAATAATCATCCATCAAATGCTGTTCCTCATCATTTAACTTGGGATGCTCATGGAGTTTGGCTGCCAGTCTTTCCTTTTCTTCATCAATTATAATACCATCATCACAAATATCTTCAATAATTTCGGACAGACTTTTTTCTTTATCCGCATCGTAAGAGTCTCTGGAAATAACCTCCAGGATTGAGCTACCTGCATTCAAGAATATCAGAGAAATTAATCCACAGGCAATAAACAATACCAGAAAGGCCTTACTACTATCAAGAATGGCGTTAGTGATCACATCAGTTGGCATCGATACAGCAACTCTGAATATTTTCTTCTCGCCGTTTCTGTATCCATTTAAGGTGTTGATATACTCCAGAGACGCTTCCGGACTAGTATAAGGAGTACCAATTAAGTTAGCATTGGTATGGGAGATTGTAATATTCCCTTCAGTGACAGCAATAGCATTAATATCTGGATTACTGGCTTTATATTGCCGAAACGCTTCATTGATTCCTTTGATTTGCTTAATCTCAATCCCCAATTCCAATATTTCCCCCAAACGCTGAGTCATGGAATCAGACAAAGCTTTGGTACTGGCTTTAGCCCCTTCTTCATAAATATTAAACACGGTCAAACCAATAACCGTTGACATGGTTAAAAAACAGAAAAGGTAAGCAGATTGATAAAGTCGCTGTCTGATTTTTTTATTCCCGGCAATCAATTCATACACCACAACCAGAATAAAAAAGGCAACTGAAAGCCCAATAAAAACATAAAATACCGTAAAATACTGATCATTTAAATATGACAAAAGCTCTTGTTTAGGTGCTTCTATTATCACGTGCCCCACGATTCCAAACTTACTTTTTAAACTTTGCGAAATTTGAAAACTCTCTTGGGATTCTTCTACTTTAAATGATGTACTGGTTTTATTCCCTATTTTGATTTCTTCAAAGCTTTTTTGAGCCCTTCTTTTTTCAAAGGCAAATTGTGTGGTATGGCTTTGACTATTAAAAAATACGATATTCTGATTAGTATCCAATACCCTGATGTTTCCGATGGCCTTATCTGATTTCAACAACAATTCACTGGCAGAAGCAAAACCACTAAACTGCGTCAGCGGGAGACCGGCTTTTAAATAATTATCAAATGCATTTTTTACAATTTCACCCTGGGTTTTGAGTTTTTGTAATTGAAAAACAGTATATTTTCGATTGGCTTCGCCAAATCCAACATAGGTTAATAGCAGCAAAGTCAGTATCATGATGATCACCATCGGTGAACTGTATAATATACTTTTTAGTTTTAAATCTGCTCTTTTGACTTTCATATTAAAATCCTAGCCTTTGTTTTAGATGAGGGGTTAAGCGAACCCAATTTTTTTGATTATTCTTTAAGGGAATCTTCATTTCTTTTTTTCAACAGTCTCACCAAATGATCTAACCATCTCTCCTTCATAGTCATAAATAAATGCAGCACTTTCAAAAAATCGAAATGGAATTTTTAAACCAATTTTTTTTGCAATTCTGAAATTGATAGCAACATCGGGAGGAGTTACAATTCCTACAATCAGATCACCGGGTTTCACTTCGCCTCTCAATATTTTAACAGCGTAAATGCTAGCCAAATGGGCATTATTCCTTCGATCAATGCCAATAGCTAACACAGCACTATCATCGCCTTTTTTAACGGCATTCGGTATGGAACTGACGACCGGTACAATATCCGAATACATATTGATTGTTTTAATTTGCGAGAAAATGGCTGTACTACTGGTAATCCAAAAAACACTCTTTTTCAATTGTGGATCATTTTTTCTCATTTGATTGATCACTTGTGGAATAATGATTTTCAACTTTTCTTTAGAAGTATCCCTGGATTCTACGGCAACATCGATCACATTGAGGTTACGCTTGGTAAACTCACGTTTAGCAGGTATGACCTCAGTTGCCATTACCTGTTTATGATTTTTATTATACATCAGTCCGATATTTTCCAATTCAGGAACCAGCTCAAACAAGTAACTCAACTGGATATCGAGTGGAACATTTAATGAGGTCGTCGCAATATTATTATGGCTACCTTCTGTATAATTTTTCATCTGCCCCAGAGGTACCGGATCCTTATTGGTACATGTTACCACCGGAATTTTTTTTCCTTTGTAGTATTTATGGACTAACTCAGCTGATTCAGACCCCATCGTAAAAATTAGATCCACTTTTTCAGCTTCTGCCTGTTTGAGTATTGAAATTCCTCTTTCATCCTTTTTCGCGAAATTAATGATGGTAATTTCCGCGGGGATACCCTCTATATGAAGTACTTCCAACAGTTTTGCCGTCGCCATTTTGTAACTAGACGATTTTTTGGGAACAATCGAGTAAATTTTTTTGGAGGTTTCACTATTGTCCTTTGACCAGGTAGATTTTATTGTCATCACGGATAAATCTTCTGTTGAATAGGTAACTTTCCAGTTTTTTTGAATCTCCTGAGGCACTTTTAACCATGATATTGAGTCTTTGGCTGTGGCGGCGATAAGCGAGGTCTGGAAAATAAACAATAAAATTCCAAGAGAAATTATCAGTAAAAAAAGTTTATTAATTTCTTTCCCAGCTGACAAATTTATTTTGATGGTAAATTTCGATACGATCGGTATTCTGATTGTATTTCTATTTTTCAAATCATCTTTAGAGGTTGTGGTTTTATGCATCATTTTATCAGGTCAAAAGGTTTTGTATTTTCGCTTATGAATCATTAAAAATAATTGTAATATCTAAATGAATGATTAAGAATCTTTATATTAATTGAATTTCACACTTATTTTTTTGTCATATGAAAGGATCCATCCGGGTTATCTGTGGGTCTATCACTACTTCTTCTATAATAAGTACACCGTTCAATCATTAATGCCACAGATTTTTCATTTGGATAATTTTCTTTCAATTTATTATATACCTTGAGTGCTGTTCCCATATCTTTGTTCAGATACGCCTGGAAGGCATATTCATACTTGCTGCAGAATTCCTTCCTTTGCTCATCAATGTCCACATTAATATCATCAATCAATTCGTAAATTTTATATCCCTTTTCCTGTCCTTTGACTGAAACAAAATCCAATAACCGGCAAAAAAACTGGGATGAGACATGTTTATACGTATCTTCACTAATTATAATCTTAGTTCCATAAACTTTATTTATCCCTTCCAATCTGGAAGCTAAATTAGTACTGTTGCCAATAATTGTATAATTCATGCGGTCTGCCGATCCAAGATTCCCAACAATGGTTTTTCCGGTATGGATTCCGATTCGGGTATCCAAAGGAAATTTACCCTCGGTATTCCATTTGGTATTCAGTTCAGTCAATTTTTTCTGGCAAGTTAAGGCTGCCAGACAGGCCAGATAAGGAGAGTTTTCCTGTTTTGCAGGAGCTCCCCAGAAAGCCATTATTGAATCACCAATATATTTATCAATTGTTCCCTGATCTTCCATGATAATATGGGATAGCTCTTTTAGATAAGTTGATAAATGGGCCATTAGCTCGTCGGGTATCATTTTTTCAGAAATTGAAGTGAAATTTGCAATATCTGAGAAAAAGATGGTGATATCTCTTTCATCCCCACCCAAAGTAACTTCCTTTCCTAATTCAATTAATTGTCTAACTAATCCAGCCGGGACGTATTTTTTGAATGATTGAAGTCCTGCTGTCGCTCGTGTGATAGCAGTATTCATTGTATCAACTTCCTTGATGGAACTTTCCACCGAAACTATATCATCCAGGTCAAAACGACTGATTTTTGTTGTCTCTTCAGCCAGTTTCATAATTGGTCTAGTCAAGGTATTGATAACATAATAAACAACAGCCAATGATAAAATCATAAATAATATCGCCGTAATTAAACCTGTCCTTCTTAATTCATTTAAAGGTGCGATAAGATCGTCTTCTGGGACTACAATAATAATTTCCCATTTTGAGGCAAATGACTTAGGGAAAGGTGCAGAGTAGGTAATGTAGGTCTCACCGTCAGTATCTGAAACGGAAAAGTTTCTTCTTGGATAATGAAAGACCTCCTGCTCAGAAGGAATCCGACCTTCTGCCAGAATTTGAAAGAGTACCGAAAACCAGGATGAGTTTTTTCTCTTTTCAATAATCTCCAGATTCTTGTGTCGATCCCGGTAAATTTGAAAGGCCTCGGTGATCCATTTTTCTGACAATTCTGAAACTAAAGAAAGTCGCCGTTTACCGGTTTTATCGTCAATTCTTGAGGTAAAATTGCTTTTAGGGTAGGCAATTAATTCATTTTTCGCATTCGTAATAAAAATAGCAGCGTTTTTTGTAATTTTTTGTTTCGCCAGAAAAGTAGAAAGACTGTGTAAAGGGCTATTGAGAACTGTAACAGCAATCATTTCTCCTTTTTCATTGAGCACCGGATACGAGGCTGATATTCCAGGGGTTTGGGCGGTTGTGAACACATAAACATCTGTCCAGTATATTCTGGGATCTTTCTTCGTGTTTTTAAACCAGGGACGAACCCTTGGGTCAAATTTAGGAACTTTAGATGATAATTCAAGAAGTTTAAAGTTTTTATCCCGGTACCACCACTTTTCAATAGGGTTTTCAATCGACCGGTCGATATATCTGGTAGCATATCTGGGTTCCCTTCTAACTTGAACATAACTGCCGTTCATATCAGCCACAAACATGGATTGAATCTGCTCAAAGACCAATAACTGCTCCCAGGCAAATTTCCAAATATCTTTATGAATGTTGATAATATTGGCGTCAGTAACCAGATGACTTAAAGCTTTAGTTTGTGCTGCGGGAATACCAATGTAATTGGTGGTCCGATCAATGGTTTTACTGGTTACTTCCTGGACAATAGAATCAGTCAAATCAAGAATTATCCCGGTTGAACGGTTGTAAAAAAGAAAACTTAATCCAAATACTATTACCAAAATTAATATAGTAAAAATCTCAAGTATCCTAATTTTAAAACTTCTTTTTTTCCCTATTTTTATTTCTGCGGTCATCGTTTTCACTTATTTAACTGATTGAAAAAATTTTTTAATCTGTTACATGAGCTTTAACCTTTTCACTAAACCAAAATTCGGACCAGAATTGACAATACTGAATTTTTTTCAGGTTTGATTAATTTCTTTTATTTTTTAAATTGTTTGTACACGATAAAAGCCACAAATTCACTAAAAATCCACCTTTATTAAAAAAAAAGATTCCCGGAAATTTAATATAAACCAACAAAAAATCCAAAAACCTCCTTTAACACGCTGTTTATACGGATTCCATCGATTAGTAAATGTATTATTGGCACATCATTAAGTGAAGGATGCCTTGAGTCTTTAGGATAATAATATTGTTGATAATTGCATAAGGAAAAGAATAACCTGTTAATCAATATTACATTTACTTCTATAGGTAGGTTATTGAATTCATGCCTTTTATTTTTCAAGTTCTGAAATCATTTGGTTTGCAGCTCGTAAACGGGCAGCAAAAAGCTTACTGATATTCGTCAATAGAGCAATGGATATGGTAGGATGTTTTTCTTTAAATGTTTCAAATGCTTCCCGGGTCAATACATAAGTAACTAAGTCCTCACTGGCTTCGACATTAGCTGAACGGGGAGTATTATCCAATAATGCAATTTCCCCAAAAAAAGTTCCGGAAGATATCGTGGAAACTCTGATTTTATTTCCCTGATTATCAATATTAATAGTGATATCCACAGCTCCTTTGGTTATGAAAAATAAGGTATTACTTTTGTCACCTTGCCTGAAAACAACATCACCTTTTTTAAATTCCTGACGATCTAAATAGGTGTGCAAAACTTCTTTTTCATCTCTGCTAAGTTCTCTCATAAAAGGAAATTTTTCCATTGAAATTTCGATATGACTAATCAGTGTATGACAATTTTCTTTGATGAGCATGTCTTCAAACTGTTCTAAAGCTAAATCTGTTTCAGGAAAAATGCATGTTTCATGTTCCGGTTCCAACAGCGAAGTTGTCTCTTTCAGAAAAGACCAGATTTTTCCATGATTTTTAATATAACTTACGGCCAGGTACCGACCCTGTTTTCTTTGTCGATTATAGAGTTGTTCACAAATATTACTGCCTGTACTATCAATGTCAATGACCCGTTTCATATCAAGTATAAAATATTTTACATCCTGTTTAGCCAATTCTTCAATTTTAACAGATAAAACGTCAGCAGAACCAAAAAACAGAGAACCTTCGAGTTCAATGACACTGATTTGATTACCACTGCTGCTCAGTATTTCTATCATCTCTTCATTTCTGGTTTTTTTAGAGCGAATCGCTGATCCAAAATTGACTTTTCTGATGATTGATTTGCTGGTTTTGATTAAAAAAGTGCCAATGGATATAGCAACACCAAAACCAACAGCAATAACCAGATTAAAAAAAACCGTCACCAGTGTGACAGATAAAATGATAATTAAATCACTGAGATGAATCGTAAGGCTAACATCCTTATTTCTGATTGCATTAACCAACAATATCACACTTTGTTTATCAAATGCTTTAAAGGCCAGCGCAAATAACATACCGGCAATAACAGCTTTTGGTATTAGTGCCATGACTGGAGCCATCACCAGGACAATGACTAACAAAATAGTGCTGGTTAAAAAGATTGATAACCTGCTGCGACCTCCAGCATTATAATTCGCTAAACTTCTAGATAAAGTACCGGTAGCGGAAATACCACCGAAAACTGCGACAGCAATTTTCCCTATCCCTTGACCGATCAATTCCCGATTAGAATTTGTAGTGGTGCCGGATAATTCACTGATCACATGGGAAGCTAACAATGAAGTAATGGTTCCAAGAATCGCAATTCCAATAGCCCCGGGAAGTACCCGAATAATTGTTTCCCAGAAAAATCCCTTTTGAAATAAAACCATAAACCCAAACAAAAAGTCCGGAGTGGGGAGTTGAATTGGTATGGCGCCAATTGTGGAGGAAAGATGACTGGATAAGTTTATTGATTTTAAAAACTGGTACAGTAAAGTACCCGTGATTAGTCCCAGAATGGAACCAGGAATTTTTTGAGTAAATTTTGGTGTAAAATGCATTACAAGCAGCGTAATGGCAGCAATCAATAAGGTTAGCGGTTGAAATTGAGCAATATTTTTTATGAAATCTATTAGCGAACCTTTCTTTTCAATACCCGTGAATTCCCAAACTTGACTGTTTAAGATAAGGATGGCACTGCCATTCATAAAACCAGCGATAACAGGGAAAGGAATAAATTTAATCAAGCGCCCGATTCCAAATGTTCCCAGCATTATTTGAATTAGGCCGGATAGAGCAATCATCAAAAAAATAGCGGTAATGGCTAGTGTAATTAGCTCATCCGGCGAAACCTGGTAAAAATCGGTGGAAATCAATTGAGCAAGTGTGGCAGCAATGATTAGGGTTTCCGGGGCTTTAGGACCGGTGATTAATAGTTTTGTCCCTCCAAAAATCGCTGTAAAAAAACCGACGATAATAGCACTATATAACCCCGCCTGTAATCCGAATCCTAAGTAATCCGCTCCTAGTGGAGAAAAAGCGACCAATCCATAAGCCAGACTGCTGGGAAGGGAAGATACAGCACAAACCAAACCACCGAAAAAATCACCCTTAAAATTTCCGATTTTAAATCGCATTTCTTAAACAAATAACAAATGTTTAATGAAAACCATCCTCTTTGAGGGTGGTCAGAGACCAAATGACATTAATATCACCCGATATTGGAAGCCATAATATTCTTAATTGCCAATATATGTAAAGTACTAAGTATTATCTTTGTTAAGGATGCCAGGTAGGGTATCAAAAGCCAGATCATTGATAAATTTTAAATAGTAGCGCCTCGTAATTATGAGAGAAATATTTAATAGTTGTATATTCGGCTAAAATAATTAGGATTTGTATTGAAGGAGAGAAAAACGGCTACTCTGTAAGAAGCAACCACTAAGCTGTGATAGCTTAATCTTCGAGAAGTCCCTTCTGAGCCATTGAAAACGACCAATGAATCAGAAGGGTGTTATTTGTTCATAACTTAGAAGAGAGTTTTATTGATCCTGTTCCTACCTTAATAAGGTGCAGAGCTCATAACTGTACTCAAATCCTCAATTTTATTGTTTTTAATCCTCCAGTTATAAATATCCTCCATATCCTTATACACCTGGAACATCTGAAAAGTACCATGCCAATGTGCGTAGTCTGGAGCATTCATCGCAGCACCTTGTCTGGCACGTCTACCGGTGTGATGCCACAAGTAATACATCAGCTCCTGGAATCCGTCCTTCCAATTATCTTTTTTAAGCAGTCCTTTAGTGGCCAATTCCTTTTTCATTTTAACCGCGCCAGCCCACTGTTTATTATATAATTCAACGACAGTATCCAGTGTTTTTCTTTGGACATCAGTATGAGTAGGACCATGGCAATTCGAACAAACCTTTCTCATTAATTTATCGCCTTTGACACCATCGCCGCGATCACCACTGCGAATAACAGATTTTTTATGCATCAAATCCCATTTTAAACGTTCCTGAACATTATGAGTGGTTGCCAAATCTCCAATACCACTCATATGACACGTGGCACAGGTCGGAGCGATATAATCACCGGGTTCCCAAGTGTCCGAAGCCGCGTCCCAATTCCACTCTTCCCCTTGTGTTTGGTATACTTGACCATGCTTGCTTTCAAGATAGATTTCAATGTTCGGATGATCAGGTCCCAAATGACAGGCCCCACACGCTTCAGGTTTTCTGGCAGCAGCCACGGAAAAGTTATGACGGGTATGACATACGGAGCAGTTTCCGATAGCACCGTCCGGATATACTGTACCAACACCACCTGGCCAGGTTTCATTGATAGGTTTATTGTCCGGTCCCATCTCAACTTTTGTACCGTGACACATCTGGCATCCGGAGGTTTTAGCCGCTCGATTATAGGCTGGATGGCCTTTTGGCGTCAATCCAGTTGAGAGATCGATTTTCCCTCCGTCCATAAACGCGGCCCCTTCGTTAAGATACATTAATTTCTGTAAGGCGCCCTTTTTCGGTTCTATTACAGCAGCACTGGAAAGGGCGGCATGTCCACTTTTTAAGAACTGATCGACTTCCTCGGGATGGCAACGGGAGCATGTTTTGGAAGAGACCATGGGTGAAATATAAGTAGTGGATCCTTTAAGACCGCTACACTGATTGGCCATAGGAGATTTTTTTTCAACCACATGGCAATCAAAACATGATACTCCAGCTTTAGCCATAGCACTATTCTTCCAGGCAGCGACAGTTCCTGGAATTTCCTTGGCATGGCATTCGATACAAGCTGCCGCTTCCTTAGTAAAACCTCGTTCAACTTTAAGCACCTTCTGATTTAAATTGGTGTGCGTTTTTTGAGCGTATGTTGTGGAAACAAACCCCAAAACAAACAAAGTTAAGATTACGACTCCAATTCTACCGACTATATCTCTCATTTTTCTCTCCTAATTTATTTTAGATCATCCATAAAAAACAAATAGAAAATTTCTTTATGATTGAACTTCCCGGTGGTTTAAAATTTAGCCACCTCTTTTTTCTGAAAAAACTGAGTTGCAGTTTCAATCATATTTTTATGTCCCACATGGGGGTGACACTCAGCACACGTCTTATTGGCAGTACCTCTTAAATAGGATCGGTGTGCTATAAAACCACCGGAAGGCAAACCTGGTGGAGTTAAATTGTAATGGCAATGTTTACAGGCACTCTCAAAAGTAAATTTTAACCGGTTTTTCTCAGCCAGTTTCGCCCAGTCAACTTCTGCTCCGTCGACATAGAAATTTTGGATGATATCTCCCATACCGGTCTTACCTTTCACAAATATATATTCTAAAAACCTACCGTGAGGTAGGTGACAATCAACACATTGTGCTGCGAAACCTTGGGGATTATTGCCACCATGTACAGCTTCTTTCCAGGAGGTCTGAAAAGGTACCATGATATGGCAGGAAGCACAAAAAACATCTTTGTTGGTGGTATCTATCATAAAACCAGATGCCAACACAATCATAATAGTTGCAGTGACACCCAAAAGCAGACCTAATAACCAACCTTTTTTCCAAAACGATTTCTTATCCGGAGCCTTTATCGTCATTAAAATACCTCTTTTTCGATGAAATAATAGGAATTTGATTTATTACATATGCTTAATCATTGAAAGTTAGTGGCAGTTTATTAGCAATTTTTTATTTCCTGGAACTAATAGTTCTTCGGTCACTGCCCAGAACCGTGTATAACACCTCCTATCCCGATATTTGAAATAAACCGTTTTATTAATTTATAACAAAATACAAGCTTCATGTTTTGTTACCAATTGGAATTTAAGCAGTTTTCAAGTGTTGGCAACGGGAAAATATAATAGATGTCGGAGGGATTATATCTGATAAAATAGTAGATTTCAATACTTTTTTAAAAATAAGTATTATAATTTCATTATAAGTTCAAACCGCCTAATATATGATAGACTTACCATCAATTTAAAAAATTTATTCTTATTTACTTAAAACAAAATGTGACGGTTTTAATCTGATATCTTAAATTCAGTCATTTTTTAGGGAACTTAGGCAGAATAAAGCAGGAGGATAAGCGTAAAAAGTTAGTTTAAAAAGTCATAATAAGATCAAACAAAAACATTTTCTGGTATTTTATGTTGTCAATCAAACACCAGCATAATCGGTAAAAATATAACCAGCTCCACGTATGCTTTTTATATACACTGGTTTTGTTGGATTTGGTTCAAAATACTTTCTTAGCCGTGCGATAAAATTATCAACCGTTCGCGTTTCCATATCTGCGCT
>Ga0233431_1003391_pt1 | contig 19311 bp, 15 predicted proteins | sample SI_118_April2016_FD_179867 | JGI IMG/M metagenome (GOLD analysis project Ga0233431, IMG submission 179867) | Seawater microbial communities from Saanich Inlet, British Columbia, Canada - SI_118_April2016_200_MG | ecosystem: Environmental > Aquatic > Marine > Inlet | place: Canada: British... | reverse complement strand
CAGAGCACGTACTCATTCACGCATCAATTGAAGGCGGTTGTTGCGATTTTGGCGTCAAAACAGACCCTGAAGGGATTGGAACCCGCAATCATCCCAGGGAACAGTGGAAACACGTTCTGGTACCCCCAGGAGGATTCGAACTCTGGTTAGGATTTGAGGCAATCACCTTCCGATTGAGACGGAAATGAGCTACTTGCTGAAGTCCTTCAACGTCAGTCTTTTGACCTCGGAATTACGATTCCACATGTCTACGGCCATTCTCTTCGAATCGCCAATTGGCCCTAGTGTTCCGCAAGAGACGCAGAAGATACGCCAGGTCGGGCGAGGGATGACTGCTGCTGGCTTCCAATCTGCAATCGCCAGCAGCGTGCCACCACAAAACAGACACGGATCTGCCTCCTTCACCAGGGGATCGTAGTAGGCCTCAAACAGTCTCGCAGGGTCGCGCCGCAGATTGTCCATTTTCCTCCGCAGAAGAAGGTCGTTGCTGCTTTCCACCACGTGAGCGTTGGCGTAGTCACTATTCCTTTGCCTTTGGGCCCTTCTCAATCAGATATACCGCGCTTTCAGGCCTTCGACCACTCAAACTCTATGTCGTCGCGATCCCCGAGTGCCTTCTCCAGGAGCTCGACTAGAGACTTCGATGCACCCTTCTCTTTGAGCGCGCCTAGGGTGACACGGTGGAGGTAGTAGCCTTTGTCTTCAAGTGATTCTTCTTCCAATTGATCGATCAAGAATTGCAGATCGTCTTCGGTGATTGACCCGAGGCTTCGTCCTGTGTCTTTGTCTTTGAGCTGGATCATCGCGAACTCCTTGAAATGATTGATGAAGCGCCTACGATAGGAGAGTCTAATATGCCTTGTATCATAGTCTGGATAAACCATATACGTCAATCCTTCAGCTAGAAGACGATTGATTGGATCACGGAGCGAATGCAATCCATGGGGGAGGATTCATGTGTTGCCAGAGTCCGGAACTTGGCTAGGCTTCTTCCTTCCTGGCATCACAGACGTGGCAGGATTGTAGGTTTGGGGGCCTCATCTGGTGAATCTGGACGAATGCCGGCCATCATCAAGCTGAGTTGCTCGATGGCCACGCCATCGCGATTGGCTACGCCCATGATCTGGTCTTCGTAGATGACGGCGATGCGATCTGATAGGTTGAGGATCTTGTCCATTTCTTCAGAAATGAGAAGCGCCACCTTCCCCAGGGTTCGTTGTGCACTCAACCGGGGATCAGTGCAAGAGTATCCTGAGCGTGCAATTCTCGAACAAGGGGGTCGACAGCTTTGCTCCAAGAGTCGCCATGCAGTCAGATTCTCATTCGACGATGGGAGAACAGGATTGCAGTGCCTGATCGACAGCATCTTCCAATGCCTTGAACCTAACAGCGTCGACTAGACTCATGGCCCCTTTAAATGAATGTCCCCCTCCCCACATGGTAGTGCGATGCCAAAGGGCTGCAAGGGGCTCAGTGCCGTACAAGTCAATCAAACAGGAAACGTAAAGACCCATTGCAATGGTCACAATCGGGCTATCCGACGACTGAGCCATCAGGCGTAGCCAGCCGAGCCAATCTCCATCCTCTTGGGCAGAACAGGCTTGCTGCACAATTTCTTCCTTGGACAGGGTGAGCCATTGACCCAGTCCCGAAGTGAGCATATTGGAGTCGGATGAATCCCAGAAACGAGAGACGATGCGAGAGGAGAAATCTGCTACCCCCGTTTCATCCATTGTCAGATGGATGCTCGGGAGATCTCCCATCGGAGGATGCAGGAGCTTCTCAGCCTGTCGCTTCTGCTCTTCGTCCTGGTAGACGAAGACGCGAATTGGCAGTGGGATTGTCGATTCGTCCAGAGCCAGAGAGGAAACCGCGGCATCGTACGCTTGATTGAACGATTGCGCCAGCCGAAGCAACTCACCCTCTGGAAGGCTGCTCGAGATGTACAACGTGTTTCCAAGAGGAAGATGGGACATCGAAACCACGCTATGTGCCCATTCCAACAACGAGGGCGGCAAGGAGTCGCATTGTGGCAGATCAAGCAGCTGGCCCGCAATATGCAGGTCAGGCTGAAGAAGCGCTGCTGTCAGCGCCGTCTCAAGCAAAGCAGGTTCCAGCAAGGCGTAATCTTGGCCTGATAGAAGATCCAGTGCTGCGGCGTAGTCGCCCGAGTGAATAAGAAACGATGCCTGCCACAGACGGAAATCATCACTCAATTCCCCTTCAGTTTGAGCAAGTTGACGCCACTGTGAGTCAAGCTCGTTCAGGGAGAGCCCACTTGCAGATTCCAGAATGCTCTCCGTGTTGGGGAGACGCCAAGCTTCTTTCAGAGGAACGATGCCATCACCAAGAGCGAGAATCGTCTGAACCAGTGAAGCGGCCAGCAATGTAGGGAGATCCTGAGTCGACTCACTTAGCAGAGTTTCCGGAACGGCGTAGTAGTTAGCAATATCAGTTAATGCGAACACAAAGCGCGCTGAAGAGGGCGATACCCATTGCTGATAGAACGTCAGCGGATAGGCGCCTCCGCGCTCCAGTTCGAGGAGCGATTCAAGAGAGAACTTACGGCTGCCAATTATGGCGGCCGCCGGGGCGTAGAAGTTCTGTTCAGGATACGCGATACACTGCAGCAGACCCTCATAGACGATCTGTGATTGGCACGTATCCCACACATGATTTAGTAACAACTCGGCCATTGCTTTCGCAGGGTCTTCTCCAGCCAGGAGGTCCACTGGAGCCTTTGCATTCATCCTGTCTTGCCCCTTTCGACGAGACAACAAGCTCATGAGTTGACCAACATCATCATGAACGAAGACATCGATTCGTTCGGGAACTTGGCTGGGCTCAATGAGCAATTCGCTCCTCGCGTCCTGAAGCACGTCGATCAGCTTGTTGCCAAGCTCCTCGTGAGATGCCATCTGAGGAGACTCTTTGGGGTACCAAAGCATGAAGGGCTCATGGCTAAAGCCTTTCCTGCCCCATAGATCTCGTTCCATCAGAGGTTGAATGACAAGTGGAATTCCGAGTGCAAGCCCAATAATCACTGCACCTACAGTGGACCAAGCGAGTATCCGAAGCATCTTCTTGCGCTGTCTATCCTGCATATGATCCCCCTCGAGAAGTGACTAGCGATGGCTGTGCAGTCTCATGGAATTGCCTATGTATTATACAGAAAATCCGTAAGAAGATGTAAATGACGCCAAAGAAAGGTCAAAACGTGGACACATATCCCTTGTTCGTTCATAAGGGTGAGTTCGCAAGAGTCAACACCTTGTTCCATCCGTGAGATTCTTGGAACTTGAGGTTCGAACGCTGTACACGAAGGGGACTAATTCGAGAGTCGTCTGGTCAGGGTTCTTGAGGAGATTCGCACTCTGTGCTAGGAGACTCTTATTGACATAATCAGTCTGAAGGCTTTGCAGGTTGTGTAGATTCAGGGCGATTTGACTTCTGCAGCATCAAATCTGTGTCTCGGTCACCCATCTGACTCTGATTCATTGACTGGGCAGGGAGCTGGTTCGTGTTCCTCATCTGGTGAATCTGGGCGAATGCCGGCCATCATCAGGCCGAGTTGCTCGATCGTTACGTCATCACGATTGGCAACGCCCATGATCTGGCCTTCATAGATGACGGCGATGCGATCTGATAGGTTGAGGATTTCATCCAGATCTTCAGAAATGAGGAGCGTTGCTGTGCCTTGTGTGCGCTGCTCCATCAACCGGCGATGAACGTACTCAGTGGCACTGACATCAAGTCCGCGAGTGGGTTGCGCGGCGATGGCGATTGCTGGTTCACGCGACAATTCGCGAGCGAGAATCGTCTTCTGGATGTTCCCGCCGGACAGACTCTTCAGCTTGGTGTTGCGCGAGGGTGTTCGAACATCGAATTTCTCAATGAGTTGATCTGTCTCAATCGCAATCCTCTTGAAATCCATGAACAGTCCCTTTGAATAAGGGGGGCGATGATGGTCTTTCAAAATGAGGTTCTCTTCGACGGAGAAATCTCGTACAACGCCATCAGTCATCCTTTCCTCAGGAATATACGAAAGTCCGCGATCGAGTAACTGCGCGGGAGTGTGGCCGGTTGCGTCGGCGCCATCGATGGTGACACGTCCCCCTGACGATGCTCGAATGCCAGCAATCACCTCAGCCATTTCTTTCTGCCCATTGCCGGATACGCCCGCGAGCCCCAGAATCTCACCGCCAAAAACATCCAGGTCAACGCCATTCAACGCAGGAAGGCCGTTGTTGCCAATGGCTTTGACACCACGCAATGACAGCCGAACATCGCCTCGTTCAACATCAGGCCTGTTCACACGCAGCAATACGTCTCGACCAACCATCAATCGCGCCAATCCTTCTTTGGTGGCGCCGGCCGTGGGGACTGTGTCAACGACACGTCCGGATCGGAGGACAGTCACTCGGTTGCTCAAGGCAAGGACCTCATGCAGCTTGTGGCTGATGAAAACAATCGCATGTCCGCGTCCCACCATGGTGCGAAGAGAACAGAACAGATCGTCCACTTCCTGCGGAGTAAGCACGGCTGTTGGTTCGTCAAGGATCAAGAGGGAGGCGCCACGATAGAGAACCTTTAGAATCTCCACGCGCTGTTGCTCTCCTACTGAGAGCTGCCACACCTTGGCTGCAGGGTCAACGTGCAATCCGTACAGGTCGGCCACTTCAAGCAATCGTTCGGTGACACGATCCAAATCGAGGACGACTTTGCGCGATGAAGGAAGCCCTAGTGCGACGTTCTCTGCTACGGTGAAGGTCGGCACCAGCATGAAATGCTGGTGCACCATCCCGATACCGCGCTGAATGGCATGAAGCGGGGAACCGAACCGAACCTCTTCCCCGTTGACGAGGATCTTCCCCTCTTCAGGCTGATACATGCCATAAAGCACCTTCATCAGCGTGCTTTTGCCCGCTCCGTTCTCACCAAGGAGGGTATGAATCTCGCCGGCAGAAACGTCGAAGTCGACATGATCGTTGGCCAAAACGCCAGGGAATTGTTTCACGATTCCTACGGCTTCTAGCCTTTCGATCTTCGGTTGAGCAGAGATGGGCACGCGCAGACCTCCGATTTACGAGCGGATCGGGGCATTGTGCCTGCCCCGATCCAGCCCACTTGGTTACAGTTCGATTTCGATAGTTCCGTCGATAATCCCCTGAATGGTTGGTCCAACCAACGCTTCAGCATTGACCGTGATCTTCAGCCCGCCGTTGGCGAGCGTAATGGCGAATGCTGTTCCACCCATGGTGCCATCTTTGATCATCGCGATCATGGATTCCAATGTTCCTGTCCAGTCATAGACCTGGTTGGCTGCGACAATTTCGGGAGCCAGCGATGTTTGATCTGACTGTGTGCCGAACCAGAGCGCGCCTCGCTGTCGGGCGACGCCGACTGCTCCGACGACCATCTGAGCCGTTCCAGTAAGGACATCGGCGCCTGCATTGATTAGCGTTTCCGCGGATTCAGATGCGAGTGCTACGTCACTGAACGAGCCAGTCCAGACAACTTTGACTTCAGCAGCGGCATTGATCGATGCAACGCCAGCGATGAATCCTTCGACATAGAGCTTGGCGTCGCCAGTTTCGATGGGGCCAATAACGCCGATGATGCCTGTCTTGGAGAGCTGCGCTGCCAACACACCGTTGACGTAGCCGCCTTCTTCGGATCTCGCCTCATAGGCAAACACGTTGGTAATTCCCTGATCGGTGAATGTGTCGACTGTGGTTCCCCAGGCAAAGCCCGTGTTGGGGAAATCAGGCGCGATCTCTACTAGAGAGCTGCCATATTGCGAGCCATGTGCGATGACCAAGTCATAGCCTTGGCTGGCATAGTCTCTGATCGCAGCAGCGGCATCGGCCACGATGAACATGCCTTCTGAGTAACTGAACTCGAAGTTCTCGCTTCCCATGCTCTCTTCGATCGCCAGCAACGCATCGTACATGCTCTGACTAAATGCCAGATCACTGATCGAGCTGGGCATTACAGCCGCCACGCGGAACGGTGCCGCGGCAACCGAGAACCCTACGGAGAAGACGAGAATCCCTATTAACAAAGCGCCTAGTGAACCCCTTAGTTTCGTTTTCATGCTTTGCACTCTCCTTTGCGTTTTGTTCGTGAACTGTGTGCCTTGTGCATCGCTCTATGTGTGTCTGAAATGACCTCCCTTGACTAGCCGCCCCGATCGAAAGGCTTGTTTAATGCGGTGGGGGCATTGACTCTTCTGCGCGCCATGGCTGCCAACACAAGGATCGTAATGACATATGGCATCATGAGTGCGAAATCGGAAGGAATATTGATTATGCCTTCCACTTGAATCCAAAGCTGAAATGCATTGACTAGGCTGAACAGCAGCGCACCACCGAGCAATCCCAAGGGGCGCCATCCGCCGAAGTAAACGAGGGCTACTGCAATGAATCCCATTCCGTTCGTCAGGTTTTGCTGGAACACATTGAGAAGGGCGATTGACAAAGAAGCGCCAGCAATCCCGGAAAGGATGCCGCCAAGCGTTACTGCCGCATACCGAACGCGATTGACGTTGACGCCCAGAGAATCAGCTGCTTCGGGATTCATGCCAACTGCACGAATTTTGAGACCCAGAGGCGTCTTGTTCAGCACGAACCACGAAATCGGAACGAGCGCGAACGCGATGTAAACGAGCAGGTTTTGCTGGAAGAAGATGCGCCCTATCACCGGAATGTCGGAAAGCCACGGAATGTGAATACGAGGGAATCCTCTGATCGTTTCGACGGTTCCCAGCGTCTTCTTGAACAGCAACTCGCTCAATCCGAGTCCGAAAAGATAAATCCCAATTCCGCTGATGCCTTGCTCTGCCTTCATGGTCACACTGACAAACGCCATGAGGAGACCGAGCAGTGCTCCCACGATCATGGCTGCGAGAAGACCTAGCGCAAGACTGCCAGTGCGGAGGGCAGTATAGAAAGCCGCGTAGGCTCCCATGAGCATGATTCCGTCGACGCCAAGATTCAGTACGCCACTTAGCTGGCCAAAGGTCTCGCCGATGGCTGCATAGAGGTAGGGTGTGGCAAGTCGAATTCCTGAGCTGGCAATGCCAATAATCACTGAGCCGATCATTGGGTATCCTCCTCATTACCTGGGGCTCTTGGAGGATCCAGGTTCAGGTCAACGCGCTTGATCCGACGGCGGCGGAAGATCTCACTGGCAACGACGAGAAGGACAATCAGTCCATTGAGTGCACCGATCAGTGCAGAAGGAACTTGGACAACTCGTTGCATCTTATTGGCACCGGTTAATAGTGCACCCAAGAAGAATGACGATGGAATGGCTGCGATGGGATGCAGTTGGCTAAACAGCGCGGCAACAATGCCGTTGAAGCCAGCACTGCCAGTGAATCCGAACGCCGATCCGTCTGTGAACATTCGATGGTGGACGCCGAGAACCTCGATGGCACCGCCCAAGCCAGCTAACGCACCAGCAAGGCACAGCGATAGAATTGCATAACGCTTGACAGGAATCCCAGCACCAAGGGCGGCGCGAGGGCTTCGTCCCACAGTGCGGATACGGAATCCAATTGTCGTTCGCCAAAGGAAGATGTATACGAGCACGCCTAGTACGACTGCGATCAAGGCTCCAAGGTGCAGTCGTGTGGGAATCAATCGGGGCAAATCAATCGATCGTGGAAGTCGTGCTGTCTGGGGAATGAACGAGCCGAGTTTGACCTGAAGCGGATCCATCATCGGTCCGCGAAGCAAAAAGTTCATCAAATTAACGGCGATGTAGTTTAGCATGATGGTGGCTAGGATTTCGTTCACCCGGAAGTAGGCCTTCAATGCACCGGCGATTGCGCCCCAAATTGCCCCGGCAACAGCTCCGGCAATCAAACACAGTGGCATCAGCAGCCATCCCGGCAAACTGGCAAGCGCCAGACCAACAGCGGTCGCGGCTAGCGCGCCAACGACAAGCTGGCCTTCTCCGCCGATATTGAGAACGCCGCCGCGAAAGGCAATGCAGATTCCAATACCAACAAACGCCAACGGCGTTGCCTTAACGATGGTATCTGCGATAGCATTGAAGCTACCGAATGCGCCAACGAACAGGGCGCGGAACGCGATGAGGGGATTGGTTCCCAGAATAAGCATCGCCACAGCCCCGATGAGCAATGCAACCAGAACTGCGGCAATCGGCATCAGGTGAGTGAGCGAACCCCAGCTAAGTTTCTCCCTCAAACGCATCGGTTGACGTCCTCAAGAGAGCGCCTAGTTTGTTGAAAATCTCCATAGAACCGTGAAATCGCAACGACTGTACCAGACATCGTATGTTCCCTTCTAAATCAACTCTGGTAGATACCTACCCGACCCTGGAAGCTGTCTGACTGTCAGATCAGTCTAGCCCAATTTTGGGCGATCGACAAATCGGACATCTAAGAAGTGATTAGGTGTGTGAATAGGCCGGAAGATGGGTTTGAAAAGGGATATCTGATAACAGGAATCTGGTGTAGACCCATGGAATTGGCAGTTGTCTTTGCCATCTTCAGAGCGAGGTTGCTCTTCGTGGATTGATCCGCATTGCTGCCCATTCTGGTCTTGATGCAGCTGGCTTGTGGCAAAATCCTCACTATGGGGCATCAAGCGCCTACGAAAGCAGAGCCTAGTATACCTTGTAGCATAGTCTTGAAAAGAATGGGCAGTGATTTGGGACACGAAAACGCTCGTTTGGTATCTCTGTGTGGTCGAGAAGCAGGGCATTCCCCAGGCAGGCACATGCTCATCGCGGATGCAGACGCGCTCAAAGCGCGAAATGCTGCCTTTTCATTGCCATCAAGTGGGACCGAACCCAGTCCTCCAGGCTGTTTTTGAAAACATAAATCAAGGCAACGGCATATCTTATCCTAGGCCCAGTGCATGGCATAACGGTCAGACTGTCATACAGCATTGGGTACCTAAAATGATCAGACGCGAGGGATACTGAAATGGGTGTCGAGACAGAATTGGCAAATCCTTGTCTTTCCTTCTTATGAATCCTAGGCTGCTGATATAGGTTATTGAGACTCTCTGATGATTTTGGAGGGTAGCGAAATCGCATTGCTACCTGAGTTATAGGATCCAGGAGGTGTTTCCCCACATGGGACGCAGTAGAGCAAGAGGTATGCTTCAAATCGGAATCGCAGTTCTTATGGCAGTTCTTGTTGGAACGACAGCATTTGCCCTCACAGACGGTGAGCTCATTGTTGTTCAGGGCGCCGAACCAACGGGGCTTGATCCGACAGTTCATCGTGAGAACCCTACCTACAATGTGACGATGAATATCTTCGATTCGCTACTGCAGCGGAATGCAGACGGATCGATTACTCCCGCCTTGGCCGAATCATTTGAAACTCTTGAAGACGAAAACGCATGGATCTTCCATCTTCGCCCTGGCGTGACGTTCCACAATGGCGAGGCCCTGACAGCAGATGCCGTCGTTGCCACTGTCAATCGGATATTCGATCCGGCACTTAGCTCGACTAGAGCGACGGACCTGGGCTGGATTGAGACCGTTGAAGTGATCGACGACCTCACTGTCAAGATCATTGCCAACAAGACGTTTGCATTGGCTGAGCACTATTTCAGCGAGCTTCAGATCATCCCGCCGCTTCACGTTGCTGAAGTGGGTACGGCTTTCGATGCAGCTCCGATTGGCACTGGGCCATTCAAATTTGTCCGCTGGGACCGCGGGAACCAGGTCGTCCTTGAGCGGAATGACGACTACTGGCAGGGTCCTGCCGCTGTCGAAAGCGTCGTGTTCCGATTCATCTCGTCACCGGCGAGTCGTGCCACAACACTACTGGGTGGGGATGCCGACCTTATCGCCGATCCTCCGTTGACGGCAATGGATCAGATCGAAAGCAACCCAGCCACCAGTCTTGGAATTGCAACCGGTACCCGCGTGATGTTCGTGGGCCTCGACACGCGGCAAGATTCTCCGCTTCAGGATGTTCGCGTACGCCAGGCACTGAACTATGCTGTGGACAAGCAGGCGATTATCGAGAATCTGCTTTACGGACTTGCCGAAGAGACCGTAGCGATGACTACGTCGACGGACCTCGGATTTAATCCAAATCTCGATGCTTATCCCTACGACCCAACGATGGCACGCCAGCTACTTGCCGATGCCGGATATCCAAATGGGTTTGAAATCTCGATGGACAGCCTCAATGGCCGCTACATCAATGACAAGGAAGTTGCACAGGCAATCGCTGGTTTCCTCAGCGATGTCGGCATCACTCTCAACATCAATGTCCTGGAATTCGGTGCCTTCAACGGCGCTATCTTCAGCCACACATCCTCACCTATGTATTTTGCTGGCTGGGGCAACGCACCCTTTGATGCATCCTACGTCTATGACTTCATCATTCGATCAAACGGCCTGCTATGGACGATCGATGACCCGGTCATCGATGCCTTGATCAATGCTGGCAACTCGACGATCAACCAATCGGACCGTATTGCCATCTACAATGCAGCCGCTGTACTTATCATGGAAGCGGCTCCAGTACTTGACCTCTACAAGCAGCCCGTACTCTACGGCTTCAGCTCACGCCTAACGTGGACTCCACGTTCAGATGAGTTCCTGTGGATGTACGACGCTGTTCTGGAATAGACCAACATAGGCCCGCGGCGGAATTCGGCCGCGGGCCGCTATTCTTCATTCAATCGCACCTGGAGCGATTGCCAAGTAGCCCTCAAGAAGCAAGTAAGGAAGGACTAGAATCATGCCGACGCACACGTCAATCCATCTCACCAGTGAGGAACGACATACTCTAGGGCGAGTGGCTCTCGGAATGGAATCGCCGGACCTGATCGTCCGAGGCGGAAAAGTCGTCAACGTGTTCACACGAGATGTGTGCCGCAATGACATCTGGATTTGGCGAAATTGGATCGCTCGGATTACGACGGATGCGTGTTCCTTTGACACACCTGTCATCGACGCGACTGGGAAGGTCCTCATTCCCGGGTTAATTGACGGACATATTCATGTGGAGAGCAGCTTGTTGGATCCCATCGCGTATTCCAAACTGGCTCTGCAATGCGGCGTCACGTCGATTGTCACTGACTATCACGAAGTGGGCGTGATCTCTGGAGCATCAGGTCTTCGAGCGATGATGAATGCGTCCGTGCACTCGCCGATGAAGACCTTCTTCATGATCCCCATGCGCCTTCCATTCCTTCCCGAGATTCAGCGTACGCTGAGCACAATGTCGCCGGATGAAGCGGAGGTCTTCCTATCGGAGGACCAAACGGTTGGCCTGTCTGAAGTTATCGGCGAGACGATTCTCGGAATGCTTAAATCCGGAACCCCAGACGACCTTCGACTGATCACTGAGGCAGTCAAGCGCGGCCAGCATCCAGAGGGGCACCTCTTTTACAACCGAGGAGCAGATCTCGACGCTTGCATCGCCGTTGGAATAGGATCAGATCACGAACTGAGGCAGCCCGACGAAGTGGAGGAGAAGATTCGGAAAGGCGTGTTTGTCATGCTCCGCAGCGGCACGCTGGCCACAGAAGTGGAGACACTTGTGGGTACGATCGCTGAGCGAAACTTGCCCACAGAACGAGTGGGAATGGTTACTGACGATATCATGGCGAGCGACATGAAGGCAGATCGTTATATGCTGCACAAGGTCCGCTCGGCAGTTGACAGAGGAATCTCCCCGATCGATGCCATCCGTATGGTCACCTACAATATCGCGGCGCACTATCGAGTGGATGATCTTGTGGGCTCTCTCAAGCCCGGATCCTGTGCGGACATTGCCATCCTTGATTCTCTTGAGTCGCTCAAACTTGATCAAGTGATTTGTTCAGGGCGCGTTATTGACGATGCATTCTTGGCTGAACCCAGTCCTGTGACCTATCCAGAAGAGCTGTTGCATACCATAGAGAGGGATCCCATTGAGCTTTCACAGCTCCTTGAGCATCTGCGTGTCGCGGACAAGACGACAATGACTGTGAAGGCCATCGAGTTGAATGAGAGCAATCGATTCACCGAACTTGTGGAGTGCGACGTTCCTGTACGAGATGGCCGAATCGCTGTTGAGGAAACTGATGACTTGTGCTATCTCATTTGTGCAAACCGGCGCCACAACGATGCGATCGGAGTGGGCTTTCTCAAGGGTTATGGACTTAGAGAAGGCGCTCTGGCTGTAAGCATGGCGCATGATCATCACAATGTTGTGGCTCTCGGACGAACATTGGATGACTTGCTGCTGGCAGCCAACCGAGTGATCGAAACACAAGGTGGCCTCGTTCATACGCGTGCAGGTGAGATCGAATGCGAAGTGTCTCTGCCTCTTGCTGGCTTAATGGCTACCGCACCATTTGCTGACACAGTGGCTGGTCTTGACCTTTTGCATGAGAAGCTGCGTGCTGGCGGAGCAGGGTGGCGATCACCGGTTTTCTTCGTCTTCTGGCTTGGCATGGAAGTTGCTCCACGCTATCGGATTACGGATGAAGGTGTCATCGATACCACGACATTTGAGACGCTCGATGTGATCGTTCGGTAAGGGGGATCATGCAACCTCATCTGAAGCTAGACGAGCTCCCTTCGGTCGTGCTGTTTCCGGGAGACCCGAAACGGGCAGAGCAAATTGCCTCATATCTAGAGGACCCAACGTTACTCGCTGCCAATCGGGAGTATCATAGCTATTGCGGCACTGCCCATGGGGTCCCGATTGGCGTCGTCTCTGCTGGCGTAGGCGGAGCGGGCGCGGCGATTGCCTATCATGAAGCCATCGCCGCAGGAGCGCGTGTGCTAATCCGTATCGGCACTGCGGGGAAGCTTCAGCCAGACGTTCGAAGCGGTGATGTCGTCATCGCGACTGCTGCAGTGCGAGAAGATGGTGTCAGTCAACAGATCCTCCCACTGGAGTTTCCTGCAGTTGCTGATCCAGATGTGGTCGCCGCACTCCGCCAAGCTTCCGAAGATGCAGACCGAAGGCATCACGTTGGTGTTGTACACACCACGGGGGTCTTTTACTCTGCTAGCCTAGCTCTGGATCGTGATTTGACGGGAGCTGCAGGAGCTTTGTGTGTCGAGATGGAGTGCTCGACGATGTTCATTGTTGCAGCCAAACAACGCGTTGCCGCCGGTGCAATTCTTGCTATCAATGGAGATGCTTCACCCGACAAGACACTCATCCGAAGTGCAATTGATGCTGCTATTGACATCGCAATTGCCGCCGCTGAGCAATTGATGTCAACAACTTCGAAGCCGTAGGCACGAGGAGATTTAGCATGAGGACGCGAATCGAACGGGGTTGGGTCGCAACGATGGACAATGAACTCCGCGTCTACACGGACGGAACGGTCATCCTTGAGGACAATCTCATTACGTACGTGGGGCCTTCTAGTGAAGCGCCCGGTGATCAAGCAGAACGAACCATTGACGCGCAGGGGAAGATCGTTCTCCCGGGATTGATTAACACGCATGTCCATCTCTCCCAGCAACTTGGGCGAGGCATCGGCGATGACGTCAGCCTGCTCACGTGGTTGCACGAACGGATCTGGCCGTACGAATCATCGATGACGTACGAGGACAGCCATATCAGCTCTCTGCTTTGTGGAATCGAATTGATCCGTACGGGTGTGACATGTTTTGCTGAAGCGGGTGGACAACACGTTGCAGCCATGGCTGAAGCGATGGAAGAATTGGGCCTGCGTGGCATCCTTGCTCGCTCCATCATGGATGAAGGGGAAGGCCCTGCTGCCATGATCGAGCCTACTGACCAGTGCATTGCACGTCAGCAGGATCTGATCGATCGGTTCCACGGAAGCGTCAACGGGCGGCTTCGCGTTTGGCCGGCGTGCCGAACGATCTTCAACTGCTCTGATGCGCTTTATCTTCAGACCAAAGAGCTGGCGGATCGTGCTGGTGTTGGTATTCACGCCCATATTGCCGAGATCCCCGATGAAGTGGAATTTTCTCGCCAGACGCGTGGTGACACGACAGTCGCCCACCTGGAAAACCTTGGCGTGCTTGCCCCCAACTTCCTGTCTGTGCACACGGTATGGCTCACTGAGCAGGAACTGGATATCCTCGCAAAACGTGACGTCCCTGTCTCACATAATCCTGCTGCTGCAATGCGTGTGCTTGGATTTGCCGATGTTCCCGGCATGCTGGACCGTGGCATTCTCGTTGCCTTGGGAACGGATGGAGCTCCGTCCAACAACAGGATGAACCTGATAAGTGAGATGTATCTCGCTGGACTCATCCACAAGGGGCGTAAACTCGATCCCAAGGTGGTTCCTGCCGAGGCTGTCCTTGGCATGGTCACCAACAAGGCCGCCAAGGCGCTCCTGTGGGACGATGAAATTGGCTCCCTGGAAGTGGGGACTCGAGCTGATGTGACAATCATCAATCCCCAGACTGCGGGAATGCTTCCCCTACATGATCCTGTGGCCAACTTGGTTTACGCGATGGATACCACCAATGTCTGGACTGTGATCGTCGATGGTCGAGTCCTGTTTGAAGATGGCGTCATCCAAACCGTGGATGAGCAGTCCGTGCTGGCTGAGGCCGAAGCGCGAGCTGCCGAGCTTATTCAACGAGCTGGAATTCGATTGCCTCATCGATTCCCGCAGACCTAGCTGGTGCGACGTGGGAGTGTTGAGATCGCCTTGATCAATGCCGGATAAGCGCCCCACGCCTCGATCATCAACTCGATGGACACGCGGTCTATCGGCGTGTGCGCATACTTGGCCTCGCAGGGTGAGAATCCGAGAATCGGGAACCCTCGTTCTGTGAACAGTCCGCAGTCTGTAGTAAATCTCCAGGGTTGAACGGGAACGGCACGATTCCAGTGAGCGCTGAGTGCCTGTTGTGCACTGACGACGAATGCATCGTTGGGATCGATCCAATAGGGTGGCTGGGCATGCTCAAGCTTGTAGATGCGGCCGGTGTACGTTGATAGCTCAAATGGCGGAATCCATGCTTCGTCTCCATCTGACATGATGGAATTCAGCCGATCCAGAATTTCCGCGGGTGTTTCGCCAGGGACAGATCGCCAGTCAATGCTCAAATCGAAGGACTGAGGTGTCACGTTGTCATCGAGGAGATTGGTTGCTCCCCGCGTGGGTACGGCGTGTGAGCTGCCCATCACGCCCTGCTTCATTGGCAGATCTGCGAGCTGAAGCAGAAATGCTGCAGCACGATACAACGCGACTTGCTCGCGCTGCGAAATGCTTGCATGCACGCTTTCACCAGGGAATCTCATCCTGACGAGCGTTCGACCGCGATTGCCATTACTTAGCTCGTTCGTCGTACCTTCTCCCATGAACGCGTAATCTGGATGAAGATGATCCAGCAGAATTTTCGATCCGAGTCCTGCGACTTCCTCAACAACCACCTGAGCTACATGCAGATCGCCATGCCTCAAATCGTGTCCAGCAATCGCCGCTGGCAGATGTACCTGCGTTGCAATGGCACCCTTGGTATCACTGGCACCGCGGCCGTGGATCCACCCGTCGGCTGATTCTCCACCAAATGGGTCATAGTCCCAGCGAGAAAGATCACCGGGCGAGACCTGATCCATGTGGGCAGTAAATAAGATTGAGGGACATGTTGGGTCAGTGGCGCGAATCGTGCCTATCACGTTGCCCACTTCATCTGTCCGGATTTCGTCGTAGCCAAGCGCCTTCATCTCGGCGGCGATCCGCTTAGCCAGGGGACCTTCTCCGCCTGTCGGACTTGGGATGCGAATGAGTTCCTGACAGAAGCTCACCATGCGTTCAGCGGCAGTTGCGTTCGGTCTTGTCATGATTCTTTGTCCTTTGTTGACTCGTCTAGAGCTTCAGCCGAGGATCGAGATAGTCGCGCAAGAAGTCACCAATCAAGTTTGCACAGAGCACGATGGCAACGAGGAAGATGCCTGGGAAGACGACAATCCACCATGCTGAAAAGAAGTAGGTCTGTGCATCACTGAGAATGCCACCGAGCGTCGGTGTCGGAGGTGGAATGCCCAGGCCCAGGAAGCTAAGAGTTGCTTCGGCGATGATCATCTGCCCAAGTGTCAGCGTAATCGTGACCAGAACCAGACCCACAACTTGAGGCCAGACATGGATAAAAAGTAGACGCCCTTGCGAACAACCAATGGCACGTGCCGCTTCTACGTGATCCATCTCACGGATTCGCAGGACCTCTGCTCGAACGAGTTTCGCGAAGGTCACCCAGCCTGTGAGGCCGAGCACAAAGATGATGTTTGCAAAGCTAGGCCCAATCGCCGCGACAATTGCGATGGCAAGCACAACGAAGGGCAATGCGAGTAGGGCATCGGCAATCCTCATGATCACGTGATCGAGTATCCCTCCAACAAACCCGGCCAACAGCCCGAGCAGGGTTCCGACGCCACATGCGACAGCGACAGCAAGGATTCCCACCAATAGTGACAGACGGGTCGCTTGAAGCAGTCGCGCCAAGAGATCGCGTCCAAGGGGATCCGTGCCAAGCAAGCGAGGAAACTCGCCCTCTTTGTGAGACAGGGTGGGGGCCTTCAAGTGGTGATAGAGATTCTGGCGATTGGCGTCGATGGGATAGAAGTCCGCAAAGATTGCCACAGCCAGAATGAGCAGTAGAAGAACATGAGCCGCAGCCACTCTCTTTTGTTGCCACACCTTGTACCTGTAGCGACTGAACCCGCGCTTCGACCTAGATGCCCTGTTTGCAGTCTCCGCTCGTCGCTTGGTCATGACCAGAACCTGACCTTTGGATCGGCAATTGTATAGGCTATATCCAGAAGAATGTTAATCCCGATGATCAGACACGCGACGAAGAAGGTGGACGCAGTCACCAACGGATAGTCGCGTGCAAAGGCAGCCTGTGCCAGGAGTTGCCCCAGGCCTGGCCAGCCAAAGATCGACTCAACCACAACGGATCCCCCTAGTACAAAACGCATCTGAAGACCCAGCTGTGTGATGATGGGAATTGACGCGTTTCTCAGAGCATGCTTGATAATCACCGCTCGTTCCGAAAGCCCCTTGGCGCGCGCTGCTGTCAGGTACATTTGGGGCAAGACCTCGATCATGCTTGTTCTTGTGACTCGAGTTATGCCGGCAATCAGAAACAAAGCAATCGTTGTACAAGGGAGAATGAGGTGGCGAATTGTGCCGTATCCCGATGGGGGAAGCACAGGCCAGAAGACGCCAAATACGAGAATAAGAATGAGGGCGATCCAGAACACGGGAATGGATTGGCCAATGAGGCTAATTGAAACGGCCAACCCATCTAGCATCTTACCTCGGTTAACGGCAGCAAGGATGCCTAGCGGTATGCCGATGACTGCTGCTAGCAGCAATGAACTCGCTGCCAGCAACAGGGTTGCTGGAAATCGCATCAACACCTGTTCAGTAGCGGGCATGCGCGTTTGAACCGATTTGCCGAAGTCGAGCTTCATCACTTGCCCAAGGAACTTCACATATCGCTCAGCGAGCGGACGATCGAATCCGAATGCTTCTTGCATGGCAGCGACGTCTTCATCAGACGCAGTTGGTGGAAGCATCATGCGGATTGGATCGCCGGAGAGATTGAGAACGATAAATACGATAGTCACGACTAGAAGGACTGTGAGAAGCCCTTGGAGGAATCGGCTAACTATGTACGAGAGCACGTGGCCATCTCCTTCACTCTTGTCGTTCGATTCAATGCCTATGATATCTTCTGTCAGGCAGCCTGACAAGAGATCGTTCCTTCTAATATAGCGGGCAAGCCCCCCCAGGAAATTGACATGGAGCACATGATAGTGATCTTCCACACACGAACGGGAGTCCTAATGAAGTGAAGCTACATCCGTCGTTGGTGGCATGAGCTGGGGAGAGGTACCCTTGAGAGAATGATGGCGAGGATCATGCACATCCGATTGCATGACCCGCTGTTCTGAAGGGGGATCCATGATGGCGAAACAAGAGACCGTTGACGTACTAATTGTCAATGCTCAAATTGTCGATGTGTTCCGCATGCGGACATTCACGGGTTGGGCAACGATTCGCAGCGGACGTTTCCAGTATGTCGAAGAAGGTTCTCTGCCAGATGGGATTCTTGCTTCAAGAATCATCGATTGCGAAGGCGCATTCCTTGTTCCGGGATTGATTGACACGCACCTACATATCGAGTCCAGCCATATGCTTCCTCGAACCTTTGCAGAAGCCGTCCTGCCGCAAGGTACGACAGGGCTACTTGCTGATCCCCACGAAATCGCGAATCTGGCTGGCGAGCCTGGTGTGGCGTGGCTGATTGAGGCGTCAAAGGACCTCCCTCTCTCGATTTTCTTTGCAGCGCCATCCGTGGTTCCCATTGTTTCAGCCGAACTGGAGACACCGAATGCGCAGTTGGACTCTGTGGCTATCGAGCGGATTTGCGCAAATCCACGAGTCTTGTCCATCGGAGAGATCCATGACTATCGCGGCGTGGCTGCTGGAGAGCCTCGCCTACTTGCGCTTGAGGGGGTTTCATTGCGTTCAGGCCGCAAGATTGAGGGGCATATTCCTGAACTCATGGGATGCGATCTTTCGCGCTACATAGCACTGGGAGTCACATCGGACCATACATTGTTCTCCCCAGAGCAGCTGCTCGAAGAACTGAGCAAGGGCGTCTATGTCATGTTGCAGCGCAAGGCGCTCACGCAAGAGATTATCTCTGTGATCGCCGGACTCTCTGATCGATCGCGCATCCTTTTCGTAACAGATGATGTGTCACCGTCTGAATTGCGAGAAGGGCACTTGTTGGCCATTGTGTCGCTGGGGATCTCGCTGGGACTTTCGCCGATTGAAGCTTTCGCATCTGCGACGATTCGTGCTGCCACCTACTTGGGATTGCATCGGCGCGGAGCGATCGCTCCCGGGCGAAGGGCCGATTTCTGGACGACGAGAAGCCTTGATACGCCTGTCCCGATGTCTGTTTACGTGGAGGGACAACATGTTGCGTGCGACGGACAAATCATTGAAGGGGCAGTACCTAATACGGCTCTTGGTCCCATCAATCTGCCAGCTCCACCCATACCCGGACCGCTGTGTGAGGATGATGTCCGACTTGTCCCGGGTCTTCTTGGGGAGACGAGGATTTCAGCTCGCGCGATTGAGCTACTCAGCAGCGAGAACAGCCTGACCGGATTGACAGAGGTTCAGGTAAATGTGCGAAATGGGCACCCGTTGCTGGAAGCGGATGACGATCTTTGCGTCATTGGCGTGATCTCGCGCACTGATCCTCAATCCATGTCATACGCATTGCTTAAGGGATTTGGCCTGACTGCGGGTGGCGTAGCTAGCAGCGTGGCTCATGACACGCACAATCTCATTG
>Ga0233431_1003389_pt1 | contig 19313 bp, 12 predicted proteins | sample SI_118_April2016_FD_179867 | JGI IMG/M metagenome (GOLD analysis project Ga0233431, IMG submission 179867) | Seawater microbial communities from Saanich Inlet, British Columbia, Canada - SI_118_April2016_200_MG | ecosystem: Environmental > Aquatic > Marine > Inlet | place: Canada: British... | reverse complement strand
TATCTTCTGAAGTGGAAGATTTAAAGACTGCGAGAGGACGTGGTGTTAATGGGGCAAAAAAGAGAGCAAAAAGAGAAAAATTCAGAGAACGAGACAGATTCCATCAACACAGAGATACACTTGAAACAGAACATAGATTTAGGTATGTTGATGTGAAAAGATTATTTGCTGCATATGATTCTGAGATGCGTGTTGGTCAGGAGATATCAATTGATGGTTTGATAGGGCAAAAAGCAGTCTATGAACAAAATGGGGTGTCGTTCTTTACAAGACGCGAAGCTCGGCAAATTCTTGATAAATATAATATATGCCCTGCGGCAATGAATATATTATCTGAATATACTTTTATCTAAAATGGGGAGAGAAGAATTATTATTGATTGAAACCGGTTTGGTTAACACAGTTGCGAATGCAAATAATTGGGCATATGTTCGAGTTGGAGATCAATATGTTAGAAAACAGGTAAGAGATTTACATGAAGGAGATATGGTGGTTATTGATAACCATTCTATTAATAAAACTCTGGATGATGTTATTCCAACTCTTGAAAAGAGTTTGAGATATAGGTTGGCTAGAGATGAGTTGTTTGAACGAAATTCTAAAGGAATTTGGATTCCTAAGTTAAGAACACAGTTGATGAGAGGATTAACTTCTGATTTAGAATCTACAATACTATTAGAAACGGGAGATTTTGATTTGGGTGATTATGATACCTTTCAAGAAAGAGTAATGGAAACAGGAGTTGGTGTTCAAAAAAAAACAGTAAAAAGCTGGCTAAAGGGGGATAGGATTGCACCACGAAGTTGGTTGGATTTGAGAGCATTATCTGCAATTAATCCTATTTTTGAAAAATATGCAGATAGTGAAGGTAATGACCGCGGATTTCATGCAGCTTATCAATTATATACTGGAACGCACCAAGTTATTATGCAATATATTGCTCGAAGAACTAGGGAAGACGGAACTAAAAGAAGTGAGACTTCGAAACCTGGTGCTCTTGGAAGATACGGTCCTGAAATTGAATTAGTGGTTGATCAATTTTTACGAGAAGTAGATCGAAATAGATCGGCTACTGCGATTAGCAGAATTAAACCTTTGGGTGCGCTTAAGAAATCAAGAAAACGTTCTGTACTAACATCTTTGCCAAAATCTATGCAAGGTCTGAGACGCGCACTTTGTACTCAAGAAATTCCTGAGTTAGATCTTATTGATCTGAATAGGATTAGAGAAACACACAATATACTAACAAATGCACTATATGATTTTCTTAATAGATATGCTTTAAGAGCGTGGCCTACTACGGGGATCTCTACTCGAGAAGAAAAAACTGACAGTTTGTTAACTTCTATTTTTCCGATGTATGCTGCTATCAAATTGTTACAAAATGCTGACTTTGAGAGACTTGGTTTTGAAACTAATTTGGACGGTGCAGTTGAAGCATCACAATTAGAAGGACTGGAGACTCGAGATAGATCGACAATGATGCAACGAATAAATAGAATGTATGATCAATTCTTAGAAGATGTCGCTTCAGGCGAGGCTGACAGAAGAGCGTCATTTTCACCTAATACGGCATCTAGACTTGTTGATTTGGTAAATCATCATCGCAGTGCATTACCTAAGAGATATTTTGAGATGAAACGGTTACAGGCACAAACTGAAATGTATAAAGGACAAAGAGATCGACCTGGCATAGGACCTAAACGAAAAGTGGTAAAAGATGCGGAAAGATCTCTTGGAAAACTAGTAAGAAGTCTTAGAACTATGTATGGTATGGGGGAAGAGGACTCAAAGAAATTATTTTTACCTTATAGGCAAGAAAGATCAATAAGAATGGGTCTTGAATTTGTATCCACGACGAGAGATCCTGCAGTTCTAATTATGCAAAAGTCGGTGTATGAAGGGCAAGGTATTAATTTCTTTACAAAATTAGAAGTTCAAAGTGTGTTGACTAGATTAGGAATTTCTAGTGTTATTAATATTTATGAAGCAGATGAATGGATTTAAAATTCATTTAATTATGTTGAATATTTCTTTGAAGTTCTTTTCTGATTGATCTGATTTATACTTTCTGGCTAAAGCGATGACTTTTTTCTTGTCAAAACTCATCTTTTTCTTAGAAATAACGTTTTTTAACATATTAGAAATCAAAAACTGACAAAACTGCGTAACATTGTGTGGGTTTTCTGTTGGTACGCATCTTTCAAAGTCGAGTAAAGCAATTCTTTTGCCAACAATTACATGTTTGTATGGATGATGCATCTCTTCTTTGTTGAATCCAAGCTTATCCAAGGTTCTCATTTGTTTCATTACATTTCTAAGAATAGTAATTATTCTTTTGTTAGGCGAATCCTCAAAATAGTCTAGGATGAATTTACCGGGAATGAAGTAGTAAACAAAGTAATTATCTCCTGAGAATAGTACGTTGGGTCCTATGTTGTGTTTGTTTAATCTTTTTAGTACGTTAAATTCTCTATTTATCGTGCCCATTGCGTCACTGTCTTCTCTCTTTGCTTTGACTGCAACCTTTTTATCTTTGTATTGGCCTGTAAAAATGTTTCCTCTCTTGCCATGAGTTAACTTTTGGATATTTTTTATTCCTTTCTTCTCTAGTTCTAATCTTAAATCACTTTTCCAGATTTTATACACATACATAACTTCAAAAGAACAACTTTCTTCTTCTAGAATGTCGAAACTTAATAAATTATCATTCAGTACGGATTCAATGTATTCTTTATTTGTTAGAGAACTAATTAATAGTAATGAAATTCCTTCTTTAGATAGATGATTTGATAATGTATTAATAAATTTCTCAGTAATTTCATAGCCATTTTTGCCACCATCTAGAGCCAAATCTTTTACTCTTGGATCGTTTGGTAGATAAGGTGCATTGAATATTACGGTATCGTACTTTCCTTTGACGTTTGAGAACAAATCCGATACTTTAACTTTGAACTTTGCTTTTTTCAAAGCGTCAATAACATTCTGATTAATATCAACGGCCAGAACACTCTTAACTTTCTTTGATTTTTCTGCTGCTTTAGCTTGAATACCTGAACCGGTTCCAACATCTAGCACTTTACCAAAAGCTAATTTCTTTACATATTTCTCTATAAGAAAAGAATCTTCTCTTGGTTCGTATATAACGTCTCTCATAATATGAAAAAAAGAAAAAGATAATAAAAATGTATCTAATCGGATTTGACTAATCTAAAATCCTTTCTGTGTATTGGAGTATCACAATATCTACATGCATATAGTTCACTACCATTATCACAATCAGGATTCTGATGATAGAATACTGTTGGGACGTGTTCATGAAATTCTTCTCCGGATACGCATAAAACGTTTGGACAGTGTATAAAATCTCTTAACTCGTATGGTGTATCTGGCGAGATCTTTCGTACAGGTTTTCCATCACGAATGAATGTGACTGTTGGCATGGTATCTGATAATAATCCGATATATTGAAAAAATTCGTCAGGTGGTAGATATCCTCTTACTTTGATAACGCCTTTTAATCCATCTGCGCTTTTGATACTATTTAAACCGTCAACTGCGGAGACCACTACTGGATTTTCATCACACCCTCCAACACCTAAGAGTGAGGAGAGATCCAGATTGTACTTAACGAGACCTGTATTACCATTGGCTATGTGATCAATAACAAAACCCTCTTCGCCATCTCTAAATCTAAATGTTAGGTGACGTACTAGTTCTAGCAGCTCACCTTTGTTAGTCATTCTAGATAGTAGATCATAAAATAGATCTGCTCTTCTATCTGGATGAGATGTCATTTCTGGTAGTAATTCGTCGAACGCCCTACTTGCTATTTGTCCACCTGCCATTGCTCTTAATGCTTCGAGTACTGTGTCTTGGTCATTTACGGGCGAGACATTAAGCTCTCTAAAAGTACTTCCTTTAACTGATAGTCTTGAATCTACATAAGGAACATTATCTGCGGAGGTCTTAACTCTTCCGAGTGTTAAACCAAGTAAACCCATTCTTGCCATTTTACCCATGCGCATTTCTTTGATGTATTTTGCATTTGGTAAAAAATCCATTTCGGGTGCAATCTCTGGATGTCTTTTGTTCATTGGTAGTGGATGCATAATTGGAAGAATATCTGCACTTTCGCCCATATCAAAATGATCTGGAGTCATATAGACTGCATCTTTAACTTTTCTAAATACTTTAGGATCTAGGCGTTCTTCTTGCGTTCTTAAACCATATACAAATGCTTTATCTTTATCTCTTGCATATTCGAGCGCCTCTTCGACTGTTTCACAAATTTTTACTTTTAATCCTCTGCTAATATAATCTTCAATCTCACTTTGTGGTGATCTAACTTCTTCAGGAGAAACAATAACAACTTCGTTATCATCAAATTGTGATAAGGCTCTTGCTAAACTTTTGAATGTTCTTCCTTTTAGTGTATCTCCGACTGCGATCATTGTTAAACCCGATAGAACGTCATCTCTAGATTCACAACTAACTGGAGAACCATCCATGTTAACATTATATATTGTGTAAAGAGTTAGCATATCAAGAAATGCTTGAGTGGGATGTTCGTGTGTTCCATCTCCTCCATTGATTATTACTGGTTTTAGAACATCTTCTGGATGTGCAATCTCCAACTTTGCAGTATAGTCTGATAACCATTGAGGTATGCCTTCAAGTTTATCTCGCATGATGAGTGCGTGTATGTCCCAAACTGCATGTCCTGCAACGTTGTGTGCTGCAGACTCTCCTTTTGATCTTGATGTTCCTCCTGCATTACGTCTTATTGGGTTTACTATTGCGCCAAGAGTGGTTGCTGCAGAAACACTGCTATCGTGAGTTCTACTACTATCTTCACCAAAATCTGTGGCAACTACGAGTCCCTCTAGAAGAGATCTAAATTCAAATCCTCTCAAATCACGACGATTTTCATTTAGTTCATGACCTAAAATCCTAGAAACTTCTAGCACATACGTTATTTCATCACGATTAAAGTCGCCTATTCTTAATACATCGCGACCATTAAAGGATCTGACATTATTCATGTCGATGAATTCCATGTGCATTCTTTCTTCTAGGTTTGTCATTTTTTCGCCTCCAAATTACTTAAAGTCTGATTCTAATTAGATCAATCAAAAAACTATTCCAATCTTCGATCTGTGATTGGATTGTATAGTTCGATTGTTTGTTCTCTGTCTGGACCTACGCCTATAGAGCAGATACCAACTTCTGCGATCTCTGCAACTCTTGTCAGATAGATCTTTGCGTTTTCGGGTAAGTCTGCAAATGATCTTGCATTTTCAACTTCTGATTTACTCCATCCTGCAAATGTTTCGTAGATTGGCTTAAGGTTCTGGTCTTCGATGTGTTCCATTGGTAGTTCGTCGAATCTTTCTTTTCCTAGTTCGTAACCAACTACCATTTTTACTATTGGTAGATCGCCTAAACAATCGAGTTTTGTAAGTGCGACTGCTGTAAATCCGTTAATTCTTTTAGCGTATCTTAGTGCGGCTGCATCGAACCAACCAGTTCTTCTTGGTCGTCCCGTAGTTGCGCCAAATTCACCTGCTTCTTTCATAAAATACATACCTAGAATGTGGTTGTATTCGCCTTCTCTATCTTCTGTGCCGAGAATAGTGTTTAATTTGTCTCCAATATTTTTTGCGATGAATTTTCCTGCGAGAAGACTTTCAACATCCTTCATATGATCTACAACATATTGATAATCTTCCGGAAGTTTGAATTCTTTTGCCCATCTTTTTCTTGTTGCATTTTGTTTAGGTGGTTCTAGTGCTTCAAAATCCTCCATGCTGATCTTTTCACTTCTGAGAACAAACTCCATAAATTCATCTTTTTGTCTTTGTTCTCCAACAAGTTCTGAAGGGAAGGGGCCATCGCCGACTCTGGTCATAACTAATTTAGCAACACCGACAACTTCATCAATTGTGGTTGGTCCAGCTCCTGCACTAGTGCAAGCGCCTCCCGATATTGTGTGTGATGATGTTACGTTTCTATATGTTCCATGATATACATCCAGAAGAGTTCCTTGACCTGCTTCATACATAATATTTTTGCCAGCTCTTCTTTCTTCATCAATTAATCTTCCTGTATCTGTTATGCATTCTGCAAGTTTGTTTACATCTTTTCTTAATGTTTCATAAACTTCTTCTGCTGTTTTTTCTGTATAGTTCCAATGATCCATTTGCATTTGTATTCTGCTTTTTGCAACTTCTGGATTTCTTAGAACATCTCCGAATGTTACTGCTCTTCGACCGGCTCTGTCTTCATAGCAAGGTCGCATACCATTTCTAGTTGAACCAACTCCTTTGCCTGCCTTTTCATGTCGTATATCTTCATGAATGTGCATAGGGGTAACTATGTTTGCGTTAGATGCGATGAATAGTCTGTCTTCTAAACTTACATCGTCTGGTAAGCTCGCTCTTTCGCTTAGAATGTCTTTGGGTTGAACTGCAACACCATCTGTTAAGATGATCTTGGCTTTAGGATTCATAATACCTGAGGGTAATACGTGTAGAATTGTTTGCTTACCATCAACAACAATTGTGTGACCTGCATTAGCTCCGCCGTTGTATCTTACAACTGCGTCTACATATTCTGTTAGAAGGTCGATCTCGCTTCCTTTGCCTTCATCGCCCCATTGAGCGCCCATCACTATTACACTTCTGCTTTGTCTAGGCCTCATTACTGCTTGTTCTAACAGACTTGCATCTGCTCTATCAACAATCATTTCTACACCCTCCGTGCCGTCTTTGATAGAAAATGGGCGGGTGCGGATTAAATTAAAAGTACCTCGTGGTTTATTTATCAAATACGAAAATAATTTAAATAGAGTAAGACTTTGATAATCTTTGTGGCTAGTCTAGATGTGTTGGATAAGAAAATTTTGGGTTCTTTAAGTAGAAATCCTCGGAAACATTTTTCTGCGATAGCTAGAGAGGTTAGAAGCTCCAAAGAGGTAGTTAATTATCGTGTTAAACGATTGATTTCTAAAGGGGTTATAAGGAGTTTTGTTACAAGTTTTGACTTTGGTTATCACTCTTATAAGGTTCTTTTACACTTTGAGAAAATCACACGCAAGGATGAAAAAGCGTTGATTTCCTTTCTTGAGAAACATGATTTAGTGACTTGGGTAACTCCTTGTTTCGGACATTGGGATTTGGCTTTTGTGATAATGGCAAAAAACCCTGCACATTTTGATACTGTTTTGAGAGAAATTGTTTCTAGAACTGGCGAGTATTTTCATGATTATAAGTTTTCTATAACTATTGGAACTAAGACATATGGTGATAATTATTTGTTGGGTCGAGCAAATTCTGTTAGGCAGAAGAAGGTTGATCACAATGCAAGTTTTGATCTAGACGAGAAAGACAAGGCTATTGCGCGTTTACTTCATTTTAATTCTAGGATTAAATTATCGGCGATAAGTGCAAAAACTAAGATTCCTATTGATACTGTGAATTATCGTATAAAAAAGATGGAAGAATCTGGGGCGATTCAATATTATCGTATGGTTCTGGATCCAATAAGTCAAGGTTTTCAAAGATTTAGTGTGTTTATCTCTTGTTCTAATTTATCTGACTCTGTGATTAAGAAGTTTGAAGAGTATGCTAATCAACATTCTAATATTGCGTTTTATGGTCGTTGTGTGGGTGGTTGGGACGTTGAATATACTGTTTATTTTAATGAGAATTCTGAGTTGAGGTCTTTTCTTCTAGACTTAAAGAGCGAATTTGCAGGTGTAGTTAAGAAAGTGGAATCTATTACGTTGCTTAGAACAACAACTTATTCATATAAACCATCTGAGATTTATGAATAATTCTTTTAGAATTTGAGGTAACGTGTTTTGTCCTTACTTGGGGAATATTTTCTGGTTTTTATCATTAGCTTTAAAAACTAATCTTGGGTGTTTAGGTATATGGCTGGAGTAATTGATGCAATGCTGCCTTTTCATCATGTAGCGACTAATTCTAATTGCAATCTGGGTAATTTTGGGATTAAGTTCTTCTCTTTAGCTAGAGATATTCCATGTACTGCTACAGCTTATGATTATTTTCTACTATTGTTATGGTTAGTTTTGTTTTTGACTATTGGCTTTCTAGCCAAGATGTTTTATGATCATCTCAACGAGGAAGTTGGTCTCGATAGAAAAGAAGTGGTAAAATCTTTCTTGATTGTTGCGATAATGATTATTCTTGCTTTCTTTGTTATCTTTGAATCTTTTGAGATATATGGTAAACAGAAAGTGATCTATACTCAAACTGCTATAATAAATCAACAGAATAATCAAATGAGTGAAACTGCTGAATTGTTGCAAGAAGTACGTAATGAGTTGGTTGCGTTTAGGAAAGTACTAGATGGTGGTCCTGTTAGTGCTCCTGTTGAAAAGGAAGTTGTAGTAGTAGAGAAAAAGAAGGAAGTTGTTGTTGAAGTTGAAGAGGAAGAAGAAGAGCAAGTCAATACAACTGTTTTTGATTATGATAATGATGGCTTGAGTATAGATGAAGAAGCTGCACAAGGAACATCAGATTATAATGATGATTCTGATGCTGATGGATTAAATGATAAAGATGATCCTAATCCTATTTCTCCTGGCAAGGAACTTGAGTTAGACTTTGATTTTGAATATGAGGGGGAGGACGTTAGTTTTACTGTTGAATATAATTCAGATTATTATGGTTTCTTGGCTAATCATCCTGATAATATAACTGCTGGAGATTATTTTACTCCTGATGATGATACGATAGAGCAGATTGTAGAACATCTTTTGGACTATGCTGATAATCAATCCATAAAATATCCTTATGAGCTTGTTTTGGCATTCTATCAATCATTAGATTATGTTGAAGATGGGGATGAAGGTTTTGATAAAGATACTCAATTTCCATTGCAAACGCTTGTAGAGGAAGAAGGAGATAGTGAAGATTTGTCTTTGTTGTTGTCTTCTTTGATGAATGCGGTTGGTGAGCATGTCATATTAATTTACTATGACGATCACGTTAGTGTGGGTGTTGATTGTTTCAAATGTGGCGGGATATTCTTTGAGTTTGATGAAGATAAGTATTATTATCTAGAACCAGTTAGTGAAGATGCGAGAATTGGTAGAATTCCAACTGATTATGTTGGGCAGAACGCTAATATTTTATTCTTGGGTTAGTAGAAGCTAGGTTTAGATTCGTCACTAGTAACATGTTGTGAATGGAAGTCTTGGTAGACTTTTCTTACTTCATCTCTAAACTTATCATATTCTTTTGGATCTTCTATTTTGTATTTTTGTATGAACATGACGAATGATCTGAAGTTGTTGATATCGTGTTGGCCAATCTTTTCTTGATATTCATAGTATTTTTCGATGCCCATTAGTTCATATTCTCTTTTCAATCTTTCTTTCATTTCTTTGTACATTTCTTTATCTATAAAATCGGGATAGCTTTTTTCAAAAGCTCTGTATTCGTAACATATGGATTCGAACTGTTTGTCATCATCTTCGAATTTGTAACATGCATATTTCATTGCGTATACTAATCCTAAAAATGAGAAGTCTTGTGCTGCTCTTCTTGTGCCGAAGATTGATTCTACTTCGTCAACGCTATGATAATTTCCAAGAGGTGTTGATATAGTGAATCTTCTTTGCCATCTCTTTTCTGCAAGGTTGTTAGCATCTTCTTCTGCATCACTTTCTGCTAATAGTTTATTTCTTGCTTGTTTTCTTTTTTGTGCTTCTTTATAGAATTCTAGTATTTCATTTCTATTATCATGCTCTATTGCAAAACCTTGTACAGGCATATGACTTGTAGTGTATGTTTTGGCTATAGGATTTGGCGATATTTGATAATCTACTTCTTCTTGTATTTGAGTACTGCATCCGCTAACTAAGAAAAGTGCCAATACTAGTATTGCTATTAGTCTTTTCATTTTAAAAGTTAAGATTGTGATATGCTAAAATAAATGCGTCTATTCCATCTCCTCTAAAAAATGCATTCATGTCTGTTGTCCTTGTTTCTGTTCTATGATCTTTAATGTATTGTCCGCTAGCAAATCTGTAAGTTCTTAGATATCCGCCTTTTCCTGGATCAATTTCGGGTACGACTCTTGTTGCTCCTATTTCTGCTATGGCGATTCTGCTTGCTAATATTTTTTCTGCAGCTCTTAGGCTCTGTGCACGAGATCGTGTTCTTACTGTTGCCGTCTTTCCAGTTGGTGTGTGTGTTAGTCTAACTCCAGTTTCTGCTTTGTTTGCGTGTTGTCCGCCTTTGCTGCTAGCTGATAAAAATTCGTATCTTACTTCTGATCTCTGGAAGGTTCTTCTGGTTCTTTCGATCTCTGGTTCGACAGACGCAATTACATAAGCAGTATGGGTTTTACTTCTATCTCCTGTGTAAATTACTCTGTGTTTTCCGTGTTCTCCTTTGAACAATCCGTATGCGTTTTCTCCGCTAATCTTAATTGTGTATGATTTTGGATCTGAATCTAGAACATCTGCTTTTAGTCCTTTTGACTTGGCATAGTTTACGTATGCTTCTGCAAGTTTATTCATAGCGAATGTGACTTCATCTTTTCCTACGGTTGCTCTTTGAAGTGTGATGACTGTATTATTGTTATCATATTTTCCTTTGAAACTTCTACCAAGAACAAAGTCTCTTATTCCATCTATACATTCTGTAATTTCTTCTGCGGCGGAGGCTTGATCTTCATCATCCCCTTCTACTATTGTTAAATCGCAGAATCCTCTTGCATCTTCTGCTGATTTGCTGAGATCTTCATAATTTCTAACTAATGGTTCTAGTCTGTTATATTCTCTAGACAGTGCTGCAGTCGTTTGACCTTCTATCATTAATCTTTCTAGTTCAGTAACTCGTGTTCTAGATGTCTCAATATCAAATGAGCTTTCTAGCCCTGTAACTGCCATACTTAGCTTTTCTACCAAAATACCTAGCTCTGTCATGACTGTGTAGTAGTTTCACTCCTTTATATAGCTTTCGGAAGCTCTAATCTGGCTTAAATTGTAGAATTATTGCTTTAGGGGCTGTTTAGAGCTTTATGCCATTAATCTCTTCAAACGTTGCTTTGGCGTACTTTAATCTAGTGCTGTTGTCGGAGTAGATGGTCATGATTATGTCTCCTTTTTTCACCCAATCGCCTTTCTTTTTATGTAAATAAAGTCCTGCTTTTTTGTCTTTAGGGCAGCCTGCGATTCTTGCAATTTTTGCAATGTGTTTATTTGATATGTGTTTTATTTTGCCAGTCTTTTTAGAAACATAATTGAATTTGTACTTACCTAATGGTATTTTTTCTGGTTTTGTGATCCTTGCACCTTGTGCTTTAACAATTTCCATGAACTTCTTTGAAGCCGCGCCAGAATCTAATAGTTCTTTCGCCATTTCTTTTCCTTTGCCTTTCTTTGCTTTTCCTGTTAATTCTAACATTAAACCTGCAAGGTTAACGGATTTTTCGATAAGATCTTGAGGTGCGCGCTTATCTCCTTTGAATAACCATAGAATATCACGAGCTTCTAATCCAGGACCTATGCCATTTCCAACTGGCTCGTTACCGTCAGTTAATGTACAAATAACTTTCATGCCAATCTTTGATCCGATTTTTTTGAATTGGTTTGCAAGGTGATTTGCTTTCTTTAATGTTTTAACTTTAGCTTCTTTTCCTGTTGGAATATCAATTAAAACATATTTTGCAGAAACTGATCCTTTCTTTGCTAAGATGGATGCTAATAATTGTCCTTCTGCATCGATGCTTAGCGGGTGTTCGACGTTGATGATTGTGTCGTCTGCGGGTGCCAAGTTGACTGCGCCTCCCCAAACCATGCATCCGTTTGTTTTTTTAATTGTTTTTTCAATTTTTTCAATAGGTAATGTTACGTTACAAATAACTTCCATAGTATCTGCAGTTCCTGCTGGAGATGTAATTGATCTTGAAGATGTTTTTGGTACATATAGTCCTGCGGCTGCAAGAATTGGAACTACAATTGTCGTGGTTCTGTTTCCAGCCACTCCACCAATACAGTGTTTATCAACAACAATTTTGTCTTTTCCTTTTATTTCTATTCTGTCTCCTGTATCGATCATTGCTTTAGTTAGAGCAACAGTCTCTTTATCGTTCATACCGTTTATGTAGTTGGCAGCGACGTAGTAGGTTAATTCGATTTGGTTGAGATTTCCTTCAACTATATCTTCTACAATTTTCCTAATCTCTTTATCATTCAAGGATTCTTTATTCATTTTTTTCTTGATGATGTGAAGAGATTCAGGTTTTCGGTCTATGTTTATGCTAACTGTTTCTCGGTTTTTAACACCTAATCTGATTAAACCTTCTTCAAATAGTCCGATTTCTCCAGGTTTCAGAAGTTTGTTAGAAATTGCAATGTCTGTGATGGCAACGATCTCTTTTCTGCCTTTTTTGATTCTAATTCTGTCTGCGGTGTATAGATCAAGAGTGGTTGCGTCTTCTTGATTTATGATGGCTATTAGCGGTCCTCCGCTTTCTAAATCCATGTCTTTTACTTTTAGTTTATGCATTTTAACCTAATATCTTCTCCGATCTGTATATCTCTATTAGAACTACGAAAAGTGCTAAAATTATTGGTCCTATAATTACTCCTAACGGGCCGAATAAGCTTAATCCTCCTAAGACTCCCAGAAGAACTAGAAGTGGATGAATCTTGGCTCGGTCTCCTATTAATTTTGGTTTTATTATGTTGTCTAAACTGGAGATGAGTATTGCTCCGTATATCATTAATCCTGTACCTGCAATTATTTCAGGTCTATTAGATGTGGATAATCCTGTTGTTAAACTGTATAGTGCCATTGGTAGCCAGATAAGTCCTGTACCTACTATTGGAATTAAGGCTGCGATTGCAGTGACAATTCCCCAGAAGATTGGTGAACTGAAGCCGAAGAGATAATAACCTAGTCCGGCGATCATACCCTGTATTAATGCGGTAACTAGTTGTCCGTAGAGTACGCCATTTAGAACCTCTGCACTTTGTGAGATGATGTGTTCCGTGTTTTTCTTATTTACGGGTATGACATTCTTAACAACTTTGATGAGTTTTTCTCCATCTCTAAACAAGTAAAATGTTGTGAAGAGCATTACAAATATGTTTAATATAACTAATGGAATTTGAAGGATTAGTCTGGATGTGGCGCTAGCGATATTTGAAGCTAGTCTATTCATACCGGTTGCAAGATAATGATCGATTGTGCTTTCTTCTGAAACGGTTGATAGGTATGTGTTTACTTTACAAAGAGTGGAATTTGGTGTTTCATCGCAATCTACTTCGAATATTTCTCCGCTAGTCATTCTTTCTTTGAATGATTTTGAGAATGTTAGTACTTCCTTTGAAACTGTATTTATCATCAGTAAAAATGGGATGGTTAGTAATAGGACGACGAGTACTGACGTCAAAAATGCTGAGAGTGTTTCTTTCTTTGTCTTTTTAACAAAATATCTGTATACTGGGTGAAATAAGTATGCGATGATGATTGCAATGATTATTGCAGAGATGAACGGTTTCAGGATAAGTATTACTAGGCTTAAAACTATTAAGAACAATATGATTGCAAAAACTCTTGTTTGTTTTTTATGCATTTTGTTGTGGATAATTTGTTGTTCGTTTTGATGCGTCAATTAATCTTTGAGTGTAAGTGGCAACTTCTGGGGAATTTGAAATGTTTTCTAATGATCCTTTTTTTGATAACTTTAATGATGCTGTGTTGGTTATTTTATCAAATATATTCTGAGTTATAGTGGCTTCTTCTATTTGGGAAAAGTAAAAGGTTTGTAGTTTGGGTGCTCCAACAACCTCAATTCTGTCTGCATAGTATTTGTATATGATTGGTTTTGTTTTACCATAGGTTATGAACACTTGTAGACCTGCCATTACAACAAGCATTAAGCTAGTTAGAAGATAGATTATAGCTGAACTGGGTATTTTTAATGATGAAAGAAATACGATTACTCCCGCAAAGAATACCGCGCAAAGGCCAATCATTTTTATGATTTCTTTAATCACTACTTTTTTGATTACTGGCCTAACTGTGTACAGAAGGTTTTCAACCACTTTCCACCTCTTTTTTTATTTAAATACTGGCTTGTTTTCTTTATAAATGTTGCTATGTAAATAGAGGTTTGAGAAAAAAGTAGGATGGGCCTGCCCGGACTCGAACCGGGGACTCCCGCCATGTCGAGGCGATGTCATAGCCGCTAGACTACAAGCCCATGTATAAACCGATTAGATGTTTATTTATAAAGATTATTATTTAGTATAAGATAGAAAAAATGAGAAAAATGAAGGTTTAGTACCTTCTTTTTCTAAACAAGAACAAATACAATAAGATTCCTGGCAAGACAATTGCTAGGATGATTAATGCACCGACTAATGCAGATGCTGGTTTCTTTTCAGTTACTTCACCAAAAATGTTTAGGATTCCTTCCTTAACTTTTTCAACGATTTCTTTAACGTCTTCTTTAACCTTTTCTGCAGCAGGTTTGTCTATTGGTGTATCATCTTTTTTAGTAACTACGCTTGTTACATCTTGTGGAAGTAGTTCAAAACATAGGTACACTTTGTTCTTGATTGCATTAACTTTGTCAAAACTTACTTTGATGTCGTTAATTCCATCTCCGTTTAAGTCAAGATATTGTCTCTGGTTGTACTTAACTGAGAAACTTTCTTTTGATGCTCCACTGAACATCATAGTTACTTCTGATTTTGATAAGTACATAGGTGCAATCTTAACTTTTTCGAAATTTAGTGTATAAGCTTTATTGTTAAAGTTGAAACTAATCTGTTCGTATCTGCTATATTCGTCACATACTGGATTAGTACTACTAAAATCTAATGTTTTAGTTACAACGAAGGAACCTCCGCTGTTGCCGCCACCGCCGCCTCTACGTCGGTTAGTAGTGTCACATACTTCGCCTTGACCGTCTCCATCACTATCATACTGATTAGAGTTAGAATGGCTTGGACAGTTGTCACACACGTTACCTACTCCGTCGTTGTCAGTATCTTTCTGGTTTGAGTTAGAGTTACTCTTACAGTTGTCACATACGTTACCTACTCCATCATTATCTGAGTCTCCTTGACCTGGGTTAGATGTTAGTGGGCAGTTGTCTAGGCTATCTTCAATTCCATCTCCATCTGTATCGTTGATGTTGGTTGGAGTTAAATAAAAATCAACAGTGATGATTCCACTGGGAAGTATAGTACATCCAACACTAGAATCATAGTATCCTGCAGCTGATGCCGTGCAGATATATGTTCCTTGAGGAACATTAGTTATTAGGTATTGTCCTGTTGCGTCAGTAAATGCAACATGGCTAGTACCTTCAATAACTACAGTTGAATTCTCAATTATGTTATTGTTAATTGCGTCTCGTACAGTACCTTGTACATCGCCTGGTTGTAGGCTAAGGTATATGTTTAAAGTTGTTGTTGCATTAGGTGCAATTACAACGTTGTTTCTAGTTTGAGTTATTCTGCCAGGTGCACTAATAGTTACTGTATAGGTGCCTTCTATTACTGAAATATCATAGTTACCAGTTGCGTCAGAGTTGCCTGATGCAATAGTGCCACTTGGTTGTGTTAAGTTTATTGTTGCGTCAGTTACGTTCCCATTTGGGTCAGTTACTGTTCCTGCTAAATTTCCAGGAAGTTGCTCTACCATAATAATGTCCATAATGCCAGGTATTAGTGATAAGTTTGTTTTACTTGCATCTGAGTTGTTTAGGTAAATACCTGTAACTAATGATGCGTCGTAGTAACCTGTTTTTGTTACTGCGATAGTATAATATCCATCTTGTAGTCCTGAGACTTCGAAGAATCCACTAGCGTCTGTTTGTGATGAGTTTTCTGTTGCACTGTTAAGTAATAGTGCTACGTCTGCTTGGTCCACTGCAGTTCCTGCTGTGTCATAAACGTTTCCGCTCCATGATCCTGCAAATACTGCTGGAAGTAATACTAGTAGCATTACGCTGAAAATTGTTAGGTTTTTTTTATTTCTCATTTTTCTTATGCTAGTGCGAAGTTTCTAGTCGTTGCTTGTCCAGATAATATCTGTACAGGACTAAATGTCTGGTCGTTGTATCCTGGTGCACTTGCAGTGATTGTGTACAATCCTGGTGCCAGGTCTGCAATTGAATAAACACCCGCGGTATTCGCAGTGGTTATGTTTATTACAACTCCGTCTTGTGTTACTGTAATTGTTGCGTTTGCAACAGTGTTTGGATAATTAAAGTAGTCATAGATAGTACCACTCACTGTTCCAGGTTCACTCATCGCAAAGTCAACTGTAGTGTTTTGATCATCTACTATTGAATGTCCCGTGCTCTGTTGTGGTAGGAAACCAGTCTTTTCTGCACTCAAGTTATATGAGCTAACTGGAACATTTCCTATATAATAGTCACCATTTGAATCACTCAAATCGAACATGCTCGTTAAATCAACACTGACATTTACGTCTTCTTCAGCAGAATCATCAATTTCTTTAGTTTCACCTATGAAGCCGCCATTGTTTGATTCAATAGTTAGATTAACTTCGATAGTTTGTTCTTGTATGATTGTTGCTGATTCTGTTGCGATACTGTATCCTGGTTTAAGTGCTCTTAGGCTGTATGTGCCTGCAGTCACGTTAAGTGAATACATACCTGTTGCGTCAGTAAAAGTTGAATCTACAGTGTAGTTGTTTAATTTGATTTCTACAATTGCATTTGCTACACCTACATTGTTTTCGTCAAGTACGTAACCGCCAACTACTCCGTTAATGTCTCCTACGTTAATAGTGACTTGGTCTGTGCTAGAGTTGTAGCCGTCGGATACATTTAATTCGAACACAAAGACTCCTGGTGTTGTTGGAGTAAATGTAGTTATAGCTGCACTTGAATTGTCAAGTGTAACATTTTCTGGTCCAGATACTTGGATCCATGCAAATGTTAAAGTGTCATTATCTGCATCACTGGAGTTTGAACCATTAAGAGTTGCTACTGTGCTTACATTTATTGTCTGGTCAAGTCCTGCGTCTGCGATTGGTACAGTGTTTGGAGTTACATTAATGTTGAGAGTGTCAACATCTGAGTCTCCATCTACATCTGTTACAGTACAAGTTGAAGTGTAATCTCCAGTTGTGTAATTGTGTGCAAATATTTCTGAAGTTGAGTTTGTGCTTCTAGTCTCGAAGTTTCCATCTCCGAATGCCATGTTATATGCATATGGAGTTTCTCCTTCAGTTACATCACAAGTAAAGCTAACTGACAATTCTCTTAATCCAGTAGTTGGAGTACCTGTTAGGTTAACTATTGGAGTTGTGTCGTTAACTGATGTGTTAGTAACGGTGAAGCTACCTTGTACTGGTCCGTCAGCTAAGAATGCTAAATCTTCAGCGTAAACGTTGAAGTAGTATACTCCTGCCGCTAAGCCAGTTGTTGGTAGATTATACTCGTATGAGTTATCTCCGTTGTATAGATCAGTATAGTTTGTTCCTTCGAATTCGAAGAATACTGTTCCCATGTCATTATCTAAGTCACTAACGGATGCTTGTAGAGTTACGTTATCTCCTGCAACAACTGTTGAAGGTGATGCTCCTACTGCGTCAATGCTTGGACTGTGATTTAGAGCTGGGTTAAATACAACTGTAAAGTTACTTGAAACTGGTCCATCACTTAGACTTGCAGCGTCTTCTGCATATACATTGAATGCATATACACCCGGTGCTAGTCCTGTGGTTGGAACGTTAAAGTTGTATAGTGTGTCTCCATTGAATAAAACGATTTCACTAGTTGTGTTGAATAGAGTAAATGTTACTGTTCCCATGTTGTTGTCTAGATCTGTTACGTTTGCAATAAGCTCTGCAACATCTCCTTCTAATACAGATGGTGAATTTACACTTTCAATAACTGGTGAATTGTTTGTGCTTGGAGCTGTTAATATCGTAAAGCTACCTTGTGCTGGTCCATCAGTTAGGAACGCTAGGTCTTCTGCGTAAACATTGAAGTAGTATGTTCCTGGTGCTAGGCCTGTGGTAGGTAGATTAAATTCGTAATTATCATCTCCGTCGTATGTATTTGTGTAGTTAGCTCCTTGGAATTCAAAGTAAGTATTATTCATGTCGCCATCTAGATCGCTTACAGTTGCTTGTAGAGTTACATTGTCACCCGCGGTTACTGTTGTAGGTGATGCGCCAACTGCGTCAATACTTGGACTGTGGTTTAGGTTAGGATCTGCACTAACGTTGATTTGCATTTGTGCTGATGAATAATCAGTATCTACATCTGTTACTTCGCACATTGCAGTATATAGTCCTGCTGCGTTGTAAGTTGTACTGAAAGTTACTGAAGTGTTTGTTGTAACAGCGCCTTGTCCTGGTAAGCCGTTTCCAAAGTCAATACCATAATGGTATCCAGGATTGCCGCTATTAACAGTACAAGTGAATGTTACGTCAAGAGGTTCTTGACCTTCAGTAACGTTTGCTGAGATTGAGATTTGAGGGAACAAGTCAGTAGTTCCATTAGTGTTGTTGTTAGTTGTATTAACGTCAAAACTAATGTATACGCTTGCTGTGTTTCCTGCAAGATCTTCTGCAACAACATGTAGTGTGTTAGTTTGTAAATCAACAAACGTTTCAGTTATTGCTCCAATGTAATCTTGGAATGCTCCTGAGTTGATGGAGTATTGTAATGTGTTGACTCCTACGTTGTCAGTTGCTTGCATCTGTACTAAAATGTCTGTATAATTGTATAGTGCACCGTCAATTGGACTGAATAGTGTAATTTGTGGTGCTTCGTTATCAGTATTTGGATTTACACTGCTGTTACTAATGTTAATGGTGTTTAGGAATTCGAGTTGCTCATTTCCTGCAACATCTGTAGCTCTTACTGAGAACTGGAATAATCCTGCTCCGAATAAACTAGAGTTTAGAGTTGCTTGGAATAAATCGTTTCCTAGTGGGACTAAAGTAGTCTCTCCTAAGCTTGTGATTAAAACAACATTTGCTACGCCACCGTCATCAGTTACGTTAGCTGTGAAAGTCATCAAAGTACCTAGTTCATAGTTTTGTAGATAATCTACATCCCAAATTGTTGGAGGTACTGTATCATTTAATGGTGATGTTAATACTGTAAAGCTACCTTGTGTAGGTCCATCAGTTAGGAATGCTAAATCTTCAGCGTAAACGTTGAAGTAGTATGTTCCTGCCGCTAAGCCAGTAGTAGGTAGATTAAATTCGTAATTATCATCTCCATCGTATGTATTTGTGTAGTTAGCTCCTTGGAATTCGAAGAATACT
>Ga0233431_1003388_pt1 | contig 19315 bp, 18 predicted proteins | sample SI_118_April2016_FD_179867 | JGI IMG/M metagenome (GOLD analysis project Ga0233431, IMG submission 179867) | Seawater microbial communities from Saanich Inlet, British Columbia, Canada - SI_118_April2016_200_MG | ecosystem: Environmental > Aquatic > Marine > Inlet | place: Canada: British... | reverse complement strand
ATATTGCAGAATACGCATGGCGATACAATCATAGAAACATGGAAGCTAAAGACAAAATCAAGTCGATTTTACAATTGCTTGAAAACAGATACGAATATAGTGGCTAATTTAGGACTTTACCCTAATCTATAATCCAAAAGAGGAACACTACATCTTTGTGCAGGATTGAGCAGAGGTCTTCCCCGATTTCGGGAAATGCGGTGGACAGTTGCTGATGAGAAGAAACTTCTCCGGAGAATGGCCTTGCACCCGATCATGGCAGGGTTACGATGAGGAGCAGGGGACACCTGCTAAGAACCTGTACAATGTTGGAGATGGGGTCAAACCGCAGGGGTGGATCGTTGGCTCCGGCGTCGCCGAGAGCGGCTGGATTGTGGCCAAACAAATTATGGAAAGAATCAAGCCAAGGTAGAGACGAACGGCTCGCTCGCTTCTACAACCATTTGGGCCTTATGATAATCAATGTGTTTGGAGGAATCCATGGAATTTGAAACCATTATTTTAGAGAAAAAAGGACCGTATCGCCACGCTAACACCTAATCACCGGCGGAGGAGGCACGTAGCGACTCATCCGTCAAATGCACCATCGAAAAGATCGGGAACTACTCATCACTGGCGATTGGTTAGCTGCCAAAGAGTCGCAGACCTATGGGTTCGTGAGTCAAGTGGTTGAGGACGACAAGTTGGAAGAGGCCACGGCCAGGATGGCTCAGAGGATTGCCCAAAGGAGCCTCATGGTTTGAAAGTGCGTAAAGATGTTGGTAAACAAGGGAATCCAGACCGGTTTATACACTGTATTGCAGCTGGAGATGTCTGCCGTGCAACAGCACTATCTTACCGAGGATTTCGCCGAAGGGGTTAGTACGTTTGTAGGAAAGCGGAAGCCTGCATTCCCTGGAAAGTGATTGGATCCATCAGCCACCCCAGTATAGCGAAGGTAGGGTTTTATGTAACAATCTATGCAAATTGTTGAGTTGCGGCTGGGCTGAAGCTATGGATATCTCTGGAAAATTTGTGGGTGTGGGTTAGCGGGTTATAACCTCATTTCATGTCCATCAGGATTATGCTTGTTTCCGCTGGTCATTAACAGAACTCCTTGCTATATTGCACGCAGTGTAGTATCATTTCCCCAAGTTACTATCAGACAAATCAATCATCTGAGTTAAGTTCACGAATTTCAAGAAAGGAGGTCATCCAATGAGCTTCACAGACAAGGAACTGCAGTGCGTCGATTGTGGGGTCACGTTCACCTTTGAAGCCGCTGAACAAGAGTTCTTCGCCAACAAAGGCTTCACGAACGAGCCCAAGCGTTGTGGAGATTGCCGTAGGGCAAAGAAGCAGGAACGCGGAGGCGGCTATGGAAGCTATAGCTCCCCTAGGCAAATGCATCCGGCTGTGTGTGCCGCATGTGGCGTCGAAACCGAAGTACCGTTCTTGCCCAGCCAAGACAGGCCGGTGTATTGCAGAGAGTGCTACACCGCAAACAATCGATAGCCTCACTACGTAAGGTCAAGAAAGGGGCCGGGATAATCCACGGCCCCTTTTTTCGGTAGTGCCATAACGCCTGAGAAACCTTGCCTCTGTTGTTACTTCAGTTCTGCATCTCAGGTTTGGTATCACAAAGCAAAAGCGGTTTGACTTGTCCATGGAGAACTTAGCCGATACTTGCATTAGTAAGCGAACTCAACGGGTCATCCTCACCTCCGGTACGAATCCCTGTCTGTGCAGAATGCAATTCAGTTAACCACTTTTTATGATCTCCCACCTTTTTCCGCCTAACGCTAACACCCTAGCGATGACAATAATATACACTCCTCCATAGAGTGATAATCCGAGCTATCATGGTTTTCTTCGGTTTGCGAGTGTGTAGCAGGAGTACCGAACATCAATAATCCTCCAACTGCGACTATTAACAGAACTCCTTGTTATCTTGCGTGCGGTATAGTATCATTTCCCAAAGCTAAGTTACAGCTAAGAAACCTCTGATCAAGTGAGCAGGAAATCCAATAAGAAAAAATCCCTTCCGCAAAACGATGGTTCAGACTGGTATTTATGGATTGGCTCTCTGAATACCCCCTTTCCAAGGGGATTTCCCGGGTTTTGGGCAGACTACGCCCTTGTCATCAACAAGGGTTTACTCAAGAATGCGGCACAGGTGTTCAGTATTTTCGCCCTGGCCAATCTGTATATGGTTCGCAAGGACTTATTGTTGCTGAGGGGTTAGTCTGCCTGAAATTGAGGATTTTGCCCTCCACAAGAGGGAAATCAGATCAGAATATCACAACAATCGAGCTTGTGAAGCACTTCTTCAGCAACAACAGGCCCAAAAAGAGATTTTAGGTGCCTTGATCAGAGCTTCCTTAAATGGTTCACATATGCACAGGCTGTTGTTTTCGGGCGATCCTTAACATGCCAAAAGATATAGAAGTTCAGATTCTTATGCTTTCAGAATTTATTCGCATGGTGCAAGAGAGTTGATATTTCACTATTTCTAACAGAATGATTGGGCAGATGCCCAAAGCTGTGCCGTTTTGGAATGTCTTTCATTTTGTAGCGACATTAATGGTCATATCCACAGTTGGCGCACGAAATGATGAATCTTGAAATCCCCTGAGTCTGGGGAGGGGTTCAAGTGGGTGTTTAGACACCTGAGTTTCCTGTTTTACGCTCACCGGGGGTGCGCAATAATGCTACTGGGAGGGCGTACGTCGAGATGACAGACTACTGGCCGATATGGTTCAGGCGATTGCGAATCAGGCCCTGTCTGCAATTGGGAATAAACTGGCAATCAGGTATAATCCAGTAAAGTGTTGGCGATGATTGATTTCAGATGCTACGTACTTGGCGTGCTTCGTCCCCAGGCTTAGTGCGTGACACTATGTGTACGGATATAACAGCATGAAACCGAGAGTAAGAATAGCTACAGCCCGGACGCCGGATGGAGGCGAGATGGTGCTCTATCAGCATGACCGTGATTTTTCGATCATGATCAACGGTCAGGACTTGATGCACAGTCGCCAACATGAGTCGGAAATGGATCTGGCGCGGCTGGGTTGTGCGCATCTGGCTGGTCACAGGGCACCCTGCATACTGATCGGCGGCTTAGGTATGGGCTATACGTTGCGCCAGGCCCTCGATATGCTCAGCCCACACGCCAAAGTGGTGGTGGGTGAGCTGTTGGGCGCTGTAGTCGAATGGAATCGTGACTTCCTGGGGGAACTCAACGGCCAGCCGCTGGAGGACGAGCGAGTTGACGTCAAAACGGGTGATATAGTCGAGCTTATTTCACATTCCAAGAGCAGATTCGATGCTATCCTGCTGGATATCGACAATGGCCCCAGCGCGATAACCGACTCAGGGAACGGGCGTCTTTACGGCCGTGAAGGAATTCGGACCTGTCGCCGCGCGCTGCGCGAACAGGGGTCTCTGGCTGTATGGTCGTCTGAGCCGAGTAAGATATTCGAGAAACTCTTGATGAGCTGCAACTTCAATGTGCGCCGTTTCCGGGTTCCCGCCTACAAGGGGAGTAAGTCGCAGTCACGTTTTGTGTGGGTCGCTTCGGAGGACAAGGCTATCCTTCCCCCCGGTGGCGGTGTGCCGCGCCTGCCATTCAAGAATCGGTCGAGAGCCAAAAGAGGAGATCTTTTGGAGCGGGGTAATCAAGTGGGGCCGACCTAGCTACGCACGGGATACCCCTTTCAGAGCAAGACCCATTGACTTTCATTCGTTCGATCGAGTATGCTGAGCCAAAGCTTCGTTAAGGAGGTATATCCATGGAAGCCTATTGCATGAAGTGCCGTGCCAAGAAAGAGATGAAGAATCCGAAGAAAGTGACCATGAAGAATGGCAAGCCGGCGAACCAGGGCATCTGCCCGAAGTGCGGCACCAAAATGTTCAGGATCGGGAAGAGCTAGTACTGATACTGCTTAAACACACAGTCTACATTTGATCCAGTCTCTAGCCATAAACCAAGTGTTCTTGGAGCAGCTTATCAACAGCGGAAGCCCGACTTCACGGGAAGGTGATTGGAGCCTGTTTATAAGTTTCGCAGTGGCATAAACTGGAGAGTCGTAAACTTGAATACGGCACACTACGACTCTCCAGTGTAAAAATGTGCTTTTGACGTTTTCTTTGTTGAAAAGTCTTCGCTATATCTATTCCAGCTTTCCGGGCATTCTCTCGGGGAATTCTATACCGGCAACTGTCACGTTCACCTCTTTGGCCACCATGCCGCAGAGATCCAGAAGGCGAGTGGCTACAGTTTTTCTAACGTCGATGATGATATTAGGAATGTTGAATCCATATGTGATGTTCAGAGTGAGATCGATAATAGCCTCTTTCTTACCGGCCTCGATTTCTACCCCTCTGGATTTCTTCTCAGACCGACCTATAGACTCAGAAATACTGCGCTGAATAGAGGTTGTCCCCATACTGGCAACTCCTTGTACCTCTTGTGCTGCTGCTCCGGCGATGGCTGCAATCACGTCATCATCAATGGTCGTTTCTCCACCGACCATGATTTCCTTGACTTTGTTCAGTTCCCACAGTCTCTGACCCATCTCTTTTTCTTTGATCTTCGATTCTTCCACCTCTTCCTCCTTCCATTTTGGTGATTGAATAAGTGTGTAGCAGATTTTCGTTTAAGTCATCTTCTGGGCTTCTTGCCCCGGCTGTTTAAGAAGCGATCGTAAGCGTCGATAAAGTCTATTTCACCCATCCAGAATTTTGCTATGAGCCATCCTGCCACGATGAGAGTAATCAATATAAAAGCATCAAGTACACCAGCGATTATCACCACGAGGCCTACGATCAGTCCAACAACTGCCCCTATTAGCTTTGGATTTAATAGTTGATCCCACATCTTCAAATCCTTCCTAGCGCAGGGCCATATGTTTGTTCTGCCCTGATTCGTATTTACTCTTGATGTTGACCTGGAGGACAGTCAATCCAGTGAGTTCCTCAACGGATTCCTTGATCTTGGATTGGAGTTCTGCAGTGACCTCAGGCATGTTGGTACCCAATGCCAGCGAAGCACGGCAGGAAATCATCATCAAATCCGGTCCCTGTTTTCCTACTCTGCAGGTAACATCGCGTAAATTGTGAAACGTTAGTGCTGTACTCTCCACCAGGTCGCAGATACTGCTCCGATCGATGGTAGCAATACCATGATCGGTCGAACTTAATAGAAACATTACCGGCTTACGTTTATAAATCAATTCGAAGAAGAGCAGCATGACCATCATAAGTGCAAGTACGATGCTTGCTGCCATAATTGCTGCTACGTCTCCCCCGTCGGAATCAGCGGCTTCCTCCAGTTGTGATTCAAACCATCCGGAAAAGACAACATCCGGTTCAGACGCTTCTGTTGCTACGAGCACCGTAATCACTGCTCCAGCCAGAACAACAAGAGCGGCAGCCACCACTATCACTCGATTGAGAGTATTCATGATCGTGCCATATTTGAGAGTTTGCTAAGGTACAGAATCTCTTTTTCGATTGAATCTACTCCAGTCTCCCGGACATCCTTTCGGGGAATTCAATGCCGGCAACTGTTATATTGATTTCTTTGGCTACCAGTCCACTGATATCAAGAAGGCGGGCAGCTACATTTTTGCGAACGTTTATGATCATGTTGGGAATGTTGAATCCATAGATGACGTTCACTGTGAGGTCGACTATGGCCTCTTTCTTGCCAGTCTCAACTTCAACTCCTTGGGACCTCTTCTCAGAGCGGCCAATACTTTTCGAGAATGATCGCCGGACAGATGTTGTGCCCATACTAGCAACGCCCTCGATTTCCAGTGCTGCCACGCCGGCGATAGAGGCTATCACGTCGTCGTCAATGCTGGTTTCTCCTCCAACCATGATTTCCTCAACTTTTTCCAGTTCTTCCAGCCTTTGTCCCATCTCTTTCTCTTTGATCTTTGCATGGTCCATGTTCTCCCCCCTTTTTTGTGATATTGGAACCTATATGGCGGACGGTGGAAACAATTAATTACCGTCGATTGGAAAAGTGCAAATGCAACTTTTATGAAGGTGATACAAATATTAATACTTAGCCTGTTTAAAAGTAATAAAACCGGGGCCGAAAATGTTGAATATTTATAACATTTTAACCTTATATAAGTGTTTGACCGGTTTTCTTGTAGTTATCTAGGGAATCTCCTTGAATAAATCCTGTCACTATTATCTCATGATTCGAGACTTATTCAGAGATTCCTTTACTATATTATTATACAAGTCGCGCGGAGTGTCGCTGGCGTTTTACGATGTAAAAGCCGCAGTTGTACCGGAATAGGAGTATCAGGCACAACCAACAATGTCCAATTCTGCTTACTAATCGGTGTGATGTGAGCATCTATCCATGGTCCGTCGGCACGGGCTTTGAAGCCATCGAGGGTATATTTGGCGGCTTATTATACAACACTGAGGTTAGATTTAGAAGTGTTCGGTGTCAGCGATGGTGATGGTTTTCAGCAAAACTGCAAGGATATGACCCTCATTTTATTACAAGTCTAACTTGATTTCTTGACGTTTTAGTGGGAGGCGTGTAGTATACAGTCCGTCTGGGGATACGGACGGAGACCAACTATCACTGAATAAATCTCCTAAATTTGAACGTTAGAAGGTGCGACAATGATATACGATAACATATTGCAGGATATCGGCAATACGCCGCTAATAAGAATAAATAGACTGAATCCAAATAAGAATGCTGCCATCTATGCCAAAGTGGAAGGGAACAATCCCACGGGAAGCATCAAAGACAGAATCGCATTGAAGATGATCGAACAGGCAGAAGCGGAAGGGAAACTGACGGAAGGGAAAGCGATCATCGAACCGACATCAGGAAACACCGGGATAGCGCTGGCTATGATTGGAATTGTCAAAGGATATAATGTAGAGATTGTTATGAGTAAGGCAGTTTCCCAGGAAAGAAGGAAGATGATCCAGGCGTTCGGAGCGAAGGTTACTTTGACACAGGCTGAGCTGGGTACAGATGGTGCAATTACAAAGGCAAGGGAACTAGCAAGCAAATACCCTGAAAAATACTTCATGCCGGATCAGTTTTCGAATGAACACAACAAAATTGCACACTACAAGACAACCGGTGAAGAGATCTGGAAGCAGACAAACGGCAAGATTGACTATTTTGTTTCATCAGTGGGAACATCAGGAACAATTATGGGGGTAGGAAAGGCGCTCAAGGAAAACAACCCGGACATAAAGATAGTCTGTGCCCATCCGGTTAAAGGGCATTACATTCAAGGTCTTAAAAACATGGAAGAGGCGATAGTCCCCTCAATATACGATGCATCGCAAATACATGAGACTATTATGGTGGAAACGGAAGATGCATTCGAAATGACCCGACAGATCGTCAATAGCGAAGGCATCTTCGTGGGAATGAGTAGCGGGGCAGCTCTCTATGCCGCACGGCAAGTCGCTACAGAGATCGGATCAGGAGTGATAGTAGTCATCTTTCCTGATAGAGGAGAGAAGTACTTGAGTACAGACTTGTTCCATTTGAAATGATGGCCTAAAGTAGATTTTTCACAGGAAGGCTTTCCCGGAATTGGACCGACGTTAAACCAAATCAATGGGTTTGCCTTGCAACGATGAATGTTGATTTCAATGTGAGTGCCGCTTCACCCTCTTGATTTGTTATCTCAACAATAGTACAAACAATGCCATGATTAGAATTGCTTTGCGATTCGCGTTTTTCAATACACTCTGAGGTCATGGTATGAAGGTCTCCAGGCCGTGCAGGATTAGGGAAATGCATACGCCTCAACCCATGAGGCATCTGCCTCGACCACAGATTGACTGTTAATCAGAAGGTCTATATCGCTAGAGGGTGCAAAAATATTGATTGGGTCACGCGTTATGTTCATTAAGGCTACTTTCTCTAGCATGCGCTCTGTCAGCCATCCTTCCTAAAGTCATCTAACGCTAAATATTGGAAAGACATTTTATGCATCTCAAGTATCATCATAGTATCGGTACTCGTGATACCTGCCACTTTTGTAAGCTCTGTTCGCAGGAACCGCGAGAGTTCTCTTGATGATTTGAAGAGAACATAGATGACTATATCGTACCTGCCGGCTGCCGTGAACACCAAATGAACACACGGAAAGGCGGTCAGCTTGTCTGCAGCAGCATTGACCTGCTTGGGAGATACATTTAGCCCGATCATGGCGAATGTTCGGAATCCTAATACGACCGGATCGCTGAATCCTACGACATTCGTGATCTTGTTCTCTAGGAGTCGCTGCAACTTCTTGGCCATGTGATTTCGACTGACTCCAAGCTTCTTTGCGAGGGTTGAGACTGACTGTCTGCCATCTGTCTCCAACTCCTTCAGTATTGCCAAATCTAACTCATCTAACTCAATATCTGTTGTTCCGTCCATTATTGATCTTCCTTCATGTGTGAGCGGTCTCCAAGGCCGTTATTTAAGATTACACTACCCTAGGTACGAGCTGAATACAAGGATTGGTTGATTGTTTTCGGGTGTACCTATAAGTGTGTGGTATTCTAGCACTGCATATGCAACATGTCAATGCAATGATATGGTACACAAACAATATGCCAATAGAAATGTTTTCAATATAGGCATAAAGATTACACGAAGTCAATCCCAGAAAGCAATACGCACTTTTTTGCCTTGACACCCAATAAGATAATGACCTATAATCGCAGTTAAAGTAATACAGGTAGAGTTTTATATAATTTACCAGCTATGTTTGAACTCTGATTCATACACCTTGCACGAGTATCATAAAAATTGAAAACCTTTAGACGTGTGCGGATAGTTTACGGTCATATTACAGTCATGTGGGGGAAAGAATGAAAGAATCATCTTCAAATCTCCGAGTTGTTGAAATTGGTCAAGGAATATCGGCTCCATATTGCACCAAGTTACTCGTTGATATTGGTGCCGATGTCCTCAAAATTGAATTTCCCGGTACGGGCGACTTTTTGCGTTCAATCGGATCATTCCCTGATAATCTTTCAGATCCAACCAAAGGTGCCTTGTTCGAGTATCTAAATGCTGGCAAGAGTAGCGCGGTATTGGACCTTTCACTGGAGACCGACGTGAAGGTCTTGCTGGAAGCCATCGCCAAAGCGGATATTCTCATAGAAGACTTGGGGCGCGGCATATTAGAAAAACATGGAATCGATTTTTCACGTCTTAAGAAAGCCAATCGCAATATTGCCGTTGTTAGAATCTCAGATTTTGGTCAGGATGGCCCTTATGCCAGTGTCCCTGCCACAGATTTTACCGTTCAAGCGGCTGCGGGATGGGTATGGAAACATTATGCTCCCGGACGCAATCCAGTTCAGGTGGGTGGGCGTGTCACCGATTTCATCACGGGTGTCTATTCGGCTTGCGCAGCTCTAACGGCGCATCGTATTACCCGTAGACTGGACACGTCCGTTATGGTCGATATCTCCAAGCATGAGTGTCTGCACGCAACACTCTCTCAACCGGCACTACAAACTCAAGTATTGCAGGAAATGGGATGGGGCCCTCAAGAGGATCGGGTATTCCCGATTCCCGGAGTAATGAAGTGCGCAGACGGCCTCGTTGGTATCAATTTGCTGACCGCCCGTCATTTTGAAGATTTCTGCAATTTGGTAGGCATACCTCAGCACATCCCTAATCAAATAGCGCTTCAGTTGGCGGGACCTTTGCTGGATGCATTTCATCGGGATGTTCAACCCTGGGTGAGCGAGCGAAGTTTGGATGAAATCGTTGACATCTTGCAGTCGCTCCGAATCCCTGCCGTTCCCGTTTCCAATGGGCGAACCCTTCCGGAGTTAGCACAATTGAAATTACGCGGGTTCTATAAAAAGTATCCGGATACTGGCTTTCTCCAACCGGTCAAGCCGTGGCGGATTAAGCCAGAACCCGAATTCGATTACCACCGGGCACCTCGACTTCCGGAACATGGGGTCGGTAACAGTGAGATATGGCAACCTGATAGAGAGTCTTCACGAACACTTGAGGCAACTGCCGGCAACGACAATACCCTGCCTTTTAGTGGCCTCAAAGTGATTGATATGGGCATCATGTGGGCCGGACCCTACGTCGGCTGTTACCTGGGTGCCTTTGGGGCAGACGTTATTAAAGTGGAATCTATTCAGAGGCCAGATCCTTTTCGGTTCAGCGGATCATTCATGGAAATGGGGAGCGACTGGTACGAGCGCAGCGCATTATTCCAGGGTACAAATCTCAACAAACGGGATTTAACTCTCAACCTGAATCAAGATGAGGGTAAGCGGATATTCGAGAAACTGGTGGCTCAATCCGATGTGTTACTGGAAAACTTTTCCCCACGGGTCCTCGAAAATTTCGGTTTCGGACCCGAACGTCTGCATGAAATCAACCCTAAACTGATCATCCTTCGAATGCCCGGTTTCGGACTTGAAGGTCCGTGCAAAGACTATGTAAGCTTTGCGATGTCCATAGAGCAGGCCAGCGGAATGGCATATGTCACCGGTCGTCCTAATGAGCTACCGTTAAATCCTGGCGGATTCGTTGATCCTGCGGCTTCCATGCATGCCTTGGTGGCATTGCAGTATGCATTACTGAATCGGGAGTCTACCGGGCAGGGATCAGCAATTGAGATCGCGCAACTGGAGGTGGGGGCCTGCATGACTGCCGAACAAGTCATCGCTTATTCGCTCAGTAACGAATTGATTGGACGTAACGGGAATCGGTCGGAAACAATGGCTCCCCAGGGCGCTTATCCGTGCAGCGATAACGAATGGGTTGCCATTTCCATACGGGACGACTCGGACTGGAAGCGCTTTATCGACGCGATTGGGTCACCCGATTGGGCCGCATCAGAGGATTACTCGACGATGAAAATCAGACAGGAAAAGCATGACGAACTGGATCAGCGGATTTCAGAGTGGTGCGCGAATCTTGAAGCCGATGCCGCGGTAGAGATACTACGAAATGCCGATATTCCGGCGGCCCGAGTGCTGACCAGCGTGAAGATGTTCAGCGACCCGCATCTACAAGCCCGAAAATTCTATCAGGGGCTGCTGCACCCTAAAGCAGGGTTGCGCAGATATGCCGGTTGGCCTATGCGCTTTTCTGATGGGCCGAGTCAGCATCATCGAGCGGGGGCGCCGACATTGGGTGAACACAACCGTGAAATCCTGTCCGAAGGACTTGGATTAGATATGGAACAGATTGAGGAACTTGCCCGTAACAATACTATCGGGAATGTTCCCCTTGGATTAGGGTAGAGACCATGATGAAACAAATCGATTTTAAGGCGGAGGCTTAATTATGGCGATGGTCCTTGAAGGTATCCGAGTTCTGGATTGGACGATGTTCCAGCAGGGCCCCGTGGCCAGTATGATCCTGGGCGACCTGGGGGCGGATGTGATCAAGATCGAGACCCCCGCCGGCGGCGACCTCGGACGAGGGGTGATCAGAGTGGCCGGTGCGATGGTCGGGGGAAAAGAGGTCGAACGCAATCCTTATTTCGAGGCAGGGAACCGCAACAAGCGCAGCATGACCCTCAATCTCCGGAATGAGAAAGCCCGCGAGATCGTCTACAAACTGGTTAAAGACTCCGACGTGTTCATCCAGAACTTCCGCATGGGCGTGGCCGAGCGAATGGGCATGGACTACGAGACCCTGCGCAAGCACAATCCTCGGCTGATTTACGCGCACGCTTCCGGCTGGGGACCAAAGGGCCCCGACAAAGATGACCCCTCCGCAGACTACACCGCACTGGCCCGGTCCGGGTTCATGATGCTTGCCGGCGAGCCGGGCTCGGACCCGATCCCTGTTCAGGGCGGAATCGCTGATCAGTCCGGCGCGGTGATGACCGCATTCGGTGTAATGTCTGCGCTTTTCACCAGGGAAAGAACCGGCAAGGGGCAGAAGGTCGATGCATCCATTCTGGGAAGCATGACCTTTGTTCTTGGACACCCGGTGGTCTTCTGCACCCTGGCCAACCTCTGGGGCATCAAGATTGCCCGGGCAACCGCCGGGAATCCGCTGTGGAATCACTACAAGTGCGCCGATGAAAAGTGGATCGCGATGGCCCATCTTTCGCCGGACAAGTTCTGGCCTGGGGTATGTAAGGCAATGGGACTTGAGGCGCTGGAGAAGGACCCGCGATTCGATAGCATGGAGAGCCGGATGAACAACTGCGCGGAGCTGGTCGAGATCATGGATCAGACCTTCGCCAGCAAGAACCGCGATGAGTGGCTCCCGGCCTTCAAGGCACATGGCCTCGTCTTCTCCCCGATGAACAACATCCTGGAGTTGACTCAGGACCCCCAGGTTCTGGCAAACGACTACGTTACGGAGTTCGATCATCCGGTATTGGGCCCCATCAACACGGTCGGCTTTCCGATGGGCTTCAGCGAGACACCGTGCTCCATCCGGCGGGAGGCGCCGGAACTGGGTCAGCACACCGAGGAAATTCTCACCGAGCTTCTGGGCTATTCGTGGGATGACATCGGAAAGCTCAAGGACGAAGGAGCCATTTAGGTGGCGTGCACAGATGGGCCGGACAATACGATTGTCACGGAGAATGAAAACTGCGCCTGTCATTCCGTGCCTGACACGGAATCCACTCCCCGCCCGTCCTGGATTCCCGCTTGCGCGGGAATGACACGTGGATACCGCTCCATCAGAACGAGAGGGAGGCAAAGCCTATGAACAATTTGGCAAGGGTCGATGAGATATTTCGAGACCGGGGAACCAGGGCCCGGGAGTTGAAGTCGGAGGGGAAACCCGTTATCGGGTATCTGTGCACCTTCGTCCCCATTGAGATCATGCATGCGGCCGGCGTGATGCCGTTCCGGATAGCAGGGAACATGCGCGAGCCGATAACGGAGGCGGGCCAGTACCTCGAGGCGATTGCCTGCCCGTTCACTCGCAGCATCCTCGATCTGGCATTGAAGGGTGAATACGCGTTCCTCGATGGATTCGTGGCGCCCCACGCTTGCGACAACATCGTCAAGCTCTACGACATGTTGGCCCATAATGTGGACCACACCTTCGCGCACTTCGTCAACGTCCCTCACACGCAGTCCGGACCATCATTTGATTTCTTCGAAGCGGAGTTGCGCACCTTCCAGAGAGCACTGGAGAGATTCACCGGACGTGACATCTCACCCGAAGACCTGGAAAAGTCGATTGGTCTCTACAATCGGCAGCGATCGCTGGTTCGCCGTCTCTACGAGTTCCGAAAATCCTCTCCTCCAGCCGTCTCCGGCGCGGAGATCACAAAGACCCTGGTATCCGTCATGAGCCTGCCCGTGGAGGAGGCTAACGACCTGCTGGAAGGCGTCATCGCCGAAGTTGAAGCCCGGGGCAGTTCCGGGGCTTCCGTCAAAGGACCGAGACTGATGATATATGGGACCGGCAATGAGGACACGGTATTCATCGATTTGATCGAAAGTCTGGGTGCCAGTGTGGTCACAGACGACCTGTGCTTCGGAACACGATCCTTCTGGCACGAGATCGATTCGGAAGGTGACCCCGTGGCCCGGATCGCGAGGAGCTATCTTCAAAAGATCACCTGCCCCAGGACCTATCGCCAGAACCCGGGAAGTCATGAAGCCGACCTCGAAAACAGGTTCGGTCACATCTATGAGTTGGCTACGGAGTACGGTGCGGATGGTATTGTCTGCTTCATTCTACGCTATTGCGATACCCATGCATTTGACCTTCCCGATCTGAGAGAGTATATGGAACAGAAGCAAATCCCAATGCTGATCGTCGAAGAGGAGTATCCCGTTGCCAGCAGCCTCGACAGGCTCAAGACCCGGCTGGAGACATTCCTCGAGATTATTGCCGGATAGGAGACACCCATGGAAGAACGCAGCGAAAAGACGACAGCCGAAAAATCGACCGAGACCTCCAAGCGAATCCGTCTTCTGGTCAAGGACCTGAACAAGAAGGCTCATGAGGCCCAGTCCCGGGGAGACCCGATTGCCTATCTGTTCATTTCCAGCTTTTATGATGACATTCTACGTGCAATGGATATTACCACGATCGGCACGGAGAACTTCGCCGGACTCTGTGCGGCCAAGGCGGCTGCGCCGCGATTTCTTGATAAGGCAGAATCGGAGGGGTATGCTAGGCATCTCTGCACGTATGCCACCTGCGGACTCGGATTCGACGCCATGCGTCAGGAATTGGGAGAGGCCCCGCCGGATTCGCCCGATGGTGGAATGGCGCAACCCACGGTGATGCTGGGAACCGGCATGATGATCTGCGATCCCCGATACAAATGGTATCAGGCGGCACAACGCTACACCAAAGCTCCGACGCACATCCTTGGACTGCTCAATCCGCCGGTCCACTACACCCATACGGAATTGAACGAGGTCAGGGACTATTACATCAAATACGTGATAGAAGAGATGCGTGACCTTGTTGTATTCCTGGAACGGGAAACGAGCCGGAAGATGGATTGGGACCGCCTTAGCGAGGTGGTCGATCTCAGCGAACGGACCATCAGGCTGTGGCATGATACCTATCAGTTACGCAAAGCGGTACCGGCTCCCATGCCCACTCAGGATGCCCTGAACGCGATGGTTCCGGGGTACTTCATGATGGGCACCCAGATGGCATACGACTTCTATAAAGAGTTGTACGACGAGTTGAAGTATCGAGTGGACAACGGCATCGGGACGATTGATAATGAGAAGTATCGACTGATGTGGGCGCTGAGCCTGCCACCGTGGTATGGACTGGTGATCTTCAACTACTTCCAGAGCCTGGGCGCCGTATTCCCCATCGAACTGGTCTATCAACCGCCGAGGTTGATAGATATCCCATCGCACATCACGGACCCAATCGAGCGAATGGCCTGGCGATTCTGGGGAGCCATGACGGGAGGTCATGAAAAGGCCCGAAGTAACACTGGCGACACCAATGTCGAATGGATGCTGGAGCTGATCGAAGACTACAAGATCGATGGTGTGGTGTTCCACCAGGCAATGACCTGCCGGACTATCCACACGGGACAGCTCAATCAGATCAATATCCTCAAGAAGTACACGGACAAACCGGTACTCCTTCTGGAGGGCGATATCGTCGACGTGCGCAACTATAACGAAGGCGCTACCCGAACCAGGGTCGATGCCTTCATTGATGTTTTGGATAGCTATAAACGCAGGAAGGAGGGCTAGGGCAATGGCCAAGGGAGAAGTAGTCATTAACGAATCGCACTGCCTCGGATGCGGCTACTGCGAGCACTTCTGCCCCCAGGGATGCATCGTCGTCACCGGGGAGAAGTACTCATCGTTCGGGTATCTGCTGCCGGTATTTGCCAACGAGGAGAAGTGCAACGCTTGTGGCATCTGTGAGTGGATGTGTCCCCACTTCGGGATCGAAGTGTATAAGTACGTGGAGGCCGAGGCATGACAGAAAGAACGCTAGTTAAGGGAAACGAAGCGGTTTGCTGGGGCGCGGTCAATGCCGGGCTGGACGCCTTTTTCGGCTACCCCATCACGCCGCAGAACGAAGTGATCGAGTGGTTTGCCCGCGAGCTGCCGAAACGGGGAAAGGTCTTCGTTCAATCACAATCGGAGAACGGTGCGATCATGATGGTCTACGGCGGGGCGGCCGCCGGGTTCCGGGTGATGACATCCACGGCTGGCCCGGGCTGGAGCCTGATGCAGGAAGGGATGTCCCATCTGGCGGCAGCGGATGTGCCGTGCGTAATCGTGATCACCCAGCGGGGCGGCCCGGGGCAGGGAAGCATCCGTCACGCCCAGATGGACTATAACAACGTCACCCGGGGTGGCGGCGCGGGAGGCTACAAGAACATCGTGCTGGCTCCCAACTCGGTTCAGGAGATTCACGATTTCATGCAGCTTGCCTTTCATCTGGCAGACAAGTATTGCAATCCGGTGCTCGTCCTCTCCGATGGCGTCATCGGACTCATCTTGGAAGCGGTTGAGCTGAAGCCGCTGGAGTTCGAGCCGCTCCCGGAAAAAGAGTGGGCCGTCAAGGGACGGGACACGCACCCAGAGGAAATGATGCGCCGGTTCATTCATTCCTCACCGGCGAGTGGCAAGTTCCGCGAAGGCTACTTCCACTACGGGGCCTGGCTGGAACACATGGATCAGAGGCATCATCAAATGGCCGAAGCCGAGGTCCGTAGCGAAACCTACCAGGCTGAAGATGCGGAACTAATGATCGTTGCCTTCGGTTATGTATCACGCGTCTGCACCGAGGCAATCAATCGGGCCAGAGCCGAGGGATTGAAGGTCGGGCTGCTGCGGCCTATCACGTTATGGCCACTGGATTCCCAGGCCATCAGGGAACAGGCTGATAAGGGACGCCAGATTCTGGTGATCGAAGACAACCTGGGCCAGCTAGTCGATGACGTTAAATGCGCTGTCGAGGGGAAGACGGAAGTCCACTTCCTCGGCATGCTGAGCAGACACATGCCGACGGACGGCGGAATGATCATGCCGGGCAGAGTCCTGGAGGAGATACGGAGGATACTATGAGTGGAGAAACTGCAACCAAAGTCAGGGTCACCGGGCTGAAGCGGTCTTTCTTTGTTCCTTTAATTGGGTGTCCAGGCTGCCAGCATCCGATTGTGTCACGGACGGTTGGCGAGGTTCTCGAGGAGATGGAGATGGATGGTACGGCTGTCGTGGTTACAGGGATCGGCTGCGCCGCCGGGATCGCCACGCTGAACCTCGATACCGTACTCGGCTCCCACGGGGGAGCGCCGGATACAGCCACGGCCATTAAACGGCTTCGACCAGAATGCATGGTTGTCACCATGCAGGGTGACGGCGACTGCATCGCCATCGGAGCTGGATCGTTTATCGGCGCCATGACGCGTGGTGAGAATATCACCATCATCATGTCGAACAACACCAACTACGGAACGACAGGCGGACAAACTGCACCGACCACGCTCATCGGACAGAAAACGTCGACGAGCCCGGAGGGCCGGGACCCTCTGCGAGAGGGATATCCGGTGCACGTCGCTGAACTCGCTGCCACCTTCCAGGGCGTGGCATACAGTGCTCGAGGTGCAGTGAATACGGCGGCCAATTACCAGCATACCAAGAAGTACATCCGGAACGCGTTTCAAAAGCAGCTCGAGGGAGCAGGATTGAGCTTCGTCGAAGTCCTCTCGGCTTGCCCACCGAATTGGCGCATGGAGCCCACGGAATGCCTTAACTGGATCACGGACAAAATGATCCCTGAGTTCCCGCTGGGCGAATTCAAGAACAGCTCCAAGACCGGTTGACTATCGGGCCCTAAACAAAAGGAGAACTTACAATGCAACATGAAGCATCAACGGCTGAACTAATCGTCGCCGGAGTCGGAGGACAGGGGGTGCTCTTCGCGGGCCAGATGCTGGCGTTGGCCGGGTTGAGCAAGTACCAGTATGTCTCCTATATGCCCTCGTACGGGGTTGAGAAACGCGGGGGACCGTCGGAATGTACCCTGGTACTGTCTGACGAACCCGTCGCTTCCCCCATTCTCGACCAGGCGCAAACGATAGTACTCTTGGACAGCTCGCAGGCAAAGATGTTCGAAGGACGGCTTCGACCAGGCGGAACCATGATAGTTGAGAAGACCGGGCTGGATTTCCAGCCGGAGCGGACGGATCTGAATGTGATTCCCATATCCGGGCTTGAGATCGCGATGGGGATGGGTGGGGCTATGGTGAACAACCTCATCATGCTCGGTGTGTACATGGAACTAATGAAGCCCATTGAACCAGATCTCATCCTGAAGGAGATCGAAAAGAAGACCGGCGATCGCACCGAGTTACTGGAACGCAATCGAGCGGCGTTCAACAAGGGACTGGAACTGGGCAGGGCGGTGGCCGCCTGAATCTTGTAGTCAAAAGGGGGAGACATGCCATTCAAAGTCGTTCAGCTTATGGACAAACCGGGATCCTTCATGCCCGATTACGGGGATATGATCCGGCAGGCGGGCATCGACGTTGAGTTCGGGAAAGTAAACTGCGAAACCGAGGACGAGATCATCGCTGCAGCCGCCGATGCTGATGTGGTCATAGGAGTGGCCACTTTTCAACCGTTCACGCGGAAGGTAATAGAAAGCCTCGTTAAATGCCGGTTCATCATGAGCCTGGGAATCGGCTTTGACAATCTTGATTTGCAGGCTGCTACAGATCACGGCATTCTGGCAGCCAATGTGCCCGACTACTGCCAGGAAGAGATGTCGGATCATGCGATGGCCCTTATCCTGGCACTGACGCGAAAGATCACCAGACTGGACAGCTTCGTGAAGCAGGGGAAATGGGTACAGGAACCTGAGCCTGAGATTCAGATGCAGGTTTGGCCAACGATGTCCCGATTGCGAGATCAGACTCTGGGGATCATCGGGTTGGGGCGGATCGCTCGAATGCTGGTACCCAAGGCGAAGGGTTTCGGCGTGCGCGTCATCGCTTACGATCCTTATCTGGACAAAAACGCCTTCCAATCAGCAGGCGTGGAACAGGTCGATCTGGATGATTTGCTGGCCCAGGTAGATATCCTTTCACTCCACTGCGCCCTGACGAATGACACACGGCACATGCTGGGTGCCGAACAGTTCAACAAGATGAAGCCCTCAGCCATTGTGGTCAACACGGCCAGGGGCGGGCTAATCGACCAGTCGGCGCTTTATCAGGCCTTGACAACCGGGCAAATCGGCGGCGCGGGACTCGATGTCACCGACCCCGAACCTATTCGCCCGGATGATCCTTTGTTGAAGTTGGAGAATGTTATCATTACTCCTCATTCAGCTCATGCCTCCATACCTGCGCTCATGGCATTGCTGCAGAGACCCGGCGAGGAGGTTGCCCGCGTTCTGAAAGGAGAGCGGCCGGTGGGTCTGCTCAATCCCCAGGCAGAGGAGAAATACCGCGAGCGCTGCGCCTCCATGGGGTAGCATTTGGGTAGCAGGTTTGGTTCCGGATGGTTTCCATCGGAAGCGAACCGAGGACACCTCAACATGAGCGTGACGACACTGGTGCGGCTTTGTTGCACAATTCAGCCAAATGGAGCCGAAAGGTGTCACTGCCTCTCTTTTCAATCCTGTTTTATGCTACCGGGCACGTTTTGGGCATACCTAGCCCAGGCATAAGATTCATCGCTTTACAGCGAAGGCGCACTTCGATGTTCTGACTATCCAACTTTTTGCTGCTCAGGGCTTCACCGAAGATACGCTTGAGTCGATAGATGCCAGTTTCTGATAAACTGCGACGATGATAACCACTCTCCCGTTTCCAAGCTTCGCGACCGATTTCCTTGATGCGTCTTAGGTTATCATCCCGCGCATCCA
>Ga0233431_1003385_pt1 | contig 19323 bp, 17 predicted proteins | sample SI_118_April2016_FD_179867 | JGI IMG/M metagenome (GOLD analysis project Ga0233431, IMG submission 179867) | Seawater microbial communities from Saanich Inlet, British Columbia, Canada - SI_118_April2016_200_MG | ecosystem: Environmental > Aquatic > Marine > Inlet | place: Canada: British... | reverse complement strand
AATTTTACCAGGTCACTGGTTACTAGGTGCTGAATTTACAGCAACTTCGATGATAGGTTGGATAGCATTAGCCGGTATTATCGTACGAAACTCGATATTGCTCATTGATGCCACAATACAATTGGTGAGTAAAGGCTCGCCATTACGTGATGCCGTTATCAATGCAACAAAAGCACGTACCAGACCTATCATGATTACGGCTCTGGCACTGGTTTTAGGCTCTATGGTTATACTCACAGACCCTACTTTCCAGGGCATGGCTATTTCATTATTATTTGGAGTATTTGTTTCAACTATACTGACTCTGCTGGTTATCCCACTGGGTTGTATTTCACTGGGTGAGCGCATATTCGTATGTGCAGGAAGCAAAGGTCCAAATGCCTGTCAGGATTACGATGATAAAATGGCTAATGGAAATGTATCGTCTGAGAATGAAATTTCAGTTAACCACGTATCGGCTGAGTCAATCGATATGACAAAAGTTGATTTTGATGTAAGCAGTCCCGTTGAAGGCGCTAAAAAGGAATCATCTACTACTGTGACTGAACAGCCTGAAGAAAAAATCATTGAAGTTGAAGCTGAAGTTAAACCTAAAGCAGTGGTTAAAAAGAAGGCTACCGTCAAAAAGAAGTCTGTAATCAAAAAGAAAAGTGTCAGAAAGAAAGCGACTAAAAAGAAAGCCGCTGTGAAAAAAGATGACTCATCATCAAAACCTGAAGATGAGGATACTGAATAGTAACTGGATCTACAGATAAAAAGTTAAAGCCGACCTTGTGTCGGCTTTTTTTGCTTAAGTTAAATTAATGAATTGCTGCGTAAGGCGCACAGATTTTTAACTATAAAACATATCCCTGTACATACCTTCAGCCCAGGCAAGACCAGCCTGCCCGGCTCGTTCATTCCATTTCTCCATTAAATGAGCCCGGTCAAATGCAAAATTTTTCTCCATTTCATCAAATTTGTAGTACGCAATAATACTCATTGACTCCAGAGGATCGATCCTTACACCCGAAAAACACATAGTCTGAGGACTACGCCATTCAATTTCTTTCCCATCAGCATGTGCACTGATAACCTCGGCAACATAACGAGCTTCAGAATGCGCAGTATTACCACTTTTAGAAAAAGGTTGCGAACGTGAGTCACCGGTTACATAGACAAATTCATCATCCACAAGATGGTACTTAAATGGATCAATAGACGCCTCTTTTTGAATACTTTTTTCATCACTTAATCCAAACTTTTCGATGATAGAAGCAGCTCTGACCGGCGGGTAAATAACTGCATCATCAAATTGGTAAGTATCGAAATCTGTTTCAATTTCACGATCAGCGATATTGATACCACTAATCTCAGTACTCGGTTCATATTGAATAATATCCGCATAATATTGACTAAAAGCTTTTTTGAAGCCTTCAGCTTTAATTCGAATATCTGGATTCATATCCAGTAACAGAATTTTTCCTCGAATATTGTGTTTCTTGAAGATGGCAGCAGCCATACAGGCTCGCTCATAAGGAGCAGCAATACATCGGTAGTTACCACTGGGTACAGTGAGTACCAGAGTGCCACCTTTAAAATTTTGCAATTTATGTTTGATCATCATAATTTCTGATGCACTACTGAAACCGGCTGGATAGTTCATGCGCAAGGCATATTCATCCTCGGGGTTTTCTATGCCTAAGCGACTATATTCATAATCTATTCCGGGAGCGAGCACCAGGTAGTCATACTTTATGCTACCCAGAGTTGTCACCAAAGTTTTTGTGGTTCTATCTAATTCTATTGCCGTGGTATTTAGAAATAGATAGTCATTATTCTGTGCAGCTTCTACATAACTATGGGTTAAAAAATCAAGATTAACCTGATCCGCCATCCATACATTACTAATGGGGCAGGAAACAAACTGCTGATTTTTATCAATCAGCACCACATCAAATTTTGGATTTGTTCTCTTTAAATACTTGGCCAAAGTCAGTCCAGACCATCCACCACCAACCACAACTACTCGGGGACCTTTTTTAACTGGAATAGGAGCAGGCGAAGAAATTTTTCCTCCAATAGCAGGACTTTTATCGCTTTCTGTTTGTGCATAACTCTGTCCACTAACGGCTGCGGTCGCCAGAGCTGCCGAAGACTGCAGAAATTTACGTCGATTTATTTTATTAGTCATCGGAGTATCCTTTAATTAAAATCAGTATTGCGCCAGTTAAGAGATGGTGCACGTTCATCTTCGGGTACAGGAAGGTATGAAATATAATTAATGATCTGCTCCAGCTGATCATCCGTAAGTTTTTGTGCAACAACCTGCATTGCTGAGTTAACTGTTCTTAGACCTGATTTTACCAGTTTAATTTGTCTTTTTATGTAGGGGTAGTGTTGACCGTAAAGTTTTGGCGTTGTTGTTTCATTATTGCCTTCTCCATGCCCCCCATGACAACTTGCACAATTCTGCTTATAGAGCTTCTCACCTGCTTTATACTCTTCTGTATAATCTCTCCAGGGTCCTTTCCTGTGTTGGGGATGCATCGGTAGAGTTGAAATATAAACGACCACATCGGCCAGAGATTGATAACCACCAATAGTTCGTTCCTGCACAAAAGGATACATCGTGGGATTTTCTCTTTTTCCACTTCGAATATCCAGCAGTTGCTGAATCAAAACATTCTGATGCTGCCCTGCTATCTGAGGATATGCACCATCACTATTACCCCAGCCCTCTGGCAGATGGCATGAAGCACAGGTTTCATAGATATGTTGTCCATTCTTTAAATCAGGTTCAAAAGTTAATTTAATAATAACTGGCTCGGCAAATGACATACTGACAAAAAATGTCATTACAACTGTAATTAACGACAATAAAATACCCTTAACAAGCATAGTTATAACCTTTTATAAAATTTTAATTATTTTTTATTTTGTGTAATGCAATTAAACAGCGATTACAGATCAACAGCTTAGAATAATTATTAGTTTTGAGTAAAGACCTGTATCAAATTAAACGTGATTTTAAAAAGTGGCTGGCATAAAAAAAGCCCCGTAAACGAGGCTTTTTAATTCTACTAAGCTGATGACGATAATTCGTCACCAGCTAATTAAGTAGATGGGTAGCTTACATCATGCCACCCATGCCACCCATTCCGCCCATGCCACCCATATCAGGAGCACCGCCACCAGCAGCAGCTTCCTGTGGCATTTCTGCAATCATGCACTCTGTAGTGATCAATAGACCCGCAACAGAAGCTGCATTTTGCAGCGCAGAACGAGTTACCTTAGTTGGATCCAGGATACCCATTTCGATCATGTCGCCGTAAACACCGTTAGCAGCGTTATAACCGAAGTTACCTTCACCGTTTTCAACTTCGTTAGTTACAACAGAAGCTTCATCACCTGCGTTAGCAACGATTTGACGTAAAGGCTCTTCTAGTGCACGTCGTGCAATATCGATACCGACATCTTGATCATGGTTATCACCTTTAAGATCAGCAATCGCAGCACGAGCACGTACCAGAGCAACACCGCCACCAGGTACAACACCTTCTTCAACCGCTGCACGTGTTGCATGCAGAGCATCTTCAACGCGAGCTTTCTTTTCTTTCATTTCGATTTCAGTGGCTGCACCAACTTTGATCACTGCAACACCGCCAGCTAATTTAGCAACACGTTCCTGCATTTTCTCTTTGTCGTAATCAGAAGAAGTTTCTTCGATTTGAGCTTTGATCTGAGAAATACGACCATGAATTTCGTCACTGCTTCCAGCACCGTCAACGATAGTAGTATTCTCTTTAGAGATTGAAATTTTCTTGGCAGAACCCAGGTCTTCCAGAGTCGCTTTTTCCAGGCTTAATCCAACTTCTTCAGAGATAACCTGTCCACCAGTCAGCAGAGCAATATCCTGCAACATAGCTTTACGACGATCACCGAAACCAGGTGCTTTAACCGCACATACTTTAACGATGCCACGCATGCTGTTAACAACCAGAGTAGCCAGCGCTTCGCCTTCGATATCTTCAGCAATAATCAGTAAAGGCTTGCTAGCTTTTGCTACGCCTTCAAGAATTGGAAGCAGATCACGGATGTTAGCGATTTTCTTGTCAAACAGAAGAATCATAGGATCTTCAAGTTCAGCAGTCATAGTCTGCTGATCATTAACGAAATAAGGAGACAGGTAACCACGATCAAACTGCATACCCTCAACAACGTCTAGTTCATTATCAAAAGAAGAACCTTCTTCTACAGTGATGACGCCTTCTTTACCAACTTTATTCATCGCTTCAGCAATGATTCCACCCACAGACTCATCAGAGTTTGCAGAAATTGAACCAACCTGAGCAATAGCATTATTGTCAGCACAAGGTGTAGACATACCATGTAAATGCTGAACAGATGAAGCTACAGCTTTATCCAGACCACGTTTAAGATCCATTGGGTTCATGCCAGCAGCAACTGCTTTCATGCCTTCACGTACGATAGCCTGAGCCAGTACGGTTGCAGTTGTAGTACCGTCACCTGCGATATCAGAAGTTTGTGAAGAAACTTCTTTAACCATCTGTGCGCCCATGTTTTCGAACTTGTCTTCAAGTTCAATTTCTTTCGCTACAGATACACCATCTTTAGTGACCGTAGGGGCACCAAAACTTTTTTCCAGAACAACATTACGGCCTTTAGGACCTAATGTTACTTTTACAGCATTAGCTAGAACGTTAACGCCATTGACCATGCGGCTACGCGCATCATCACCAAATCTTACTTCTTTTGCACTCATAATTTAATAATCTCTTTAGTGTCTTTATTCAACAACAGCCATAATGTCATCTTCGCGCATGATTAACAGATCTTCTCCGTCAACCTTCACTTCAGTACCGGAGTACTTACCGAACATGATTTTGTCACCGACTTTAAGATCTAAGGCACGGACGTCACCAGAATCGGTGATTTTGCCATTACCAACAGCCAGAATTTCTCCTGTGCTTGGCTTTTCTGTAGCTGAATCAGGAATGACGATACCACCTGCAGTAGTACGTTCTTCTTCCATACGTCTGACGACCACGCGGTCATGCAAAGGACGAATATTCATTTATTAGACTCTCCTAATGATTAAGTTAAATTTTCTGTAGTAAGTTGCTTTATTAGCACTCTATCTCTGAGAGTGCTAATCATAATCCGCAAAGCTGCATAGTCAAGCTATATAGGGGGTGTTTTTATAGTTTCAAGTAAGAATTACAGGTGAATGTTAAAAAGATGATAAATCAACGCTATTTTAAAGATGACATTACTCATCATCCTTATGATATTTAACACCTTCAATCACGTCACCGGATGATTTTTTTTGATGCGACTGAGGGTGATATTGAGATTGATAGTCATTGGGCATACTAAAGCGACCTGAAGCCATGAAACGGGCAACCAGAGAACCTATAATCATAGAACGGGTTAGAGGAAACAGCAAAAGGAAACCCACCGTATCGGTAAAAAAACCAGGGGTCAGTAAAAAAGCACCTGCAATGACAAGAGCAAATCCTTCCATCAACTCTTTGGCAGGCATTTCACCACTATTCATTTTCTGCTGTGCTCTGGATAACGTCGATAAGCCCTGACTTTTAAGCAGTTGAACACCAATAACAGCCGTCAATACAACAAAAAATACAGTCCATAATGCGCCTATCACCTGCCCTACCTGGATCAGGATATAAATCTCCACAACAGGAACAATTAAAAAGATTAGAGCAAATACTGGAAACATAATGGCCTCAAGATATAGAATACGCGCTTTTGCGCTTAAGAATATACTATTATAGTGCTTGAACGGAAAGGTTAGATCTATTGCGATTTATCCGCTCAAGCACTATATAAGGCTAAATTCCTCGCAATCAACTGAAGAAAGTAAGCTTAAGCAATAGTTAAGTTTCAGCGCATTTGATAAAGGTATTCTATATGGCTGATATTATTTTGTTGCTAACTACGTGGCCGGATGAGCTAAGTGCCCGAAAAACAGCTGCAATATTATTAAATAAAAATCTGGCCGCATGTGTAAACATATTGCCAAAAATGCTGTCTATGTATAAATGGGATGGAGAGATCCAGACTGAAACTGAACATCAGATGCTGCTTAAAACCACGGCAGATCGAACACAAAAATTAAAACAGGCCATTCTGGATAACCATCCTTATGAATGTCCAGAAGTACTGATCTTGTCTGTTACAGGAGGATCAGAAGAATATTTGAACTGGATAACAGGTAATACTAAATGAATTTCATGAAAACACTTTTACTGGTTTCATTAATGCTACTGGGCTCAAGCACTGTTTTAGCCCAGCAGGATGAGCTGTTGCCTCCAGAAAAAGCCTTTAGCCTACAAGCCTGGGTTGAAGGCGATAAAGTCATCGCTAAATATGATATTGCTCCCGGCTATTATATGTATCGTGATGCCTTTCAATTTGACATGGAAAGTGATGGTGCTGTATTTGCTGAACCCAATGTTCCAGATGGAAAAATAAAACACGATGAATTTTTTGGTGATGTTGAAATTTATCGAGACAGTATTGCTATAACACTTCCGCTCGAATACATGAGTGGCACTAAACCAGTCGCTATAAATATTAAGACTGCCGGTCAGGGCTGTGCCGATATTGGCGTTTGCTATCCTCCTTTATATCAGTCACTGGTGATGAATTTATCCGATTCAGCAAAAGTGTCACCAAAACCGTATGAATTCAAACCTGTCAAAGTTGCAGCGGCCAGCGTTGAAAATGGTGTTAATGAACTACAGAACCTGTTTTCACAGGCTACCCAGTTAATGCCGACAAACACTGCTCCAGAACCAGTACCTACTCAAGATTCAACAAGCGAAAGCAGCTTAAACCCACTGGCTCTGTTACAGGCTTTGGGTGGAGATATCGGGCTGGAAGATGATGATGAAATACCTGATCCAGATAAGGCTTTTCAAGTAGCAGCCACTATCGATAAAAACAACATTATCCAGTCTGAAATTCAGATTTATAAACACACCTACCTTTATAAAAATAAAATGAAGGTAGAATTACTGGATGGTAACGGCCATAGCCTGGGTGCAGTTTCTCTGCCAAAGGGTGATGAAAAAAATGATGAATTTTTTGGTCTGATGGAGGTTTACCATGATTACCTCAAGATATCTATTCCTGTCTTATCTGAAGCACAGGCAAGCAGTCAACTTACATTAGCTTACAAATATCAGGGCTGTGTAGAAGATAAAATCTGCTATCCACCAATCACAAAATATTTCAAAGTAGATCTGAATGATCATTCTCTGGACATCTCTGACGAACGTCCAGAAATATCAAATGCAGCTGTAAGCAGTAAGCAAGCTTCCTCAACATCATCTTCAACAGTTGCCGTAGAGCAAGATCAAAATGAACAGGATCGTTTTGCGGGCATCATTGCCAATGAAAGCCTGTTTATTATTATAGGATCATTCTTTCTGGCCGGATTACTGTTAACGTTCACGCCTTGCGTATTCCCAATGATCCCCATTCTGTCAGGTATCATTGCTGGACAGGGTGACAACATTACCACTCGTAAAGCTTTTACCCTTTCACTCGTGTACGTTTTAGCCATGGCATCAACTTATGCGGTAGCCGGAGCCGTCGTGGGACGATTCGGGGCAGAATTTAATATTCAGGCCTGGTTCCAGGATCCGTTAATTTTGAGCATATTTGCTGGCGTATTCGTTTTACTATCACTTTCCATGTTTGGCTTTTACGAACTGCAAATGCCTTCATTCATTCAAAGCCGACTGACTGAGTTCAGTAACAAGCAGGAAGGTGGCAATCTAGTAGGTGTTGGCATAATGGGTCTGTTATCAGCACTCATCGTCGGCCCCTGTATAACCGCTCCACTGGTAGGAGCTCTGGTCTTCATTTCACAAACTCAGGACTGGCAACTGGGCGGGCTTGCATTGTTTGCTCTTGGCCTTGGCATGGGTACACCGTTATTAATTATCGGTACCACTGCAGGTAACCTGTTACCCAGAGCTGGCACCTGGATGGATTCGGTAAAAGCAGTTTTTGGTATAGCCCTGATAGCGGTAGCAATCTGGCTGTTAGAACGTATTTTACCAACATCCGTAACCATGTTGTTGATGGCAACATTGATTATCGTATCGGCCATTTACATGGGTGCAATTGACAGCCTGCCAGAAGGTTCTAGTGGCTGGAAAAAGCTATGGAAAGGCATCGGCCTGGTCATATTGTTTTATGGATTATTTTACTTATACGGCGTTGCCGCTGGCAGTAAAGATTTAATTCAACCTTTAAAAGGTATCACTGGCTCAGTCGTAACGACATCGTCGGGTTCAGTCAGTCAGTCTCATATAGCATTCAAACAAATCAAAGGTGAAGCAGGTTTGCAACAGGCACTGGCTTCAGCTAAAGGCCAGCCTGCCATGCTCGACTTTTATGCTGACTGGTGTATTTCCTGTAAAGAAATGGAAAAATATGCATTTACCCACCCAGATGTTCTAAAAGCCCTGAAGGGTTTTCAAACCTTACAAACCGATGTCACCGACAATGATCAGACGGATAAATTATTCATGAAATCTCTGGGTATATTTGGACCACCCGCTATTTTATTCTATGACAGAAATGGAAAAGAAATTGAAGGTAGCCGGGTTGTAGGAGAAATGAGTGGTGAAAAGTTTGCTGCTCACATCATTAAGTATGCAGGCAACCTGTAACAATGAACCGTAATATCTTATTCATTATAGCTATCAGTCTGCTATCTACTGTTGCTGGTGTTGCAATGTTCCGTTTCAGCACAGCACAGCCAGAATTTATCAGCGCCAGTGTCAGTACAGATTCAGCTCCCCACAAATCTACAGACTCAACTAAACCTGTCGCATTGAACTTTGACAACATTGTATTAAATGACTTAGAAACTAAACCTCGCAATCTTAGTGAGTGGAAAGCTCCTATAATGATTGTCAACTTCTGGGCGCCATGGTGCCCACCCTGTCGACGTGAAATTCCAGCCCTGGTGGATATACAGAAAACATATCAGCACAACATGCAATTAATTGGTTTATCTTTCGATACACAGCAAAACGTCACTGCATTCAACGATAAATACCCTATGAACTACCCTTTATTGCTGGTTCAAAAAGAAGCTACTCAAATTAATAAATATTTTGGTAATGACAGTAGAGCACTTCCATTTACTGCAATTTTAAATGAACAGCGCGAAATAGTTTTTCAACACAGCGGTGAAATCAGTAAAGAACAGTTAGAAACACAGATTCAAAAACTAAGTCAAAAGTCGGCAGTCCAAAGTTAATAGTAAAAATTCAACACCAAAATCAAAAACATTGACTCTTGCTTTTGACTAGCGACTTAAGACTTAAGACTTAAGACTTAAGACTTAAGACTTAAGACTTAAGACTTAAGACTTAGAAACATTGCCTCGATCATCGTTAATTTATAGTAAAACTGGACACGATCATGCAGCTATGTGAGAATTGCATCCAATTTTTAACACTCCGGTAAAATCATTTAAAGCATGTCCAATATTCTGGTCATCCACGGTCCAAATCTCAACCTTCTTGGACAACGCGAACCCGGTCACTACGGTGTAGATACGCTGGACTCTATCAACCAACAGTTAACCCAACTGGCACAGGAAAATTCAACTGATCTGGCAACCTTCCAGTCAAACCATGAAGGTCAGATAGTCGATAGAATTCATCAGGCTTTACAGGATAAAACAGATTTTATTGTTATCAATCCAGCCGCATTTACACACACCAGTGTTGCTATTCGTGATGCTTTTCTAGGCTGTAGCATTCCTTTTATTGAGGTACATTTATCCAATGTACATGCACGAGAAGAATTCAGACAACATTCATTTTTATCTGATATCGCCGTGGGCGTTATCAGCGGATTGGGCAAAGAGAGTTATCTTTTAGCCCTCAAAGCAGCGATATCACGCTGTAACAAATAACTTAAACAGAACCATAAATTAGAGAGAATTCATGGATATTCGAAAAATAAAAAAACTTATAGAGTTGCTGGAGGAATCTGGTATCGCCGAACTTGAAATTAAAGAAGGTGAAGAATCAGTTCGAATCAGCAGGCAATTCGCCTCTGCTCCTGTTGCAGTTGCTCCCGCCATGGCCGCACCTGCTATTGCAGCACCTGCTGCCGCTGCTCCCGAGGCCGCCACACCTGCCCCGAGTGTTACTGAAGAACCCTCAGGACATCAGGTTAAATCGCCGATGGTTGGTACATATTACTCATCAGCTTCACCTACATCAGGCTCTTTTGTCTCTGTGGGTAAAAAAGTCAATATCGGTGATACCTTGTGCATCATTGAAGCGATGAAAATGATGAACCAGATAGAAGCAGATAAGGCAGGAACAATTAAACAAATCATGCTTGAAAATGGTCAACCCGTCGAATTCGACCAGGTTTTATTTGTTATTGAGTAGAGGCTGTCTGATATGTTAGAAAAAATCGTAATCGCCAATCGTGGCGAAATAGCTCTACGAATTCTCCGGGCCTGTCGCGAAATGGGCATACAAACTGTTGCAGTTCATTCCACAGCCGATAGCGATCTGAAACATGTTCGCCTGGCCGATGAATCAGTCTGTATTGGGCCGCCATCCTCTCTGGAAAGTTATCTTAATATTCCAGCTATTATCTGTGCAGCTGAAGTCACCAATGCTTCAGCTATTCATCCAGGGTATGGGTTTCTATCAGAAAATGCTGAATTTGCCGAACAGGTTGAATCTAGTGGTTTTAAATTCATCGGACCAAGCGCCAAAGCTATTCGCACTATGGGTGACAAGGTTGCAGCTATTAAAGCTATGAAAGATGCCGGTGTACCTACTGTACCAGGTTCAGATGGCCCATTAAATGATGACAATGAGCGTAATCTAAAAATTGCAAAAAGAATCGGTTACCCGGTCATCATTAAAGCTGCCGGTGGCGGTGGCGGTCGCGGCATGCGCGTTGTAAATGCCGAAGGAAGCCTGTTGAATTCAATACAGTTAACTAAAACTGAAGCCGGTGCTGCTTTTAACAATGATGTTGTTTACATGGAAAAATATCTGGAAAAACCTCGTCATGTAGAGATCCAGGTATTAGCCGATTCACACGGTAATGCGATTCATCTTGCCGAACGTGACTGCTCCATGCAACGTAAACATCAAAAAGTGGTCGAAGAAGCCCCTGCTCCAGGTATCACTCCCGAGCAACGTGCCAGAATTGGCGAGCGCTGTGCCATGGCCTGTGAAGAAATGGGCTATGAAGGTGCAGGAACTTTTGAATTTTTATATGAAAATGGTGAGTTTTATTTTATAGAAATGAATACCCGTGTTCAGGTTGAACACCCTGTCACTGAAATGATCACCGGTGTCGATATTATTCGTGAACAACTGTCTATTGCAGCGGGAAATAAACTCAATTATAAACAGGAAGATATTAAAGTTAGGGGTCATGCTATTGAATGCAGGCTGAATGCTGAAGATTCAAAAACATTCATGCCTTCACCCGGTAAAATCACTTCGTATCACGCGCCCGGAGGCCCTGGTGTCAGAATGGATACACACATTTATAATGGCTATTCAGTACCTCCTCATTATGACTCGATGATCGGTAAATTAATTACTTTCGGAGACACCCGTGAATCAGCCATTGCCCGTATGTCGGGTGCATTATCAGAAATTGTAATAGAAGGCATCAGATCAAATATCAACCTTCAGCGTGATATTATCAGCGACGGAAATTTTGCGGCTGGCGGCACGGATATTCACTATCTTGAGAAAAAGCTAGGTATTCATTGAGTGCTCTACCCGTGTGATAATTACGAATTCAGCACCCCTGTCGTGTTTCGAAGCAAGGCGCAGTGCGAAGGTAATGACTACCCCCTTATCGAGCACTGGAACACAGCTACGGGACACGACAGGGATGCCCCTCGGGTTAGCTTGTCAGCGCACACGGACTGCGTAGCACCTCTTGACAAGGGAATAACCATTATCTACGAGGAGCACCTTGCCGTGAACGTTGACAAACTAACTGAATTCGTAATTATCACTCGGGTAGAACACTGATGCCATGGTTACAACTTAGCATTCAGTGTAGTCGTGAAGAACTTGAAAACACTGAAAATATTTTTCTGGAGTCAGGCGCATTAAGCCTGACTCTGGGAGATGCAAAAGATGAACCTATCTATGAACCTCTTCCCGGCGAAATTCCGGTTTGGCCAAACACTACGTTAACAGGCCTGTTTGAACAAACCAGAAGCATAGAAGATTTATACGATGAACTGGTAAAAAAACTTCCAGCTCATCAAATCTCTAGCATAAGAAAACATTTACTAGAAGATCAGGTCTGGGAACGAGTCTTTCTGGATCAGTTCACACCTTTACAGTTTGGAAAGAATTTGTGGATATGTCCTAGCTGGCATGAACCTCCTGACCCTGAAGCCTGTAATATCATTCTCGACCCGGGCATCGCTTTTGGAACAGGTACACACCCTACTACAGCTTTATGCCTCGAATTTTTAGATGAGAATCCTCCTGAAACTAAATCAGTATTAGATTTTGGTTGTGGTTCCGGCATTCTGGCAATCGCTGCCATCAAGCTCGGTGCTAGCAAAGTAACTAGCACAGATATCGATCCACAAGCCCTTGAAGCTACAGCCAATAACGCAAAACGTAATGATATAGACCCTGAACGGCTTGGCATTTGCTTACCTGAAAAAATGGATATTGAACCGGTTGAATACCTGATGGCTAATATCCTTTCCGGTCCCCTGGTCGAGTTGGAACCTCAACTTGCATCCCTCACTATCAAAGGTGCCCAACTTGTACTGTCAGGCATTTTACCCGCTCAGGCAGGTTCAGTGGGACAGGCTTATCAGCAACATTTTCAACTTGATGAAGTTAAGATTAAAGATAGTTGGTGCCGCATAACAGGTATCAGATTATGAGTAATCGCATGCATCTCAGTGACACGATGCAAACTACCTGCCCGCACTGCAACAGTATTTTTAAGTTAACGACTGACCACCTTGAAAGCGCTAGAGGTCAGGTACGCTGTAGCGAGTGCATGCAAGTTTTTAATGCCTTATTAAGTCTGGAAAATTTTACCGGTGAATTCGATGACTCATTAATTCAGCTACAACATGTTGAAAAACAAAATCAACAACCTGAAGTTTCAAAAGATGAATCTGTTGAAGAATCTACCGATGAACCTGTGTCATTAAAACAGGCCATGTATGGTGATAACTATTCGTCAGCAAATAACTTTAGGCCGCTATTATGGGTAGCGGGTATTTTACTGCTGGTCATCACCGTTATAGTACAAACTGTTTATTACCAGCGATATACACTCATTTCCTCTCCACATTATCAGCAACAAATTTTAAATTTATGTCAAATTCTTCCCTGTGATGAATCTCGCTTTTCGAACCTGGCACAAATTAAACTATTAGAAAGAAACATATTCACCCACCCTACCCGAAAAAATGCACTGATGGTTAGCGGATCATTTGTAAATAAAGCCTCTTTCAGCCAGGCTATTCCATCATTACTAATCAGCTTGTCAGACACCCAGGGTAATTTTATTGCGAACCGCTTATTCAAGTCTGAAGAATTTCTGGCAGACAAAACCCTCAACCGGCTAAAACCAGGCAAACCAGTACAGTTTCGTCTGGAAATACTAGACCCGGGCAGCGAAGCCCTGGCCTATGAATTTGAATTTTACAGCTGATACTATGGAAAATAACCAGTCAGGTTTTAACATTGGACCTTACCAGTTTTCAAACAGACTGGTATTAGCCCCCATGGCAGGAGTAACTGACAGACCTTTTCGAAAGCTTTGCCGGTCACTTGGGGCAGGCATGACAGTATCAGAAATGGTCAGCAGTAAACCAGAGTTACGAAAAACCCGAAAATCCTTATTGCGACTAGATCACCAGGGCGAGCCGGGTCCGATTATCGTACAGATAGCTGGAGCAGATCCAGAAATAATGGCTGATGCAGCTCGATATAATGTGGATCAGGGTGCTCAAATAATCGATATCAACATGGGTTGCCCTGCCAAAAAAGTATGTAAAGTCGAGGCCGGCTCAGCTTTAATGAAAGATGAAAAAAAAGTGGCTGAGATACTTGCAGCCGTAGTGGGTTCAGTCTCAGTGCCTGTTACATTAAAGACCCGTACGGGTTGGTCCAGAGAGCATAAAAACATAAGCCAAATTGCAAAGATTGCTGAAGACTGTGGCATTCAGGCTTTAACAGTTCATGGTCGAACTCGTGAAGATAAATATAATGGATTTGCCGAATATGACTCTATTCGTTCATTAAAACAACAACTTACAATTCCTTTGATTGCTAACGGTGATATAGATAGTGCAAAAAAAGCACGAACGGTCATAGACATCACTGGCGCTGATGCTATCATGGTTGGACGTGCTGCCCAGAATAAACCCTGGATCTTTCGTCAAATAGACCATTACCTGAATACCGGACTGGAACTTGATGAACCTGATCTGACAATAAGAAAAAACTGGCTACTTCAACATCTTCAAAATTTGTATGAATTTTATGGAGAGTTTCAGGGACTGCGAATTGCACGTAAACACATTAACTGGCAACTTGGTGACGAAAATATTTATCAGCAAAATTATAAACAGCTGATCATGTTAACCGAGACCAGTAGTGAGCAAACAGGGCTTATAGAACAACTTTTTGAACAATTGCATGCCAATTATTTTGACACTGCCTGTTAAGAAGTAAGCTGTAAAATCCAGTTGCAGATGGAGAAACACAGGCTAGAGTGTATGTATTTGAGATATTCAGTTTAATAGCAGTCTGATGTATTTATAAAAGACTCTGACTAAAAGCTGGATTTTCAAATACCTGCGCTATCAACGTGTTTTCAACCAGGAGTTCAGGGATTCACCTTCCCCGGGCACTACCTGATATTACTGGTTAAATTACCACCAGTGTTGTTAATAATGAGAAATTGGTTTGAATAGCAGCTCGAATAAAAATAATTACTCCCTGAAACAAACGGTAGAATTAGCATTGACGCAATACCTTAGTGATCTGGATGGAGAAATACCCAGTAATCTATACGATAAAGTATTGTCTGAAATTGAAAAACCGCTGTTTTCAACAATCATGGACCATTGTGAGAACAATCAATCCAAAGCTGCAAGCTGCCTGGGTATTAATCGCGGCACATTACGCAAAAAACTCAAGCAATACGAAATTAATCCTTAATATTTGACTCCTTCTGCCCTGCAAGTTTTTCTCAATTTAAATAAATTCAATAATATTTATTCATAACATTCTTCATGTTAATCGATGCATACTGCAACCTAGCATCCGCAGTTGGCCGCTAAATAAAATCATAACCTATTGATATAATTACATATTTAAATCATGAGGAAGCTCTTCATGATAGCTAAAACCGCTACATCACTCATCTAGATCTTGTGTGTTCGCCTATCTATGCTAAAAAAATAGAAAGGACTAGCCATTCCTTTATTTTTTAGCTACGCCAGACAAACACACAAAACCAATCTGAATGCTGTCCAACTACGAATTCTAGGTTTATAATGCGTCGTTTTAAAATTCAGGACTGAAATATGGCCGACTCAGAGCAATCAATTCGCCGCGCACTGTTAAGTGTTTCTGACAAATCTGGAATTCTGGAATTCGCTCGTTCATTACATGAGCAGGGAGTTGAATTACTCTCAACCGGAGGAACTGCAAAGCTGATTGCGGACAATGATATTCCTGTCACTGAGATTGCAGATCACACTGGCTTTCCTGAGATGATGGATGGCAGGGTAAAAACATTACACCCTAAAGTTCATGGGGGATTGCTTGGTCGCAGCGGAGTCGATGATGCTGTTATGGCGGAACATGATATCAAGCCGATTGATCTTGTAGTCATTAATTTATACCCCTTCCAGCAAACCGTCGCAAATCCTGATTGCACATTGGAAGATGCCATCGAAAATATCGATATTGGTGGCCCAGCCATGTTGCGATCAGCTGCTAAGAATAATGCCCGGGTTTGCGTGGTCATAGATCCACTCGATTATTCTCAGGTTTTACAGGAAATGGCTGATAATAATCAGGCCGTCAGTGCTGAAACACGTTTTTCTTTAGCCATTAAAGCCTTTGAACATACTTCCAGTTATGATGGTGCTATATCAAATTATTTTGGACGCATGGTACAATCTGAACAGGATAAACAATTCCCAAGAACAATTACTTTTCAATACCAGCACATGCAAGGCATGCGTTACGGTGAAAACCCTCATCAGAATGCAGCATTCTATGTAGAAACTAATCTAAAAGAACCTTGCATAGCCACCGCAGTTCAGTTATCCGGTAAAGAATTATCATACAATAATATTGGTGATACAGATGCGGCGCTAGAATGCATCAAACAGTTTGATGAACCCAGCTGCGTTATTGTGAAACATGCTAATCCTTGTGGAGTTGCGACTACCGATAATATTTTAACAGCTTATGATCGTGCTTTTGCGACAGATCCCGAGTCAGCTTTTGGAGGCATTATTGCTTTTAACCGCCCCCTGGATGAGCACACTGCTCAGGCCATTATTGATCGTCAATTTGTAGAAGTTATTATTGCACCTTCAGTTGACGAAAATGCTGCTGAAATCATATCAACTAAACCAAACGTAAGATTGTTATCAACCGGACAATGGAAAGAAGCAGCCTATCGACTCGATTCAAAAAGAGTTAACGGTGGATTGCTTGTTCAGGATGCAGATATGTCTTTGTATGACACTCTGGAAGTCGTCACAAAAACACAACCCACAGAACAGCAAATGACAGACCTTCTATTTGGCTGGAAAATAGCTAAATTTGTAAAATCAAATGCTATTGTTTATGCAAAAGAACTAATGACCATCGGTGTAGGCGCAGGACAAATGTCACGAATTAACAGTGCCCGTATTGCAGGAATTAAAGCTCAACATGCAAACCTCGAAGTCACCGGATCAATTATGGCATCGGATGCTTTCTTCCCATTCCGTGATGGCATCGATGCTGCCAATGATGCAGGCATTAAGGCAATCATTCAGCCTGGTGGCTCCATGCGGGATAATGAAGTTATCGATGCCGCTAATGAACATGGCATAGCTATGGTATTCACTAAAATGCGTCATTTCCGTCATTAAAGAACTTATTCACCACGATGAACACCAAGAACACGAAGGTTTTTAGAATTATTTTAAAGCGACATAAAATTTGGTTGCCTAAAGCACAATAAGCATAAATTTTAATACCTGTGTAAAATATTATCTTAAATTATTAATACTCATAAATATTAATAATCTTCGTGTACTTCGTGCTCTTCGTGGTAAAACATATACTAAAAGGTTTTAACTATGAAAGTACTCGTTATTGGTGGCGGTGGCCGCGAACATGCCCTGGCCTGGAAAGCTGCACAGTCTCCTCTTGTTTCTGAAGTTTATGTAGCACCTGGCAATGCCGGAACAGCAACAGAGAATAAACTCACCAATATCGATATCAATGCTGAAGATATCACTGGCTTATGTGAATTTGCCAAAACCTCAGCTATTGGACTCACTATTGTCGGCCCGGAAGCACCACTGGTTGATGGTGTTGTGGATCTTTTTCAAAGCGAAGGATTAAAAATATTTGGTCCCAGCCGGAAGGCTTCTCAACTTGAGGGTTCTAAGACTTTCACTAAAGATTTCCTCGCTCGTCACAACATACCTACTGCAGATTATCAAAGTTTTACTGAAATCGATCCTGCCATTACTTACCTGGAAAAAGTGGGTGCGCCTATCGTGATTAAGGCTGATGGTTTAGCAGCTGGAAAAGGGGTAATACTTGCTGAAACCACTGAGCAGGCAATTTCTGCGGTAAAGGACATGCTTGCCGGTAATGCATTTGGTGATGCAGGTCACCGTGTTGTTATCGAAGAGTTTCTGCAAGGTGAAGAAGCCAGTTTTATCTGCATGGTCGATGGTGAAAATATCTTGCCAATGGCCACATCACAGGATCACAAAGCTCGTGATAATGGCGATAAAGGACCAAACACAGGAGGCATGGGCGCTTATTCCCCCGCTCCGATTGTAACCGATGAAATGTCTCAACGCGTCATGGATGAAGTAATTCGACCTACGGTAGATGGCATGGCAGCCGAAGGCGCTCCCTACACAGGATTTCTATATGCTGGTCTCATGATTGATAAAAATGGAGTCCCCAAGGTTCTTGAGTATAACTGTCGATTTGGTGATCCTGAAACACAACCCATCTTAATGCGCCTGAAATCCGACCTGGTAGAACATTGCCTGGCCGCTATCGATCACCAGCTTGATCAACAAATAACAGTATGGAATACCAAAGTTTCACTTGGCGTTGTTCTCGCCGCCAATGGATATCCTGATCAATATAAAAAAGGCGAACCCATCAATAATATTCCAGTTGAAACTGAGTCAACTAAGGTTTTTCATGCAGGAACCACACTAAATTCAGAACAACAACTGGTAAGCAATGGAGGTCGTGTTTTATGTGCTGTGGCTTTGGGTGATGATGTACAACAGGCACAACAGGCTGCTTACCAGATCGTGAATAAAATAGACTGGAACGGATCCTATTTTCGTACAGATATCGGCTTTAAGGCTATTTAGTCATTTTTACAGATACCGTTTATCAGATTTTCTTCCCTGTTTAATTTTCTATTTAAACAGGGGAACTCATAAACTGCATTAAATAGTTCAACTAACTCCCTGACATAAAACTAAATAAATCAATTCTCTAAACCTCTGGACACTTTAAAGCAACAACACTACATATAGTGCTATTACTCCTGAATGAATACTATATATTGTCATCCCGCCTAAATATTTTATAATCTAACTATTGTTGATCTGACACAAAAATTAATAAACTTACAGCCTTAAACACCATCAGCGCTATCCTTTGGGAGGAACACGCATGAAATGTCCACACTGTAATTCTCTGATGAATATTTACGAATCCACAAAAAATGATAAAAGTCAGGTTTCCTTTTATCGTTGCAGTATCTGTGTCGCTCAACATGTTTCATCGAGCGTAGTGACCACTGGTCAGTTTTATGGTTTTGAAAATCAAAAGCATTCCATTTCTGAACGAGTTATAGTTGAATTTGGTGTTTAAGGAATTGAAAAAAAGCGGCGTATCTGGTTAATTTGATGTTACCAAGCATTAAACCAACCAATAGAGGATACGCCACCATGAGTAAGAATAACGTTGTTGATATAAATAATCGAGAGACAATCACAGATGCCCTGACAGA
>Ga0233431_1003383_pt1 | contig 19330 bp, 18 predicted proteins | sample SI_118_April2016_FD_179867 | JGI IMG/M metagenome (GOLD analysis project Ga0233431, IMG submission 179867) | Seawater microbial communities from Saanich Inlet, British Columbia, Canada - SI_118_April2016_200_MG | ecosystem: Environmental > Aquatic > Marine > Inlet | place: Canada: British... | reverse complement strand
TACAAGACCTACAAGGTTATAGTACTCTCCATCATATATTGCTTCAGCTATATCAAGGTGTGCAGTGAAGGTACCAGAAAAAGGTATCAGGTCGGCTATTTTTCTGTCATCATCTTTAAGTTCATATCCTTGATAGGTACTATAGAGCCAGCCAGGCCAAGTTTTATACCAGAGCTGTTTTGCTGTAGTAGGTTTTCCAATATTCCAACATTGCGCAGAATGCATGGTTTTTATTGTTGTATTTATCAATTCAACTTTATTTCTAAGTTCGTCCTTATCCCTAGACCATACTCTAACAATGAATTCAATCTTATAGGGAACTGCTTGTCCTGATGATATTTCGTACAGCCTTGCACCTGCCTTGTCAATACTTGCCTCCAAACTGTACCTACCTTCAGCATTCATGTCACCTCGAAGCCTACATATCAGTTTCTCGGTTTCCCGTTTTTCCTTTGCTATTTCTATAGGATATACATTTAGAGTTATTGAATAATCAAGAAGTAGAAGACTAGTAAGTTTTTCCATAATGTCAGGCTGGGTTTGCCCAGGCATTATTTTAAGACACATTATTTCGTGATAGTACCCGTCCATATAGAAAGAATACTCATTTCCCATTGTTTTATTTTTGTTGCCCCTAAACCCAGTATGCCAGCACAAATATTGTATTGAATCAAGTTCATCCTTCTCTGCATTAAAATAATCACCCAAATCATATTCCACTTCATAATCCGCATAAGATGGATTTAAAAAATTATTGTAGTGCTGATAATGATCACTATCGGTCATAGGAATTATTATGGCACCTATGCCTGAATAAATATTGATCAGCTGCAAATATTGTCCTGCAAAGAATTTTGTATAATACTCTAAAAGTGAATCATAATACGCCTCAAGTTCGTGTTCTTCGGCACTTGTTGGGGCTTTGTGTTTTATCTTTACTGTAATATAAATATGAAGGCGCTCTATCCTTAGATATCGCTTCTTCATAAGGTCTCGGTATCTTTCTTCACGTTCATTTCTTACATGAATAGTCCAGGGGTGTTTTGCATATTTTTTTGTGTCAGAGCCATAACGATTAAGAAACTTTTTGTAATCTGAGTCAACAGACCATATGTATTGTACCCTGGTATCAGGCCCAAAAGATCTTAAAAATAGCTGATTTAGAACATGAATTTCATTTTTTATAATATTCTTATTCTTACGGTGATCTTTAACTTCAACAATAAAACCTTTTGACATATATCCTTCAGAGTTAAGATCTCCAAAGTTTATCATGTCTTTAATAAAAAAACCGTTTGGTTGCTTCATTTGCTACCCCCTCCCCCGATATGAAGAACGGGGCTGTACAGGATTAGCATCAGTACATTCGCTTCCTAACCATAAACCTATTAAATCTTCCTGGTAGTTGGGCGGCTTATTATTTTTAAATACTGCTATATAAATACCAACAAGGACTGCTGGCAGAATTCCTGTAGCAAAAGATATTACTATAGGAATACCTGAAACCATTATTAAAAAACCTATTAAGAACATGCTCCCCATAACTCCAATTATCATAGGAATAAAAAGATCACCTTCCAGATGCATAGTTACCCCTTTAGATTCTTCTATTGAGCTTCCTGTATTTATGATCAAGTCCATGTCGTCATCGTTCATTTTTTAACCCCAGTCGAAATTTGCCGCCTCGACTGCTTCACCGAGGCCAAGAACCGTAAAGAAAATGGAAACTATTATAATGCCTGCAGGAATCCAGAGCCCGGCTATCATACTATTGTATGCATCCTCATCCCCTTTCTTTTTAGCCTTTACTCCACCCCATACTACGATAATTGACCACACAAAACCTACCAAATACATAACGCCTATTAGAGCTCCAATACCCGTTCTCAATTTGCTTGTATCTACATCGCCAGCATCTGCAAATGTTAATAGAGGTGTTAGAAAAATTCCGAGGGTTAAATAGATCTTTTTGAATCTTGTTAGCATTTTGTATTACTCCTTAAAGTTAATTCGTTATTATTGTTTTAGTGCTACTTAATTTTTTCTTGATATATACAAAGTTCTTTTTAAGATTTGCTGTTATTTCACCACAGCCTATCCCATTATCGTCAACTAAGTCTTTTGATATGGCTCTTTGTACTGACTTTTCAACAACATCCCTTAATGGCCTTGCGCCCATTGCTCTGTTAATTCCCCGCCTTATAACAAAATTTAAAAGATTATTGTCATAAGAAACTTTGTACCCATTTTCATTCATTCGTTTTATTTCTCCATCAAGCATATCTGCAGCAATGTTTCGCTGAATATCGTATTCAAGTGGCCTGAATACACAGATATTGGAAAACCGGTTTACAAATTCAACGCGGGTCTGCTGCATAAGTTCAAGCTTAACGGTTTCTTTCAACCTATGATAAGTAAGGTTTTTTGCTCTCATTATCCTCCTTCCTCCTACATTTGAAGTAAATATTATATAGAAATTGCTAAGGTCGTAGCTTTTTTTGTTGCCAAGCGTTATTTGCGCCTCATCAAGAATCTGTAAAAATAAATCAAGGATTTGTGGATGTGCTTTCTCCATCTCGTCAAAAAGAAGTGTTCCTTCATTATGTCCTTCAAGAACATCTCCAAGTCGCCCTGAGGTTCCTGTTTCATCTCCTCTAAATTCCTTGACAGAATCAAGATGTAGAAATTCACTCATATTAAAACGGAAAAGTTTATCAGCACTAAACATAAACTCTGTAACCGCCTTCGTTACTTCTGTTTTTCCAACACCAGTAGGACCAAGAAAAAGAAATGCTGCTTTAGGTCTTCCCTGCTTTCTTAACGCAAGTTCCCCTGCATAAAACATCTCAACTATTTCTGAAATAATCCTATCCTGTCCTCTAATTCTATTTTTGAGATAGGATTCAAGACTTTTTAATTTTTCTATTTTTTTATGCATTATCACAACTCAAACTTGTTGTATTATTTTCTTTTAATTAGGAATAAAATATTTTGACTATCAGCAACCCAACAAGCAGGTTCCTACACATTTTAATTAGCCCTCGCTATACGGTACAATTCCAATTTCATGCGGATTGTAATCAATTGACTGTACTGTTTGTTTTCCTGTTCGATTGAAGCTTATCTGTCCCAATCCGCTATAGCAGTAGACTGTTTGGCAATCATTCTCTGTTTTCCAAGGAAGGATAATCTTTCTCCAAGTCGGTATTTGATTGATACTGCTAGGTGCATCAAGAATGTCTATTACATCACCCCGTGACATCCCTTTGTGAATTTTAGCCATCGGGGATATTGAGGGTATTTGTACACACCCTACCAAAAATGAAAAAATCATAAATACTGATAGTATCGTTAAGTTTTGGGAGAATTTTAATCTGAGATTTTCATAGATTTTTAAACTAAGTTTTGATTTACGCTCTTTAATTTTTTCTTTTAACAGTTTTTTGTCCATATTAAAGTAATTCACCTTTTCTTTCTGCAATCCGTTTATTTATTCTATATTCGCGTGTTTAACGTTTCTGATTTATATAAATGATACTATAACGTGATTTAAATGCAAGTATTTTTGCGTTCTTTTTTACGTTTTTTTTAATTTTTGTGTTATTTTTATACAATATCCGTCTTTCCGTGATATATTATACTGTATTATAATTTACAAATGAAAGGATCATGGCATCATGGCGATTACGGTCAAAAAATTAAGGGAAATTATTCTTCAGTATATGCATGAAAACAGCATGAACAAAAAGAATTTTGCTGAAAAATTTGGTTTTAAGTATTCTACACTATTGGATGTAATGAAGATGAAACGTAAGAATGTTTCTGATTTCATTGAAATGAAATTGAAAGATGTTATACACGAATATGAAAATAAAAGTTTATTAGAGACAGGTCATACTAATAAAAATTTTGTCAATATTATTAATATCCTCCCAGATGAACATAAGGGTTTCATATTGTACTATCTCTTAAAGTGTCTAGGAATGGAAAAAAGCAGTCATGTACTTAACAATGCTTTTTCGTTACTAGAAGAAGATAAAAGAGCTACATTTGAATATCAACTTTATGAACTAGCAAGAGATATACTGCTAAATAAAGAGCAAGAATTAATACCCATAATCGATGAAAAAGAAAAAAATAATCTAGCAAAAGAACTCAAACAATTAGGTTTGAAATAATAATTTTGTTTTTTTTATAAAAAGATCTTGACATTTTTCAAAATAGTAACATTTTACTAACGGATGGTTGAATAGAGTCGGTTTTGTTCGTATGAGATTCTAAAAATTAGGAGGCTTATTATGAAAAAGTTAATGTGCTTTATCGCTGGAATGTTAGTTGCTGGAGCAGTAGTTGCCGATGAATATATAACTGCCAATATTGCTAATAATTCTGAAGTGAATTTGAGTATTAATGCTGGCCTTACATTACTAGATCGATCAATTACTCCCACTAGGGGACTGCATTATATTTCAGACCCGGAAAGGAGTTCGAAAAGAGTTGATGCTGGAAAGTCATGCGAAATCAAATTTCGTAAACCAACTGTACCAGACTATGTTGATCTTGCCAAGTGTCAAATGCAAGTCAAAATATTGTATGGAAAATCAAGCCTTCATAGATTTCAGTATAGTATGAAATTTGATGTACAGGTGGATCGCGATGAGTTAACAATCCCTTCAGATGTTGTCGACTTTACAATTGAGGCAGATCCGTGGACTGAATACAAATAATAGATCGATTTAAATTTTAAAATAAAAGGAGCAGTCGTGCTTAGAAAGTTGTTTATTGTGGGGCTGCTTATTGGCGCAGCTTGTAATGTAAAAGCGCATACTCTTGCGATCGTAAAGGATATTAACGACATTAATTATGTTTCGCTTACTAAAATAGCAAAGTATAATTTGCGCCCGGATGAATATGGTACGGTTGTTGTGAATTCTTTTGGCAGACCTGGTGACCCTGAAGTTGCACTAACTGGGCACCTTACTGATGCAAATGCTCCAGATTTACCTCCCGCTATTAACAAAGTTATTTTTATGGGACATGGAGGGCCTGGCCATCTTGAAGGAATTGGGGCGCCGGCTCTTGCTGCAGAAATAACCAGGCTTATGGGGGTTTTAAATGGGGCAGATAAACTTGCAGTAGATAATTTACGTATACTATCATGCGGCAGTGCGACAAGACCTATGGGTGAAGATACTAGAAGTGCAACTGATGCTATAATCGATGGCCTGGCAGCAGCAAATATACTTGGCCTCGTGATAACCGTTCAAGGAAATGCGGGAACAAGTATAACTGATGTATTTACTGAAGGTATAGAAGATATTATTAGAATTGTGAAAGAAGATTGTGCTGGCGAAGTATACGAAATACAACACGGGTTAGAAACCCATCTGCCTTGCCTAGACCTTACAGAAGACTGTCCAGTAGACATACAAGGCATTTTTGATACTATCCCAATGGAAGCTAAAGAAATCTTTGCACGGTATGTTCATTATCTCCAGAACGAACCTGATCTCACCCCTATTCAACGTGCATATTTAGCCTATTACAATCAGGGAGTTCGTACTTTTTACCATGAATTAATAGGACAATCAGACATTGCAGAGCATTTATTTCCACTGAGTGATGGACTTTTTAATACAAGATTCAATAGCACCCACTACCTCGATTTAACTCCTGCTGACCGGGTGGAATATCTTACGCTTGTTAAGAATGGAAATCCACCTGCAATTGGTGTAGTACCCCCTCCCCCTGCGGTTGATGCACCACCAGATGAAGCACCTCTGGTTGATGAAGCGTCTCTCGTAGTTGATGCTGTACCTCCAGACACCACTGCTGCTACAAGAAAGCCTAAACGAAAACGTAAAGAAAAGGCAACTACAAGGCTTCAGCGAAGACGGACAGAAGAGGAGGAGCCTAGGCGGAGGGGAGGAGCTCTATGAATAAAGGTTATTACACACAAATGGTTTTATAAAATCTGTTTTGATTGAATAAGATTCTAAAAATTAGGAAGCTTATTATGGAAAGGCTGTTGTTTGTTGTCGCAGTAATATTAGTTGTTGGAACAGTGGTTGCCAATGAGTATCAGAACTCAGTACTTTGAGCATAAGAGTATGTGTAATTAAACGCCTTCTTTTTTGCTCAAAAAATGGGCACACTTGAACACTTTTTATAAAATTTGAGCTCAATGCCATAGTTAACTGTCTAGTAGTCGACCATTTTTTTCTCAGAATATAACGTAACAAAAGGGCATTCAATTAGACAGATATACTGAGCTCTGGAGTATATAACAGTTAAAGTTACTAGTGAATCTAGTGTAGATTTAGATCTCGGTGTCAGCCTTGCATTATTTGATGAAACAAAGCCTACTGAAGGTATGTATTATCTTCCAAGTAAAGAACATAATCCGAAGGGAGTTAGAGCAGGTAAAACATGTGTAACAAAATTTATCAAGCCATGTATACCAGTAGGAGTTAATCCTACTGATTGCAAAATGGAATTCTCAATACAGTATGGGGAATCAACTCTTGATATACTTAGAAAGGTCATAAATGACACTTCTAAGTATAGTGTTTTTAAAAAAGCTAAGCAGCTTTTTTAAAAGTTTGAAAATTTAATGCTACCAGTTTTTTTAGCTTTTCCTTTTTTTAGTTTGTGTTTCTTCCAGTGATAAAATGATTGCTTGATTAAATTTTGCAAAATTATCATAATATTTTGAGTACAGACAATCGTTCTTAACAAATTTCCACAATCTTTCAATTATGTTAAGATTTGGAGAATAGGTAGGAAGGTAGAGTAATTCTATATTCAGTACGGTAGCTAACTCCATTACCAGTTTACATTTTTGATATCGAGCGTTATCAAGAATAATAGTAATAGTCTTCCCTCCATATTGTTTTTTTATTTTTTTAGCATTTCACAAATAGAATTAGCATTGATATAGGTTGTATTAACTACAGTAATTAACTCTAGAGAAATAGCATTGATAGCTCCGAGGACATTAAACCGTTGTCGTCCTGAAGGGGATTTTATAATTATTCGGGTTAAACACCACACAAAACCAACAAATGGCGCATGCACAAAATGAGCTGCATCAAGAAAAAGAACCGTACGTTTATTTTCTTTTGCTTCTTTTAAACAGGGATCCATAGTTTTTTTTGAAATTTTCCTGTCCTTCTGGATCTGCCTTAGCAGGAACAGTTCCAACTTTAATGCGTTTCAATCCCAATGACTTTAAAAACTTTCTAACTTGAGTTTCGCTTCTTTTAAAACCTGATAAATTTTCAATGACTGATACAGCTTCTTTAATAGTTCCAGGTGGATTTTCTATTAAATATTCTTTGATGGTTCCACTATATTCTACTAATTTACTTTGAGGTTTATTGAACTTAATTTCCCTCAATTTATCCAAACCGCCAGAGATAAAATCTTTGAGATAGCGGATGACTGTGCTTTTGGATAAAGAAACGATTTCGCAAATTTGACTATGACTGTATTTTAGATGTTTCAACCATACTACTTCCATCTTTTTTTGAACAAGAGGATGTGGGTGGTGAAATCTTTCGAATTGAACCTGATCAGCTTCAGCCTCTAGAAGGGCTATTTTAATCATTATCAGTCCTCAATTAAATTTCAAGCAATTGATAATTAAAAGTAAAACCCTTTAGCAAATTTTCAATTTGCACTATACTAAAATAGTGTCATTTATGACCTTTTTTAGTATAGATGTCAATTTAGCGAACAATTTGAACTAATAGTGGATCCTGATGCATCTACTACTGATCGTGAAAGGTTAACAATAAAAGTTCCAAAAAGTCACGACTTTGATGTTGTTAGATTTAGAATTGAGGCAGGTCATCATGGATACAAATAACAATTAGCTGCTAAATGAACTTGTAACATCTCTTTGAATAGAAATAATATAAATCTCATTGTTTATTTCACTTCTAAAGAGCAACTCGTCTATCTCTTTTTCTTCTCCGGACTCAAGGATTATTTTAAATCTACGCCCCTCAGTCCCATATACAGGTTTATCAACTTGCATCTCCTCAGCTATTATATCATCGAATATAAATGACGTTGGCTTTAGTCTACCAGTATAAAAATCTTTAGCGTCTTTTTCATATATTTTTCTGGTTCCAACATCACTAACAAAAATATATTGTGAATCTCCCTTGTCATTAATTTTTTCTACCTTAATGCAAAATGGTAATTGATTAAGTAAGTCGAGTATTGCATAGTGATTTATTTCCACTTCTTTGTGTTTAGTAATATCCGAAGTAAAAGCTATATATTTTCCGGGAAGTGTTTCAGTAAGCAAAGAGAAAAACCATGTTATCTTGCCTGTATGAGGATCTTTTTTCCTATACTCAAGAGTGGACTTTTGTTGAGGAACATCAAGAAATTCATAGAACTTAGTCTTGTCAGGTTCAATAATATTATTTTCTCGAGTCGTTATATTGTGGATATATTGAGCCTTGTCTATTCCCAATATTTCTTTTATATTATCACTAATATATCTAAAATTTAAATCGTCACCATTAAGTTCAACAAAAGTTACAAATTGATTGCTCTTATTAATAGCTTTATATAAAGCATTCAACATCTCGGTTTTATCTTTTATGTCTGTAACGTCAGTATTGATTCCAAAATATATTTCATCGTTGTTTTCATCTACTGTTTTTTGGATACTAATATCCACCCACTTCTTTATTCCATTTTTTGTGGTTATTTCTACACAATGAGTTTTATCAATTATGAAAAAGTTAGTTTCAGGATCAATTATAGAGGTATCGTTCCTATATTTTTTATCCATTATTAATTCAACAAAAGCACTTGGTTGTCCCATTAATTCTTCTCTTGTATAACCCGTTAAAGCATAGCAGGAATTTGAGATGAAAAGATAATGTTCTTCAGGTAGCTGCTTTTTTATCCATACCATAGAATCAAGATCATTAATAATTTTGAGATAATTATTTTGCTGCCTAATGGTTGCTAATTGTTCTGTTGTATCATTTATAGTTGTAATTATTTCAGTTACTTTTCCTCTCATATCAGTTATGGGTACAACTGCAACATTCCCCGTGCGTTCAGTTCCTGGTATTTTAATATCTTTTTTTCTTTGTTCTGTCCCATTTTGTATAGCAATGGATTCCATTTTATTAAGCTCATGAAAAGCTTTTGGAAGAGAAGAAAAGGTAAGATCTTTTGAAAAAAGGTACGTGTTTTTCTTGCCAATTATATCAACAAACTTTTTTCCCGGCACTAATATATCAAGAAATCGCCTATTAACATGAGTATATCTTAATTCCGTATCTTTGGAATAAATAATAGGCGGAATTCTATCAAGTATTTCGATATACTTGGCATTGTTTTGTTTAGCTGATTCATAAGATTTTTTATAGGGTTCAAGAGAATTAATATATTCCTCAATGTCTTCAGCTATTTCGGCAGACATATTTCTGATTTTAGATAAATGGTTTTTTATTTTCTCAGATCTCATAGGAGTTTTATGAGTAAGCTTAGAATTTGCAAAATTAAGACTGCTTATTTCTAGAGAATTTATCTTTAATAAATCAGCCATCATTTTAATTTTTGCTTTCGACGGCTTTGTTTTTCCTCTTTCAAAGCGCCAAAGAGTATTTCTATCACAGCCAAGAATGTCTGCAAATTCTTGCTGAGATACTTTTTGCTTTTTTCTTATATCAACTAAATCTTCTGGATAAAATGAATAATCTTCACTCAACACAGTAACCTCTTTAGCTTTAAAATGTTTTATAGTGCATCTTTTGTGTCAAAATATTGGTTTTTGTTTTAAAATAAAACATTAAATCGTAATCATATTTAAATTTTTTCTTGTTAGGTAGTTATTTCTTAATACTTTTACGCCAATGAAAAAATTGCTCTCATTTTCAGAGGTCATTAAATGAATCAAACGCAAAGGTGTAAAAATGAAAATCAAACATAATAATAAAAATTCTAGCAAAAGTTTTAATTATATTCTTAGTTATCAACTATCATGTATTAAGGCTTTAAAGGTTAAATATTTTAAAAATATAAAAAAAATCTGAATATCTATTTTTATTGTCTTACGAATATGAAACATAATGTTGATAAATATAGTAATAGAGCATAACAGGTTATCATGATGAGACATCCAAAAAATATATTGAATGTTTCGAAATACTCAGGAACTCAATGCTGTTGATACACATTATGCAAGTAAAAGAATTTCTATTATGTATATGTGGAAATATAGTGTGTTGCATTAGTCACGATAAAATCTGACATTTCTACTTGAAAAGAAGCGTTACTTCTACGCTTTCAATTTTTCTATATTTTCTTGCAGTTGTTTTCCTGTTCTAAATTTTACAACATTCCGTTCAGGAATAACCACAGTTTCTTGCGGTTTATTTGGATTTCTGCCTATACGTGATTTCCGTTTCTGTATTTCAAAGCTTCCAAAACCCCGAATTTCTACACGATTACCTTTCGATAGATGGCCAACTAGTTCCTCAATTGCAGCATTTACAATTCTGCTCACAGCTTCTTGAGTCATACTTAACTGTTTTTCAGTAACAGCAATAACAATATCTCTTTTAGTTACACTCATCTTAGCTTCCTCTTTTTTTGTGCAGCTCTCGTATTCGTTTTTACTTTGTTTTAGCTTCATATAAAACAGATATAATAAATAACTTTATTTCACACCCTATACAATAAATTCCTTTAAAATAGGATTAGTTAAGTCTCCACTCAACAAATTCCTTTAAAATAAAGGCAGGAATTTCCTCTAGAGATATTCCTATATATTTCCGCAAAACCTCCTGATCTGCTGGATTATTGTTGCTAGGTATGTTTATAAAGCGTTTATAATCTCCTAAAAAATTGCTATTTAAGGTTTTATATTTCTTTAATTTACTTAAAAAAATATTCCTTTTATAAGTTTTTTCTTCTTCAATATCAATTTTCTCTATTTCTTTTTTTATTTTTAAAGCCCTTATCTTTTCCCTGAGTAAGCCTATTTTGTTTTTTACGTTTTTCAGGTTTTCTTTGTTGAAAACCTCAAGAGCTTCCTCAACAAGTCCCCTCCCCTCATTTTCTATATAACTTTCCACATCACCAATAAATCCAAGTTTTATAAGCTCTTTAGCAGCTGAAGAATATTTTTTTATAGTCTCACTTACTTCTTTGAGAGGAGCCCTCAATGCAGCACAATATATATCATAAAATCTTTGTGCTTGAGCTTTAATGCTTCCATCGATATATTCATGCAATTGTGAAATATCTATTTTTGTTTTATCTATTTTTTTAAGTTCGGTTACCAATGTATCATAGTAATGTTCTATTGCTTCAATGTTTATTTTATTGGTCAGTTCTTCAAAGTCTCCATTCCAGCCTAAATCATTTAATTTTTTCTCTAATTCATTTTTAATAGGTAGACTTTTTTCGAATTCGACATCCATTATGGTTTCAGCTAAAGCATCCTCATAGTTTGAAAAAGACTTGTTTTGCTCAAATATCTCAAACTCTATTTCTGTTACCTTATTTCCTGTTTTTATCTCTCTATATTCAAAGTAAATATCACAGTATTCCTTTATTTCCTTTTTAGATGAATCCAATATCCGTTTTTTAAACATGCCATATGTTTTATATTTGTCTTCAAGCCCAAACATTTTTCTTAGTTTATCTATACTTACTCTATATCTACCTTTGTATGCATGCATTTTTAGTAATTCAAAAATTCTGATTGAATAACCCGATTTCAAGGGTTTTACATTTTCAATATGATATTGAGTGAAATTTTTCTGTAAATCTTGTATGAAAGGTTTCATTTCACTATTAATAAGCAATGTAAGTTTTCCATCCTTATATTCCCCTTTTGGAAGATAAGAAAAAGATTTCCAATTCTTATTGTTCTCAGGATCTTTTAATCTAATAACCTGTCGGTGAAGTTTATCAACTGCTTTTTCTAGGTGCTTAAGGCTATTTCTTGATAAACCTGATAGTTCTCTAAGTTCATGAGATGATATTACGACTTCAAAGCCTTCAGGTTTCCAATCTACGTCTCTACATAGATAGCTGGATGCTATCATCATTTTTTTGGCAAGGTAATCTGTCTGATAAAATGCTTCTATATAATTGTTACCAGAAATAACTATTGGTTTGGGTGATTTCATTTTTTTAGGCATATAACTCAAACCTTATTTTGCTATATCAAACAGTAAATTAGCTATTAAGTGCGTATCTAATAATTAACATAACCATTTTAAAAAATAATTTCAACCTCTTTTATTGCCTTTATGTTATTTTTAATGAGCCAATCATTGCTATTCGTTGCCTTTTTGTTACTGTATCAATGCCTAATTGTTTTATTTATCGTATAATTTTTACATTTTGATACATAATTTAACTATTTTAAGGGAAATTATTAGATATAATTATTTTAAAATTGACTTCTCTTCACCATTGCCTTTTTGTTATTTATATTGCTTATTAACTCATAGTAAGAAACTTATGATTATAAACTTTCACACATAATGGCAATAGCAGGTATCAAAGTAGTATTTATAAGTATTAATGACATTAAGTAAAAAGGTTTCGTTGCCTTTTTGTTATAAACTGTTGCCTATCTGTTACTTTTCGTTGCCTTTTTGTTACTAACTGTTGCCTATCTGTTACTCTTTATTGCCTTTTTGTTACTTTTTCCTATACGCGCGCGCGTAAATATAAATAGTAAAAACAAACAAAAAGATTGATTGTATGATATTGGTTTTGAATTTTCAGTAAGATGGAATAAAAGAAAATAGAACAATAATATATATTATTGTTGAAATAATTCTGACATCCAAGCTTATTTTTTAGAAAAAGAAAAGAATCTTAAAATATTTTATATTGTACTAGAATATAAACCATTGTTGTAATGCAATAATTTATCCATTTGTGATATAAAAATACTGATTCAATATAATGAACGTGTAATTTTACTTGTATATTTGCTTATATAATGTATTATATTACTCACTAAATACAATATTATATGTATATATTTCATTGCTAAGTATAGGAATTCAAAATTATGATCAATAGAAAATTATATAAACAAATAACTGAATATCTCCAAAATTTTAAAATTATCGGACTTCTTGGGCCAAGGCAATGTGGAAAAACAACTCTTACAAAAATGGTAATGCAGGATTTTCTAGAATCTATATATCTTGATTTAGAACAGGAAGAAACCGTTAAAGAAATATTGGCTGATCCGCAACTCTTTTTTAAAATGAATTCCAATAAACTTATCTGTCTTGATGAGATCCATCATCTCCCTGAAATATTTAAAGTGCTAAGAGGGGTTGTAGATGAAAATCCTAAAAAGGGACAGTTTTTAATACTTGGATCTGCATCATATGATCTTTTAAAACAAGCATCAGAAACATTGGCAGGAAGGCTTACGTATCTTCCGCTCACACCATTTTCGTATTTGGAAATATATGGCAGAGAAAATTTGTTTGATTATTGGCTTCGAGGTGGTTTTCCCGATAGTCTCCTTGCTTCAAGTGACAAAATTAGTATCAAATGGAGAAAAAATTTTATTTACACATTTCTCAACAGAGACATCCAGCAGTTTAAGTTGGATATTACACCACAGACCCTGGAAAAACTCTGGATATTATGTGCTCACAATCATGGGGCAATGCTTAATTACAGTAACCTTGCACAACAAATAAGAATTGATAGCAGAACCGTAATTCGGTATTTTGAAATACTTGAATCAACTTATATGGTCCGAAAATTAAAACCTTTTAGCACAAATACAAAAAGTAAGATAGTAAAAACACCTAAACTTTACATAAGAGATACTGGAATACTTCATGCGTTGCTAAATATTAGTGACGGTCATTCACTTCTTGCAAATTCCAAGTCAGGAGAGTCATGGGAAGGAATGGTGATTGAAAATCTTATTAATGAATTTCCAGAATTTGAACCATCCTTCTATAGAACTGCAAATAATTCGGAAATTGACCTAATACTGCAGAATAGCTACCTTACATTTGCAATTGAGTGTAAAAGTTCATCAAAACCTGACGTAACTCGTGGATTTTGGACAGGCATAGACGCAATCAATCCAGATTTCATATATATTGCCGCACCCGTGGAAACACCCTATCCTTTTCGTGGAAATAAGAAAATTACTGTTGGTTCTATAAAATATATAATTGATGATATCATAAAACAAATAAACTTGAAAAAAGAGGAAGTAATATCGACTAGGGATAAAAAAAATGACATTATTTCTTTACTAAAAAAGCAATAATATTTCATTGTATTTTATATAATTCGCTATATATGTCAACAACATAATATATATAGACAACATAGACTATGTTGTTTTAATATCTTTTATAAGTGCTTCAAGCTCAGGTTCAGATAGCTTTTCAAGTAGTTTAACCCCTGCCCTAATAATATCAGATCTAGCTGCCCTAAGCTCTCTCGGTTTATAAGAGAGTTCATTTATTTTTTCACTTATACTTGGTTCAAGAGAAAAGCTGTATAGTTTAGTTTTTTCTTTTTGGGATATTTTTTCTTTTTTAACAGTATAATCAATATCAGCGTTATCAATAAAAGTTTTTTCATCTTTGACTTGTCTCTTTTTTATCATAATAAAACCTCATTAACTAAATCAATTATTTCTTTTTCAGCTTTTTCATTCTTTGATTCACAGACCCCCTGCCCCATTGATGCAACATCTCTGTATATTTTTCTATCACATGTATAGCTGTTAAGAAGTTTCAGCTCAGGATAATCTTTAATATATTCCATTGCCTCCTGTCTTTCTTTGACAAGCGGATGGGTTGGACACATGCTTAAGACTATAAAACCTTCTAGTTTTTCATTAAAGTCTTTTGCGTCTTTAAAAATTTTTATTACTTCAGGAATTGTATCAAGATCAAATTGAGAAGGACGAACTGGAATAATAAATTTATCAGTTACAAGCATTGCTGTCCTTTGTTCCCTGCTGTCTCTGCCGGCAGTATCAACAATTACATAATCGTATTTTTGATCAAGAGCAATAAGATTATCTTTTATATTTTCACTTGCCTGTAGTGTAGGTATTGATTCAAACTTATTCTCTATTCTGTCCTGGGACCACCTTGAAGCTGTGGACTGATGATCCGCATCTACAATTATTACATCTTTCTTAAGTATATTTTTCAAATATATGGCAATATTGGTGGCCAGAGTTGTTTTACCTGGACCGCCTTTTCTTCCTCCAAACAAAATAATCATATTTAATCTCCAGTTATGTTAGTAATATAAACAATATATACTACATATATAACATAGTCAACATATATCATGTGTTTTATGTTGGTTATTTAACCCACATTGTGCAATTAAGCAGTGTGCTGTAACTGCGAGGAAACAAGATGCAGCTGTAGTAACTACTGCAAATCACAGTTGACGAAGCAGATGCAATGCAATGCTTAATCCCTTGCGGTTTAAATTTTACAAATGCTAAACATATTAATTTAATCAACTGCAATGCAGTTGAAACCATATAAGAATAAACAACTTAAACCCATTTGTAAAATTTAAATACACATTGTTGGTTTAAGTGTAAAGTGAAAAAAGGGGAATTGCTTAGGAAAGATTGAATAACTTTATTAAGAAATTAGTTCATTTTTTGAAGTCTTGAGCAGTTGAGACAAAGTAGTTTAAACTCCCATCCCCCCTGCCCTAGGAATTATCTTTTGTAGCTTCTGCAGGTTTTTTTGTAGTTTTGGCAGCAATTATATCTGAAGAAGACTGTTCTTCGAGCTTTGAATTTTCTATTTGAGCTTGTTGTAAAGCCATTTTGTCTTCATATTTTTTTATTTGCTTTTCCTGGTATTGAGCTAACTTGTCTTTATCAGCAATTCTGCTTTCAAGCTTATTCATATTTTGTTTTAGAGTCTTTAGTTCATTTTCTTTAAGCAGTAAATCCTTTTTATGTAGTTCCTCTTTGCTGGACAATTCCTGTAAATGTGCTTTTTCTTTCAAGCTAATTACTTGCTCAAAGTGAGTTTTAGCTTCCTGTTTCTGCACAGTTAGTATTAGTTTATGCTGCCGATAGGCAAAATCACCCATTAAAAAAGAAAGAATTACAATTATTATAATGGCTATTGATAGCCAAAATGAAGTTCTTTGATAATATTTTTTATTAGCTATACCCTGGAGTATATTAAGTTGTTGTTTCTGTAGTATAAGCTCCGCTTGTTGTTTTTTTTGGGGAATAGAATTATTTTCTTTATGATGTTTTATACTCTCCCCACCCCCATCTTCATTGTCACTCATTACTTCTGCTTGCCTAAAAGCCGGCCTAAAATTTTTATACTCATCATAAAATTTTTCTTTATTAATAAGCCGGGTTTTACCATCTTTTTTTGTAAAATCTAAATCATTAATATTATCTTTAATAAATCGGCGAGCTGTCGAGTCACTGCAAGTAGAATCTTTGGTCAATTGTTCAACCGTAAGCCAGATTAATTCGTTTTGGGGAGTGTCCATGTTTTTTTTGCTTTATTTTTGGCCTCTTCACCAGAATTCATGGGTATCGTCACGCGTGGGTAGGCTAAATATTATATCACTACCAAATGTTTTTTTGTTTTTTTAACTCCTCGCTTGTTGAACAACAGGGAGTTAAAAAAAATAAAAAAATATTTCACCCACAGATTCTGGTGAAGACCCTATTTTTGTCAATTCAATTGCTAAACTATATCAGCACATACTGCTTATATCAATCTTATAACATTCATTTCTGTCACCTTTTTATTTTGAAAGAAATGAGTGATAAAAAAAATGTTTTTGGCTATATCGTTTCTTGCATTTCATTCATTCTTATCAAATCATTCATTTAAGTAAATATATATTCAACTTTATTATTATTTTCTGAATGTTTTGAATGAGGTGTCTACATTAATTCATAGTTATTGTGCCTATCAATTTTTATTTATTCATTTCTTCTATGACAGTATCAAATGAATGATTTGGATATTAAAAGGTCCCCTTCCCCATATTTCAATGAATGTTTTGAATAATTTGAATATTATGACTGCTTATAAGATAATTTGAATGTCATTACAGTCTTTTGTGAAGATTAAAAATGTAAATTAGGGATAATATGCTATGTATTATTCCTTCTTGCAAAAACATTCATTTAGTTTAAATGTTTCATTCATTATATTCATCATTTTAGTTATGTGTGTACCTAATCAATGTTCATTTATGTCATTTCAATCACTTCAATTATTCATTATATTTATATAATTACAGGTATTTTTATGCTTTCCATTCATTATATTCATGACAATATCTAATGAATGTTTTGACATTGTTTTATAACTGTGTCGCAACTTTAGTTTATGTCATTTTAACTAAAACAGTCATATGAATGAAATCAATGTTTCATGGATGATATCCTGAATGTTATGACTGGCTGAAAGCATCTGAAATCTGCAAATCTTCGATTTCAAATTCTAATTTTTTCAATAAAATATTTTTATAATTTTATTAATCCTTAAATGAGGGCAGGGGGAAGATCAACTTCTTAAATAAATACAGATATCATTTGGATTTATTTTAGCTTTTGAACCATTAATATTGATTGTTAGTATCACACATTCTTTTTAAGTTCTCATATGGCTTTTTCTGAATCAGATCCTAGAAAATCTTTCCTAAAATGTGTTATCACTATATTTTCCTAATTTTTTTGATTTTTTTCTTTATGTCAGTGAATGTGCAGTGAAACATTCATTTCCTTCAGGATATCCAGCCATGAATGTTTTAACTTTGTGCTCAGTTATATTTTTACAGTCATTCATTATATTTAATGACCGATTCATAAGTTAATTCAAACCTTTCAGAGTTTCATTTATTACTGTCATAAATGAATGTTTTGACACTTTATAGGCACAAAACTGCCATAGAAAAATTATTAATTGCATGCTATATAAGTAATAAAAGAATGGATTATTTGATTTGAATAAAAATAGAATAAATGAAAGGAAGGAATATAGAAAAACATAACTAAGATTCATAGTCTTTTGTCATTAAAAAGCAGATCCCAGGGTGGCAGCCCCGGGATCTTATAATTAACGATCATTTTCACTGTTGTAGTAGCGCAGTGAAGTCAATTACTAGAAAATAACTATTATTAGTTTACTTCATGACGAAATATCTGCAACTATTCAAAGGTACTTTTTGTGCTCTTTTTTGACAAAGTTAATTGAAAAACTAAATGCACATTCAATTTTCAAAACTGTGCATTTAGTTTTACAAGGTAATCAAGGAGCCTTTACTATTACAAAGATATATATGTGCATTATGTCTTACAATAATTTAGTATTATAAGAATATAGACAACATGTTTCTTTTTTGCAGGCACGCACTTACCTCCCTACGTAGGGAGGTAAGTGCGTTTAGTCTTACAGCACTAACAATTAACATGGAGTCAATATTATGACACACCTCACCAAACAAGATCGTTGCAAAATTGAAAATTTTCTAAATGCAGGATTATCTCTTAGGAAGATTGGTAAATCTTTGCATAAAAGCCACACTACAATTTCAAGAGAGATAAAAAAGCATCGAATAGTAGATGAGACAAGTAAAAGGCATCGTAAAAACTTTTGCACCTTCAAAAATAATTGCATGAAGAGAACTTTGTGTAAAGCTCCGCCTTCAACATGTAAAAATAGATGTAGTATCTGCAGCTATTTTTCATGCAATAACCTGTGCAGTAGCTTTATTGAGGATTATTGCGATAAATTGTCTAAGGCTCCTTATGTGTGCAATGGCTGTTCTGATATAAAGAAATGTAAAAAACGTAAATACTTTTACTGTGCAAATAATGCTATGGATGAGTATAGAACTCTGTTAGTTCAATCTCGTCAGGGAATAGATGTTTCACCTGCTGAGATAAAAATCTACAATAACCTGATTAAATGTGGAGTTCAGAAAGGACAAAGTATTCATCATGTTATGGTCGCACATAAAGATGTATTTCAAAAATGTGAGAAAAGTATTTATAACTATTTTCATAGTGGGTATTTTTCATTAGCACGTGGAGACATGCCCAAAATATGTATGAGAAAGCCACGTAAACGTGCAAAAACAACACATAAGATTGATAGAAAATATAGACATAACAGAACTCTGAATGACTATAAAAAATTCAAAATAGAAAACCCAAACATTGCTGAAGTACAAATGGACTCTGTTATTGGAGCTATAGGCGGAAAGGTTTTATTAACATTACAATTTGAATTCGGTCTTATGCTGGCTCAAATAAGAGATA